>VAPR01000048.1_pt1 | contig 78869 bp, 85 predicted proteins | sample 3380701 | NCBI WGS metagenome assembly VAPR01 (sample SAMN11536904, study PRJNA540576) | hot springs metagenome | isolation source: hot spring wet sediment | place: Spain: Lobios | collected 2014-01
CAAGGAACCCAGTTGATAGGTACAAGTTAGAGAGGGATACACTAAAGCATCACGTGCTCTTAACTGATAGGGATGTAATCCTTGTACATCAGAAGGACCCAGAACTTGCACATGTATTTGAGGCATTAAACTATCCATACATACTTGATGGGATGATGGTTAGGGATGGTAAGGGAGAAGGTATGCTCATAGGACTGCTCATAGCAAAGATGATGGGCAAGGAGTACATAGGGTTCATAGACTCTGACAATTACATGCCTGGAGCAGTGAATGAGTATGTTAAGATATACGCTGCTGGCATGCTCATCTCAGAGTCTCCATATACAATGGTTAGAATAGCATGGCGTTACAAGCCAAAGGTTGCGCAAGGTGAGATATACTTTGCAAAGTGGGGTAGGATATCTGAGTATACTAACAAGTATCTCAACATGCTCATATCAAGCCATACAGGGTTTGAGACTGATGTTGTAAAGACTGGGAATGCTGGGGAGCATGCTATGAGCATGAGACTTGCTGAACTACTAGACTACTCATCAGGCTTTGCTATAGAACCGTATGAACTTGTTTACATGATGGAGGAGTTTGGAGGTGTGCTTGAGAGTAGGCATGCTGAGGCTATGTATGAGGGAGTTAACGTGCTCCAGATAGAGAGTAGGAACCCCCATCTACATGAGGAGAAGGGTTCATCACACATAAGGGAGATGCTCAGAGACTCCCTAGCAAGTATATACTTCAGCAAACTCTGCACCCCTTCCCTAAAGAAGCAGATACTCAAGGATCTAAGGAGGGCTGGAGCGATAAGGAGCAAGGATGATATGCAGAGTCCCCTGCTTATGCCTTCAATCAAGGATGTTGATATCAACGAGTTTGCTAGACTCATCAAGGTTAGATGCTCAACACTGCAGTACTTTGGAAGTAACATAAGCACACAGATGGAGGCTATAACAACCTAGCTAGCCATCTTTTACTTACTTGCCTTCTCAGTATAGCATCGTGCTACTTGTTAGTATAATTAAAATTGGGATATTCAAGATCAACCTTGTGTACAGATCAAGGCTGAAGGGAAGTCTGGATGAGCATGTACTAGCATATCTCTCATCCATGGATGAGGATACATCTCTACTCCCTTACGATATAGTTGGAAGCGAGGCACACTCAATAATGCTGTATGAGCAAGGTTTGATAAATAAGGATGAACTAGCAAGGATACTTGAAGCACTTGAGAGTGCAAAGGGTATCTCTGCAGATGAGTTGAGGAGCATGAAGGAGCGTTACGAGGATGTACATGAAGCGTTGGAGGCATATGTTATAGGCAAGGCAGGTATAGATGCTGGAGGGAAGATGCATACAGCAAGGTCAAGGAATGACCAAGTCACGTTAGATCTTAGGATGAAGGTTAGGGATGATATAACAGCAATAGAGCATGCTATACTTGAGCTTGTAGATGCTCTACTTGCTAGAGCAAAGGAGTGCATTGATGCTGTTATGCCAATGTACACACACCTCCAGCATGCACAGATAGGCTCCTTCTCTCATTACCTCTTAGCTTATGTGGATATGCTCCTAAGAGATGTGGAGAGGTTAGAGTCATGCTATGCTAGAGTTAACCTATCCCCTCTAGGCTCATCTGCAATAGGAGGAACCTCTCTACCAGTTAACAGGGATAGGGTTGCAAACCTTCTAGGCTTCAATGGTATAGTTGAGAATAGTATAGATGCTACAAGCAGTAGGGACTTTCTGCTAGAGTTCTGCTCTTGCTTGTGTATAACAATGCTTGATCTAAGTAGGATGGCTGAGGATATGGTGCTATGGTCATCATCCGAGTTCAACTACATAGAGCTGTCAGACGAACTTGCATCAACCTCAAGCGTTATGCCACAGAAGAAGAACCCATGCCCATTGGAGTTGATGCGTGCTAGAGCATCAACAGTGCTAGGGCTACTTGCTTCCATCATGGGTATAGTAAGATCATTACCTTCTGGCTACAGTAGGGATCTGCAGGAGAGCAAGAGGATAGCATTTGATATATTCAAGATAGTGTATGAATCCCTGCTTATAATGAGGCAGGTGGTATCAGGGATTACTGTGAAGAGGAAGGATATGCTCAACGCTGCAGAGAAGAGTTATGCAATAGCACTTGATGTTGCAGAGGAGTTGGTTAAGAGAAGGGGAATAGCATTTAGAGTTGCTCATAGGCTGGTTGGGGCAATTGTAGCATATGCCAATTCACATAGTAAGACTCTAAGGGATCTAAGCATGGATGATCTCAGGGCTGCACTTGATCCTTTCAGGATGGATGAGGATTCAATGGATATGGTTGAGGTTATATCATCAATTGTAAAGGATTCAGATCCATTAAGTTCGTTGAGGAGGAGATCATCCAAGGGTTCTCCAAATCCAAGTGAGCAGGAGAGGATGATACATGATAGGGAGGTTAGGAGTAAGGAGTATAGAGCAGAGATAGATGCAAGGCAGAAGGAGCTTGAGCATACTCTAGCATCACTTCAAGAGACTGTTAACAGGTTCTTGAGGTAAGTTGAGTTGAGGTAAAGTAAGGTAAGGTAAAACTAATAGCAGTCAGTATATGTTCACCATTGCTTAATACATAACAGTTTTCATTCTATCTACTCATCTTAACTCCTTGCTGAGATCTATTGCACATTGGCTCTTATCACGCTTGTACAAACCTTTGCACTTGTAGCAGTAGTAGTAGGTATTCTTGTGGTATGCACACCATTGACTGTATATGATGAGACCATCACAGTAGCAGTAGTAACGTGGAGATGTACATCTATCATCTCTCTTTGGGTTGAATACAACATCTTGCTCATCCATCACAGATACTAATGCATGGAAAGATATATCTTATTTGGTACATTATCTATAAACTATAATGAATGGTGACGATGAAGGAGGAAGAGAGTCATTCATAGCCTACCTTATAACCAAAGGTAGGAGGAGTGGGAAGGAGCATAGGGTACCCCTCAGACTTGTTAGATACAATGGCAAACTCTATGCATCTAGACGTGATATGAACAGTGACTGGATGAAGAATATACTCCACGATCAACACGTTATAGTTGAGATGGCAGATGGTAATAGGCTTGAAGGCATAGCAAGGCTTGTTGATGATGAGTCTCTCTGTAGGATAGTATCTATGTTAAAGTATAAGGATGATGCTAGAGCAAGTATGAATAGAGTAGTTATAGAGATAGAGGTTAAGGGAAATAGTAAAGAATAATTTTACCATCATCCTATGCAAGGGGCATGGTAGTGGGTATGTACAATTATATAGCAGAGAGTTGGAAGAGGCTATATAAGGAGAAGAATGATATACTAAAGCAGAGGATTGTTGCTGCTAGGCGTGAGCATGCTATAGTTAGGGTTGATAAACCATCCAGACTAGATAGGGCTAGAGCATTAGGCTACAAGGCAAAGCAAGGGTTCATAGTTGTAAGGGTGAGGGTAAGCAAGGGAGGGATGAGGAGGAAGAGGGCAAGAGCAGGAAGGAGACCAAAGCATATAGGTGTTGTGAAGATAAAGCAGGCAGAGAGCATGAAGAGGGTTGCTGAGCGTAGGGTTGCAGAACGCTATCCAAACATGGAGGTTAGAGGCTCATACTACCTATTTGAGGATGGTAGGTACTACTGGTTTGAATGTATACTGGTTGATAAGAGCCATCCAGCAGTGAAGAATGATAGAGAGTTAAGGCATCAACTTGTATTTGAATGAATGAATAAGTGAGTGAAATATTATAGTATTTAGTAGAGGAAGTATCATATCCTTTACACGTCTAATTAATCATCTCTAGAATCCTACAAGTGTTGGCTGTGCTGGTTTTATAACCTCCCTTAGTAGTACTGTTGCATAACTGCCCTTTGGAAGAGCGAATCTAACCCTTATCCCTCCATTGTTAGAGAGTATCTCAAATGTATTGTAGAGCAATAACAGTGGTGATGGTCTAAACCCACCCTCAACGCTTACCTCTTGCATCTCCTTGATGTAAAAGTCCTTACTACAGATCTCTTCCTCCTCCATAACCCTCTCAACTATTGTACCAAACCTGCCTATTGGCTTGAACGCAAACCCTACTAGTGGTATTGCAGGAACAAGACCATCCTTACTTCTAGAACCATCAAACCTGCATATATCTCCAACCTTATTATTAACATCAACACTGAAGCAGATATCACCCATGCTAGGGGTTGAGATATCATACCCTTCCCTTATAGCAATACTCAACGTTCTATTGAATATATATGCTTGATATGCTTCAACGAATAGCCTCCTAACACTTATGGGGAGCCTCCTCAACGCCCTTATAGGATCGCTACTCTTAATCATGCTCTCTACCAAATCCCTCTCAAGGTCCATGTGATATGGGATATGCTCTATGCTCTCTTCACTAAGACCATCCCTAAGCATCAGCCTTACATTTCTACTCTGCTCATCCTCATACTCACCAATGTATGTAAGGAATGTATCCACAGCCTCCCTGAACCTACGCTTTGTAATAGCCTTACCTACAAGATGCGTTACTGGTCTTATGCTCCCGAACCTCTGATAGCCATAGAAGTTCCCTACCCTTCTTGCTCTAACCTCCATGATCACACTCTTTATCTTCTCCAAGTATTCATGATCTGAAGGATCGATCTCTATGGTTATTGTGAATCTGTTACCTATAAGGTCCCTCTTCCTTAACATCCTATCTAAGTAGCCTACAAACTTGAGGGAACAGTGCCTTGTACTCAACTCCTTCTCCTCTTCCTCATCCTCATCCACCTCCTTTATCCCCATCCCCCTACCTCCCTCTCCTCCTCCTTCTCCATCTCCATCACCCTTCTCACTTCCTATATTCTCCCTCTTCCTCCTCCTAACTCCTAACACTCTATCTGAAGTAACATACTGTAGGGTTGAGGCATTAGCATCCTTCAAGCCAAGAGCGTTCAACCTGAGCCCATACTTTGACTCTAGCTCCTTCAAGGCATGTATTGTATCTATGCCTTCCTTCCTTAGTATGAATAGAGGGTATCTATGCCTGTTATCCCTTACCTTGGATATGCTTATTCTACCATCAACATCTATAACCTCCTCAACCATAAAGTGATCATAGTGACCATCGCTCCTGCTATTATTACTACTCCTTCTTATCCTTCCCTTCACCCCTTCCGTTGCTGTTGAGTACACCTCAAGTCCTATCATCCTATCAAGATCTGATACTATATGCATCACAAGATGGTATCTATCACTCAACTATAAGCCTTACAACCTTGGAGTATGTTACCTCATCGCTCCTTGCACCTATGGTTAATGTGTACTCTCCACTCTCTAACTCATTGGGTTTAAGTATCAATGTTACAGTCTTGCTTGATGGTCCATCGAATCTAACAGTATACTCATCATACTCTGCAGATATCTTGCTCTTGCTAAGCCTCCCATTAGCATCTATGCTACCTGATGCAAGCATATCAACTACTACAGGTTCCCTAGCATTTACACTCACATCTACCCTAGCAGTCTCACCCTTCTTTACCCTGATTGTATCTGTGTTGGTGCTTACAGTGAAGGGTAGTTCCTTTGCATCTGGATCAAGCATACCTATCTTATTCTCAGTGAACTCTGTGAACCATACTCTAACCTTGCTACCATCATCATGCAGTGCAAACCTTAGAGTATTGGCTATTCCACATGGTTCATCATAATCATTACAGTTTCCAAACGTCTTGTTGTATGAGGGGATGTTGTACTCTACAAGCGTTGAATTATCAGGGTCGAATACAGCAATAGCATTGCCTTGATGCTCATTAAACCATATCCTGCCCTTTGAGTCTATAGCATTCCAGTAAGGCAGTGATACAGGGTAGCCAGAGCACTCTAGCCTTGAACTACCCTTTATGCAATCCTCATACAGCCCTATGTTTGTATACCTTGCTGGTAGGGATGTTGAGTATCTTATCACTTCACTAGTTGATGGATTGAAGGATACGAAGAGATTGCTTCCATGATCGTTTATCCATATCTTGCCTCTAGCCTCATCTATGCTTATGCCAACAGGACTTCCTATAGGAAGATCGTAAGCCTTTATCTCCTTGTTTGTAGGATCAAACCTGTATAGCATTCCTTTAGTGCCTAAGGTTAGTGCTGTGAACCATACCATGCCTTTGCTATCAACATCTATAGTGCCTAGAGCATCAAGATCAACATCTATAGGTATCTCAACCAACTCTAGTGTGTTGAGGTCTATCATACCTATATGCTTGCTATACACACCAACAAACCATAACCTATCCTTGCTAACCCTCATATCCACAGGCATTGATGTACCGAAAGGTTCTGCCTTTTGTAGCTTGAACTCCTTGAACGCTTCATTGATAGAAGTGTTTAGAAGATGTGTGTTGAGCATCCATATACTGTTATTCTCACTATCTGTGATCCATAGCCTTCCATTATCATCAAATGCTAGAGCCCACATGGGTAATGGTATATTTGCTCTATCTCTGTCTGAACCTTGCGAGGGTAACTTGAACTCCTTAAACTGCCCAGTTCTTGGATCAAGCATGAATACAGAGTTGGTAACAGCTGATGCAGTCCATACTTTACCATCATTATCTACAGTTATGCCTACTGGCATAGCACACTCTTCAGGAAGCATGTACTCCTTTATGAAATTGTTAGATCTTACTATTCCATCACCACACCTGCTTAACTTGAATATCTCTTCTTGCTTCTTTCTTGCCTCTTCCAACTGTTTGGTCTGCTGCTCCTCTGCAAGCCTAGATGAGTACACTATAGCGAATGTTGATGCTACAAGTGCTGCTATAACTCCAAATATTATGATCTTCTTACCTGTACTTATACCCTTACTTGAACCCCGTTTAGGCATAAACTATCTATTTCAGCACTTTATATCAAGGTTTAGAAGTCATGTGTCTTATTATCTCCATATTGTATAATAATAAACCACGTTTAATATTTTAATTGTATACAATATAATACCTGCTATCTATTATTACCTACTATATATTATAGACGTAACATTAATAAATAGGACCATTATAATATGGAGTAGTGAAATAATATGCAAAGCCTGCATAATATAGAGGGGAAGAATATTAAGGAGATGGATGCCCTAGAGATAGCACTTAGCCTTAAGCGTAGACCTGCATATGTACAATGCTATTGTATACTAAAGTGTGTATCCATGAACTCAAACCTTAAACTGTATCAACTCTCTAGGCTGCTTGGTCTTGACTATTATCAGGTTATGAAGAGGGTTAGCGAACTATCCATCAAGGGGTTCCTTCATATTAAGAATGGTACTATAAGTATAACTGATGATGGGATAAAGTTAAAAGATGCACTTGAGAGCCTTATCATGCTACTCCATGCAAAGGATGTTGATGAGGAGGATGTAAGTAAACGCCTAAGCCTGTATGAGATACTAGCATAGTACCTCCCTTTATTTTTATTTATTTTTTATATATTATATTATTAGATGGTTTCATATTATGATGCTATGAATTAATACAGTATGCTTATTATTAGGCCAGTTCGATCTACTTGCATGGCTAGGGTACTCTACTGGCATCTAACACCTCAAGAGGTTCTAGCCAAGCCTTATCCTGTAGGTAAGTTGCTCCACTGGGAGATAAGATGCATAATCTCAAAGGAGTCGTACTCTAGCATATACTGGTTCAAGGCTGGTGTACCATATGATAAGGAGCCTATACTTGGACTAGCGTTCTATGCAATTGGTATAAGCAAGGAGTTGGAGGATGAGATGATAGAATTCATACATGGGAAGGTAGGGGGTAGACTTATGAGGAGGGGAGAGAGGACGTTCTTTGCAGATGCTAGGATAGGGATTGATAATGAGTATGTAGCAGGGTTCGCATTGAGTATGGAGGATAAGTTCGATGCAAGATGTGAGATATGGCTAGAGTTCGATCTGCTTAGTGATGATGAGGTTAAATCGCTCTACACAGCAAAGGCAGTACCTATAGCATGATACACTTGCCATGTAGATAAGATGTGGTAGTACTTAAGGTAGTACTTAAGATAAGGATAAAATTATTCATGATCGATAAATTAAAGTTAGTGGAAGAGAAGACTTTAAGAGAGCATCTTGATGAGTTAAGGATAAGGATAGTAAGGATAGTCCTTGCTATCATAATACTCTCAGCGGTAAACCTTACAATAAGCATAAGATGGATGGATTTGGATGGTATACCTTTTCCAGTACCCTATCCCTATCCTGATATTCTAAACAGTGTATCCGCCCAGGTTATACAGGCAATGAGTAAGGAGTTGGTGCCAGAGCATGTTGAGCTGGTACAACTTGCACCAGGACAGGCTTTCTTTGCACAACTGCAGGTAGCAATCATCCTTGCATCCATACTAGCAATGCCTATCATAGTAAGAGAGGTGGCAGGGTTCATAGGTCCAGCACTGTATGAGGATGAGGTTATGGCTGTGAAGAGGATAACCCTCCCAGCAGTAGCACTATTCGCTTCAGGATGCATCTTCTCCTATCTAGTTATAATACCATTCATGCTTGACTTCCTCTACAGATATGGTGAGACTCTAGGTATACATACATTCCTAAGCATAGGCGAGTTCATAAACTTCGTCATGCAGTTCATAGTAGCCTTTGGTATTTCATTCCTCCTTCCTATAGCAATGTGGGTAGCAAGTAGCGCTGATCTTGTTGATAGACAGTTCTGGAGGAGGAACATAAGATATGCTATAGTTGTTATAGCAATATTTGGGGCATTGATAACCCCTGATGGAAGCGGGATAACGATGTGGTTCGTTGCCCTTCCACTCATAGCACTTTATGCAGTTGGTATGGTTGCTGTGGAGTTCAAGATTAAGGGCAGTAAATAGTAATAGCAATAATAGTAGTAATAGCAAGTACCATTTAAGATGAGAGATCTAATAGAGATGAGGGTATGTAGGTAGATTTAAATCTCTAACCTCTGATTAATAAGGTGTTGCTATTCATAAGTGGTGCAGAGTGGATCTGGATAATAGTTATAGTAGGAGTACTACTATTTGGTGCAAAGAAGATCCCTGAACTTGCAAGATCTCTAGGCAGGGCAACTGGTGAGTATGAGAAGGCTAGGCTTGAGGCTGAGAGGGAGATAAGAGGATACAGGGCAGATGGTAGCAAGATGAGCAGGGAGAAGTTGGAGGCCATAGCAAGGACGCTAGGCATAGACCCATCTGGCAAGGATGATGATGAACTTAGGGCAGAGATAGAGAGGGCTATAGGTAGCAGTAGCAGTAGTAGCAAATAGCATCAGTGGTATTATAACGGCACAGTAGCAAGAAGGAATGAATAAGAGTAACGATACATAGTAGTGTTAGGGATGTATGCTGTAGAGACTATAAACCTTAGCAGGGTATTCGAACTCAAAGGTAAGAGCATACTTGCTCTCGATGATGTAAGCATAAGGATAAGCAAGGGCGAGATCCTTGGCCTTTTAGGTGCAAATGGTGCTGGCAAGACAACCTTGGTTAAGATACTCTCAACACTACTGTTACCAAGCAAGGGTTCAGCGTACATACATGGATATGATGTTGTGAGGGATGCAAAGCATGTTAGGAGGATGATAAACCTTGTATCTGGTGGAGAGACACCAGGCTATGGTATGCTTACTGTTAGGGAGAACCTCTGGTTCTTCTCGCAACTCTATGGCCTCTCAAGTAGTCTAGCAAGGGAGAGGATAGAGATGCTCATCAAGGATATGGAGTTGGAGCAGTATAGGGATGTTAGGATGCATAAGCTCTCAACAGGCTATAAGCAGAGGCTTAACCTTGCTAGGGGGTTCATAAATGATCCTAGAGTGCTCTTCCTTGATGAGCCTACCCTAGGGCTTGATGTTATAAATGCAAGGCATATGCGCAAGTACATAAGGGATTGGGTTGATGAGGATAGGACAAGAACTATACTGCTAACAACACACTACCTTGCAGAGGCTGAAGAGGTATGCGATAAGATAGCAATAATATACAAGGGAAGGATAGTTGCATATGAGACACCTTTAGCGTTGAAGGCCTCTCTAAGCAATGGTGTATCTATTCAAGTTGAGATCTTGAGCAATGACTCTACCTCTTCTAGGAGCATGATGGTGGAGAAGATAAGCAGGAGTAATGGTGTACTTGCATGTATGTTAGAAGAGTTGGGTGATGGCGATGAGGATGATAAGGGTAAGATGGTTAAGCATAGTTGGAGTAACGGTTATGGTAGCAATAGCAGGCATAATAGTAGTAGTAATGATGAGAGAGTAACTAGGCTAAGGATCATGCTTGATGATGACTCAAAGATACCAGATCTTGTAAGCACTCTAGTGATGAATGGATATAAGGTGTTATCTGTAATGAGGGATCAGCCTACACTTGAGGATGTTTACATGAGATACATAACTAGCATGGATTAGGGCTATAGGTGTTGTTGATGATTACAATTGCTATATCATCATTCTCTTCTGTAATAGTGAAGATGGTTAGCAGGGTTGATATGCTATGAATACTACAAGGAATAATCATATAAGCAAAGATTATGATCTGATACTTAACCTCAAGGTTGTCTATGCTAGGGCATACGTTAGGCTCAAGGGGTTGCTGAGAGAACCTCACTGGAGCATAGCAGAGGTAACCATACCACTACTCTCCCTTAGTGCTTATGTTTACATGTACACTATGCTGGATGCACCAGCAGAGTATATGGCATTCGTTGTTGTTGGAGGCTCTATGCTTGCCTTCTGGAGCAACGTACTTTGGGGTATGTCTGCTCAACTCTACTGGGAGAAGGAGACTGGAATGCTCCAGCTCCAGCACTACATGCTCTCTCCAGCATCAAGGATGGCAGTGTTATTGGGTATGGCTGTAGGGGGAGCATTGAACACAACCCTACGCTCCATATCTATACTGCTTGTAGGCACACTACTCTTCCCCATCGAATACAACCTTATGGATGTTAACGCGTTGCTAATAGTATTCCTGCTTACCATAACAGCACTTTATGGTATGGGTATGCTCTTTGCATCTCTCTTCCTCCTCTACGGAAGAGAGGCAACTCATATAGCAGATCTCATGCAGGAGCCCATATACCTTTTCTCTGGCATATACTATCCTGTTCTAAGCAGTCAGGTATTCTCATATGCAGTAAAGTTAGTAGCAAGTATGATACCATTAACCTTTGGTATAGATGCGATAAGGTTACTGCTCATAATGGGTAAAGGTATTGAGGATGTTACCCTACATATAGTAGGATTATCCCTTCTAGTTGCTATACTCTTACCCCTAGCATATATAGCGTTGAGGAGGATGGAGGATACGAGTAAGAAGCATGGTAGGCTAACATTGAGGTGGCAGTAGGTAGCAAGCAGGTAGCAAGAAGGAGGTTGTTCACATGCTAGATGTGTATGCAAGCAGGGTTGTAAGGGCAGTAGCACAGGGGGTATGGCTTGGTTGGAAGGTAGAGTCTAACTGGACCAACCCATTTGTATTCCTAACGTATCTCATAGCAAAGCCCATCGCAAGTGTTATCCTAGTAGGCTTGGTATTCGTTATAGGGAGTAGTGTATCTGGCATTAGCAGGGATGATCTATTCTTCTACACATTCACTGGAGCTGTATTCTTCATATACCCTGCAACCATAACAATATCTCTAGCATATCTGGTGCATGAGGATAGGGCAAAGTATGAGGCGTTGAAGCATATATACATAACACCATCATCACTCAAACCATACATAGTTGGAAGAGGAGTAGCATCTGCAATAAACGCAAGTGTATCTGTTGCAGTATCAATGCTAGTAGGTAGCATCATATTCTCACACTACTTTGCACTACACTTGCCCATAGATGCTTCAAGCATAGACTACCCTGCTCTAATAGCATCTATACCTTTAGGAGTAGCAGCATTCATATCCCTAGGAATGATACTATACGCAATAAACCTTGTAACATTCAAGTTACAGTACTCTATTAGCGAGTATACAACTGGTATACTCTTCCTCTTCTCTGGCGTAGTATTTCCTCCAAGCATGCTCCCATACCCTGTATCATTGATAGGGGAAGCACTACCAACAACACACTTCCTCAACGTTGTAAGAGCATCACTCTTGGGTTACAATGTGTATGGTAGCATGGTATATCTACTGCTCAGCACTATACTCATGATAGTAGTAGCGTTGATATTCATAAATAAAGTAGAGAGTATAGCAAGGGTCAAGGGTACTATAGATAGGAAGGCTGAGTATTGAAGGATTATAACAGTACCAATAATAATAACAACAACGATAGCAGTAGCATCATCATTACCAGTCTCTATTTAGCAGTAAGTAGTAAGCAATAAACAGGTCAACCACGTGCAGTAACCTTTACAACCTTGAACTCTCCTAGTACTCTACCGCTCAAACCATCCCTGTACCTATAACTACCTTCAGGTACCCCACTAACGTATATTGTATCCTCATCCCCTTTGCCAAGCACCTTACTGATGGCTATTCTATCTATAACGAGTTGATGCTCATCGTCATCAGCGTTCTTAACTGTTATAGCCATCTGATGCATGTTTGAACTCCTTGCAACTAGCAATGGATTTGTACCAGTTATACCCTTTATACCCTCTACATTGCCATCAGAGTTGAATACAAGCGTTATGTATGTAGTCTCCTTGTAGTTTGTTGGTGGTTCTAACATCTCACTTGCAATAACAGCAACTATTGATGCAAATACTGCAAAGAGGCTAACGCTAAATAGCACTATATGCTTGGTTGAGATTGAGAGTGTAAGCATGTATTATTATTACAGTTCTTATGATATAAATAGCGTATACAATTCTCAGAGATGAGAAGCATCATCAGTTAACAGAAATACTGATTATAGAGATCCTTTGGTATAGGCATATGCAAGATAGAGAGCATGTAAGGAGCATAGTTGAGAGATATAGTAGTAGTAGGCTGGGCATAGATGATGTAACTATATGCGTATTGGGTAGCCATTCAGCACTAGAGATAATGGATGGGGCAAAGGATGAGGGCTTCAGGACGGTTGTTGTATGCCAGAAGGGGAGGGAGTTGCCATACAAGAGGTTCAGGAGGCTTGCAGATGAGGTTATAGTGCTTGATAACTTCAAGGATATGCTAAGCAAGGATGTACAATCAAGGCTGCTGGAGATGAATGCTATAGTGATACCCCATAGAGCATTGACAGCATACCTAGGCTATGATGCTGTTGAGCATGAACTCATGCTCCCAATATTTGGTAATAGGAGCATGCTTAGGATAGAGGATAGGCAGTATGAGAGGAACCAGTACTACCTGCTTGCTAGAGCAGGTATAAGGTATCCAAGGGTGATGAAGGATGCTAGGAGCATAGATAGGCCAGTGATAGTCAAGGTGCAGGAGGCAAAGCGCAAACTTGAGAGGGCATTCTTCATAGCATCATCATACGAGGATTATGTAAGGAAGGCAGAGGCAAGGATAGAGAAGGGTATGATAAGCAGGGAGGATCTTGCAGATGCAACGATAGAGGAGTTTGTTATAGGTACATACTTCAACTTCAACTACTTCTACTCCCCAATAAGTGACGAGGTTGAGTTTCTAGGCATAGAGAGGAGATTGCAGACAAACCTACATGACTTTATAAGCATACCAGCAAGGCAGCAGTTGGAGATAATGGATGAGCTGGATATAGCAGTGCAGAATATAGAGATTGGACATATGCCAGCAAGCATAAGGGAGTCTATGCTTGAGAAGGTGTTTGAGTTGGGGGATAGGTTTGCTAGTGCAGCGAAGCAGGAGTACCCTCCAGGCATGATAGGTGTATTCTCACTGCAGAGTGTAGTAACTAGTGATCTTGATGTGGTAGTGTATGATGTATCGCCCAGGGTACCAGGGAACCCTATACTTGCTACTACAAGCCCCTACACTAAGTATATGCATGGCGAGGTATTTGGTGTTGGTAGGAGGATAGCAATGGAGATAAGGAGGGCAATAGAGATGGGTATGTTACATGCAATACTAACTTGATTGTATATTGCTTAATATAATAATGATGGCACTCTTATTTCTCATCTTAACTTCTCCACATCCAACTCATCGTAAAAGAGGTCCTTCTTAACCTTTATGGGTATATCGTAGTATGCAGCAAGGGCTATAGAGTCTGAGGCCCTATAATTCCTGAGTACTATATCCTTGTTCTTGCCCTTGAAGTAGAGGTTTGCCCTAAGCGCTGAGCCACTAGGATATACCCTAACCTCAGTAAGCAGTAGATCCTCCAACTCTGCTATCTCATTTACAAGGTTGTATATGGTTGGTATGCTGTTCTTGTCACCCTGCCTGAACCTATCTATGTGCCTTGCAACCTCACCAGAGAATGCACGCATATGGAATACCTTCCCATCGTTAGATCTAAGCACCAGTGCACCCTCTATCCCATATGGATCAACGAACCCAACATCGCTTATACTTGCAAGTACGTAATCATCCCCATCGCCATTACCATTATTCTCATCATGCTCCTTCTTCATTGTAATATATAATTACAATGGTAAAATTAAGTCTTGTGTTACCTTTATTATGCCTAGTATAACTAGGCTAATAGCATAACATCAGTATCATAAGTATATTTAAACCCAATACCATCATCTCTGGTAGTAGATTATTTCAAGAATATATAATAAAGGTAGGAGTAAGTATCAATTTAACTACTACACTACCCTTATTCTCTTCAGATTACAGTACAGTAATCCTTTCCTTTACTTACTTACTTGTCTGTCTCTCTGTCTACTCCTTATCTATGAACTCATCTGCTCTAGGTGGTTCTGGACTCAGCCCCTTCCTCTTCCTTATCTCTGCTATCAACTGCTGTGTAAGCGATGCTGGCACTGCCTGCCACATCTTGAAGTGTGTATTCCACATAGCCTTGCCTGCAGTTGCTCCCCTCATAACCTCTGATAGGTCAGATGTCTCTGCTGCAGGTATCTCACCCTGAACTATCGCTATAACCCCCTTTTGGTCTATGTTGAGCAGTTTGCCCCTCTTGCTTGAGAGCACTCCTGCAACGGTACCTATCATCTCTGCAGGGCACCTTATCTCTATGCCAAGTATAGGCTCTAGTATGACTGGATCAGCACTCAGCATGGCACCCATTATAGCCCTCCTTGCTGCTGGAAGCAATTGAGCAAGGGTTCTATGTGCTGGGTCCTCATGTGGCACAAAGTGGTGAAGTACAACCTTGATGCCTCTACACTGCTCCTGCACCAATGGACCAGCAAGCATCACATCTGTGAACCCTGAACGTAGAGAGTCCATGGACTCCTGAAGGTACTGAACACCTTTTGTTGCATCAACGAATACATTGCTTCCTTCTATTGCTACTATACCCTTAGCCTCATCTGCATCCCAGCCCTTCTCTCTAAGGAGAGATGCTATCTGCTTCTTATCCATATTCTCGTTTATCTTGCCAGTAACAAGCATATCTATAACATCGCTACTCAATGGCTCTACCCTAACATACACCTTGTTATGCCTGTTTGGAGATTTGGCCATCACAGGACCAGCCTTGCTCTTTATAGATTCTCTATAGTTTATCAATGGTTTAGAGGTTACAATCTCCAATCCTTGCTGTTGTAGTAGCGTTGTTGCTATCTCAAGATGTAGCACACCCATCCCAGCCATGAGCATCTCCCCAGTCTCTTCATTTATCTTCACAACAAGGTTAGGATCCTCTATGCTTATCCTCCTTAACGCTTCAACAAGCTTTGGTAGATCCTTTGGATGCTTAGGCTCTATTGCAACTGTAACAACTGGCTCAGATACATACTTTATAGATTCAAATGGTACTATATCCTTTATGCTTGATATAGTCTCTCCAGCCCTTGCATGCTCTAGACCTAGAAGGGCAGGTATGTTGCCTGCTGTCAAACTTCCAACGATCTCCCTGTACGGACCCATGAACATGGTCACTGACTGAACCCTCTCCATCCTCTTGCTCCCTACAAGGTATACTTGATCACCATCGTGTATGGTTCCAGAGTAGAGCCTTCCTACAGCAACTGGCCCTGCTTGAGGATCAACAACAACATTGGTAACCATCATCACTGCTGGACCATTCTCATCGCATTCAAGTAACGCCCTTCCAACATCAGACTCTAGGTCGCCCTTCCATATCTTTGGTATCCTATACTTCTGGGCAACATGGGGAGGAGGATGATGCTTAACAACCATGCCAAGTATAGCTTCATGCAGTGGTACTCTTTCTGCTAACCCCTTTGCCCCATCTGGGCTTGTGTATGCATCATACACATCCTTGAACTTGAAGCCCTTCTTTGCTGCTATGCTTGCAGTTATGCCCCATCTGTCCTTTGCTGAGCCAAATGCAACGCTATCGTTCTGGATGCTGACCTTCCACTTATCCTTGAACTCTGGCTCAGCATATATATCGATTAGCCTGTTGAAGTCTGCTATTATCCTAGCAAGCCACTCCTGCATCTTGTCTGGAGTTAACCTTAACTCCTTCACAAGCCTGTCTATCTTGTTTATGTAAAGCACTGGTCTAACCCTCTCCTCTAATGCCTGCCTTGTAACAGTCTCAGTCTGTGTCATTATCCCTTCAACTGAGTCGCATACAACACATACACCATCTATAGCCCTAAGGCTCCTAGTAACCCTCCCTGTAAAGTCTATGTGTCCTGGTGTGTCTATCATGTTTATAACGTATGGCTTGTTCTCATGCTCATAGTAGAGCGTAACATTTGCAGCCTTGATGGTCATCTGCCTCTGCTGCTCAAGGTCCCAGTAATCTAGTGCTAGAGCCTCTCCAGCAACGCTAGGACTTATCATCCCAGTTGCAGCAAGTAGGCTATCACTCATCGTAGTCTTTCCATGATCTACATGGGCTATGACACCAAAATCATTCGGGTATGGAGCAATATAACTAGCTCCACACCTTTCGAATCTGGTCCTTCTGCCCTATTATCTTCAATGCCTCTTGAACTGTCTTGAATCTAGGCATGTGTAATGCACTTGCTATAGATTATTTAATCCTTTGCTACTTCATTCAGTTAGCCTTCTACCTATAGTTAATGCTATATTCAACATCATGCTATGAGATAGGTGAATGTTATGTTAGGAGCAGTTAAATTAGATTTAATATTTATAACATGGTAGATAGAGGATGGAGCCTAGACATGATGTTAGGTACACATCTGGCATATTCTTCATAAGTATAGCAGTAGGTATAGTATCAGCATCTTACATGAGTGAGATAGTATACATCTACTACTACCATGCATCGCCATACGTATACCCATTGGTATGGATCAGTGTATTTGTGCTAAGCATATACCTCTTCAGGTTAAAGAACCCAGATATATTCAAGGTCATGAGTACAAGGTTTAGGCAAAGCATCTCATGGCCTAGATGGGCAAAGGCTGTTAATGGCTTAGCATGGGCATCACCATTCCTACTTATAGCATTGTATCCTGCAGATTACCAATACCTCATACTTCTAAGTATAGGGTGTGGTAACATATCCACATACATACTTGGTAGAATAACTGGATTATGGGATGGGCGTAGGATAAGGAGAGATGGGGATAAGAATAAGGGAGATGAGGGGCAGAGTAAGAAGGAGCATGGAAGGGAGAGGATTGGTGCTGATGGTAATCTAGGCAAAGAGCAGTTGATAGTAGGAGTAGTATCATCATCACTTCTTCCAGTAGCAATACTTGTAGGATCATCATCATTGCTACCAGCAGATCTACTGCATATGCTCCCAAGGTTGTTCATAGCAGTTGCTTATGCAAGTGGAGGCGTCTATGCGTTGATAGGCGAGTGACTGTTAGATGTAGTCCCGCGGGGGTGATTTGAACACCCGACACTCCGGTCTCTGCTCATCTTCTTCTGTTGCCCAGTAGGGCTGAACGGGTCAGCCTAATAGCAAGGCCAACCACTACAGCCGGAAGCTCTACCAGGCTGAGCTACCGCGGGACCCAAGATTAGTAATTAATAACCTCGATAAATACTTAAACCCATGAGGATAAGCATAGGTATACCAACTTACAATGAGCAGGATAGCATACTAGCGTTGCTCAAGGCATTAGAGATGCAGCATCTCAACGGTTATGAGATTGCAGAGGTTATAGTCTCTGATGACTCAAGCGATGCTACCCCTACTATAGTTAAGGATTTCGCAAGCAAGAGCATGCTGAGTATAGTACTTCTTCATCATGATGAGAGGAGAGGGGCAGCAAGTGCATGGAACGAGATATTTGCAAATGCAAGTAGTAAGAGTGATGTGATAGTGCTCTATGATGCAGATGTTATACCTGCTAGAGATGCTACCATGCTATTAGCCTCATCCATGGAGGATGAGCATGTAGGGTTAACTGCAGCAAACCCAATGCCTGCATACAATAGCAAGATGCGTAGTTATGGGCAAAGGATAGCAGCAAAGGCCAGTGTATTCAACTCATCATGGCTGAGGAGGGTAAGGCTTCTAGGCATAAACCAGTACATAGCCATGGGTAGAGCAATGGCAGTTAGGAGCAGTATAGCAAAGGCTACAAGGATACCAAGTAGTACTATAGCAATAGATCTTTACATGCAGTGCATAACGCTTGAGATGGGGTATGAGGTTAGGTATAGGGATGATGCAATAGTATGGTTCAAGCCAGTTGAGAGCATAGAGGAGTTCATCTCCCAGGTTAGGAGGGCAGTTGTTGGGCATAGAGAGTTAGCCCATCTCATAGATAGGCTCAACATAAGGCTGCCACTGAAGAGCATGGTTGTAGAGGGACTCAAGGCTTCCAAGGATGATCCTCTAGGCTTGTTGATGCTTGCTCTAGCATACATGCTCTACCCATTCTACATGAAGCCTATAGACTCAAGATGGAGTGTAGCGAGGAGTAGTAAAGGGTTGAGCCTAAATGATGTTGAAGGTTATATAGATAATAAATAAGGTCTTTATCAAGTTATCAGCACAACCATTCCTTCCTTACTTACTTGCTTACTTGCTATATCTACTGCTGCTCACTTACTTTCTTCATTCCTGTTCAACCTCTGCAGGCTTGTAAGTTCGTTGATTATTCCTGCTATATTCATAACAGCCTCGCCCTCATCGTTGACAGCAACTAGATCCTTGTAGAGCATTAGCCTATCCTCATGCCCATTCTCTATTGCATCCTCAGCCTCCTTCAGGTACTCAAGCATCTTACTCGATACGTACTTGAGGAAGTTGTATGCTATGAAGCGAAGATGTACTGGCAATGGCTTAAGCAGGGTCCATGCATATCTGTTTATCATCCCTACTGAGTGCTTTGTAGCCTCAAGTATGAGTTGCTGCCTTAATGGTGTGTACTCTGGCATCCACTTGGCTGCCTGTCTACGCATCGAGCGTAAAGGCATCAATGGGAACATCCAGATGAATACGTTATGATGCTTTATCCTGTCTATGAACTCAAGGCATCTAATAACATCCCTCTCACTCTCTCTAGGTAGACCAGTCATCATCGATGCTATTGTGAACCAGTGGTTATCATCCAGTATGCTTAAAGCATCATCTATAACATCTGGCCACTCCTCTATCGTATAGGGCTTTACCTTGCCAGGCATTATCATCTTTACAAGTTCAGGACTTACAGTCTCAAGCCCAGTCTCAACGAATCCAGGGTTCTTCTCATCCAACTCCATGATCTCTGCTATTGCCTTTAGCGTCTTGGGGCTTGATTTAACGCTTGCACATGAGAAGAAGTCTGTACCTACACTCCTAACACCAGGGAAGCTCTTAACACTCTTCCATAGATCAACTATTGCATCATGGTTTACCTCAAAACTACCCATTCTCCTGCCATAGAAGAGTGCATCCTCCGAGTGAAGTGTTATGTTCTTGAACCCATGCCTAACCTCCAACTCAACCTCCTTAAGTATCCTCTCCTTGGGTATGGATCTGAACATGAGTAGATCAGGGGAGCAGAATTGGCATCCCCTCCCACACCCTCTAGTTATCTCAACTATCCCACTAGATGATGGGTTCCTTATCAAGGGAATATCATCGCTCTTCATTGGCATGCCTCTTGCCTTTGCTGGTAACTGCTCTCCTCTAACAGCCATATCGAATAGTTTGCCTACTATACCCTCAGCCTCACCATCAACAAGGCAGTCTATTCCCCACTCTTCAATCCTCTCTGGATGCTCCTCCAGTTGCCATATCCCTGGCCCTCCTACTATAAGCCTTGAGCCATACATCTTCAGCAATGGATTTGTTATGAGATCGTTGAATGCCATTGCTGTGTATGATCGTGCAGGCCACCAGTTTATAAGCCTGAACATACATGCTACAAGTTGGGATACAGCAGCATAGCCCATTGGGTCATGTACAGTTAAGCCTATAACCTTGGTCTCCTCTCCTATAACCTTATGTAGTTTGCGTGGATCAGCAACTATAACATCCTTCTCATCGAACCCATACTCTAGAAGTGCAGCCTCTACCTTCCTTATCCCATATGGGGCAACCTTTAACCTCCCCTCATCCCCATCGCCATTGCCATCGTAACTCTTGGTTGCAAAGAACACATCCTCCATTATCCTTCTATTCCATGGCATCTTTGGGTAGTTGGATGGTATGCAGCCTATGAAACCTATCCAGTTGAACCCTCTGTAGTTGCTTATTGCACACTTGTCACCTGTAAGTACTATCTTGTAACCTTTGCCATTGCCTTTACCATTACCATTTGTAAGCATATCTCTCATTCACCCCCACTCTAACTAATTTGCATACCTTACAAGCAGTACCTTCTCTGGATCATAGCCCAACTTCCTTCCCCAGTCCTCTATTACTCTAAGGATCATATTCACACCCCACTTGAAGAACCTCATAAGCACGAACTTCAGGAATGGATTGAGCCTTATCACCGATGGAGGTAGGCTGTACAGTTCGTATATAGTATGCCTCCATGTCTTGTATATAACTGCATAGTGCCCTTCACTTATGTTATCTGCATTGAAGAACTCATCACCCTTGAGCACTCCTATTGGTACGAATGTTAGAGGTGTTGCTGTGAAGTGTGCTTTATTGCCTATACGCTCTGGCAGCTCCCTCTCCATCCTATCTATAAGCCTTACAGTATCCCAGCAGTCCTCATCTGTCTCCCCTGGAAGACCAAGTATAAGCGTATATGCAGGTATCCAGTAGTTCTCGTTGAGTATCCTTGTGCCATGGAATATCACATCTGGCCACTCCTCTGGTGAGAATGGCTTTGCCTTGAATGGCATGTAGCGCTTGATTAACCTAGCAGATCCAGTCTCTAGCCCAGGCTGTATACCTATTATGTTATCTGGACTTGCCCTTATAACCTGAGATACTGCACTAACCATATCTGGGTCTGCTACTACTGCTGAAACAGTACCATGAGTAGGTTGTGCCCTTCTAACACCTTTAACAGACATAACTGCCTTGAAGAGGTCGACTATAGCATCCCTATTTGGCATGAACCCCTTCTTATCCTCAAGCCCGTACAGGAAGATATCATCGCTCTGCAACCATACTTTATGGGTTCCAGATGCAACGTTCACGCTTATCTCCCTCTTAACCTTATCATACGGCATGAACCTTGCTATCCTAAGGTTAGGCTCACAGAACTCGCAGTTCCTCCCACATCCCCTCATTGCTTCAACAACACCATGTATGCTTGCACCAACTATATCTGGTATCTCTTCTATCCTTGGCTGTCTCCCAACCCTAACCATTGGCTGAACACTCCCTTGCTCTATATCATGGAATAGATCTGCAGCAACATGATCTGCTTCCCCTATCACTGCATGATCAACCATCAGATCTTCTTGCTGCTCAACCCTGAACTCGAACTGCCATGCTCCTGGACCACCAACCACAACCTTGAACCTGTAGCCATTCCTCATACGCATCTCTTTGAGCATCCTTGCAAGATCGATGAAGTACTTCTGGTTTATTGGTGTGAAGTACACCTGCCCTCCAGTGAACATCATGCTCACAGGTGCAAGCCCCAATGGATCCATTGCATATATGCCCACAACCCTTGTATCCTCATCTATATACTCATGGAGATGCTCAGGATGCACTACAGCAACCTCATCCCTGCTGTAGCCCTTGAGTAACCCAGCCTCTATCTTCCTTAACCCATAAGGTGCCTTGCTCAATACCCCATCATACATCTTCACGTTTGGTGCAAGGAACTCAAAGAGCCTCTCTGGCACTCTCTCAGATGGAGCACAGCTTAGAAAGTCAAAGAGCGGTATACTTCTATACTCACTAGTTAAGGTTCTATCGTTTGTCAGTACTACCCTCTTGCCCATCTTACCTATAATTTATTATCCATAATTTTAAATCTTTCTAGAATAGTTGTGAATGTAACGGTTAAACAACATCAATTAACATAATGTGATTAGAATTATAATAATACTTAACTTGCTTGCTTATCTAGAGAGTAGCTTCCTAGCATCATCTGTAAACCTTACTAGGAGATCGTTGCTCCTCTCAACATTCACAAGCCCAAGGTTCTCTAACGTGTTTATTGCATCCCTTAAACTCTCCTCAGATACTTTGAGTAGAGTTGTGAGTTCAACAAGCCTAACCTCTCCTTTCTGCAAGAGAACCTCTAGTATACCTTTAACAACATCGCCCATACATTTTGATACCTACACTAATAATTTTCTTTTGTGGAAGCTGAATTATATAATGCAAGTTAGGTAATAATTATGCCTTTATATAGGCAACTAACCCATCTGTATCCTTGGATTATGCGATATCTTGAGTATAATGGCAGATTCTCTTCACTCCATTCATCATCATAATAATAATTCCTCTTTGCTACCTCCTATTCATCAACTCCTGTAGCAGGGGTATGCTCATCAACTTCTCATTGCTCAGCATATGCCATATCATGCCAGATGGTCTATACCCTCTCCCATGCACCCTTATCACCCTTGTAGGAGTTGCTATTATATCTATAGGCACATCGTATGGATCTTGAGGTAATCTATCATCTATAACCTGTAGATCATGCACTGTTGTTGCTATAGGCACATCAGCATCAACAAGACCTAACTCCCTCAAAATTGCAAACTCTAACTCACCATACCCTTCACCCTTGCCTAGCCTCTCGCCATATGCATTAACAGCAACGCTACCTTCAACTATAAGGTCTACATGTTTGATATGGTTGAGTAATTCATCTATACTCCTTAACCTTCTACCATGTATGAATGCACCTCTTATTGTAGATGCCTTTACTGCATCAACACAATCAAGTATGAGGAACCCATCCCTTATCCTTGGCGTTGGCATAATCAGAACCTTGCCTTCCATTAATGCATTCATCCTAACCCATCTCTGTGGACTATCTGGATTCACCTTGATTACTCTAGCATTCTTCCACTCATTCATCCTTGCTAGTAATGATGCAGCCTTATCAGCATTAATGAAGTTTGGTATCCTTCCATACACTGGATATGGAGGTAAAGCAGCATTCTCCCTAACTAATGTATCCCATACAAGCCTCCTATAATGTTCTTTGCTCATCTTTACTTGCTCTTAAATTCTAGGTATGCTCTTCTGACTACATAAGCGTTATCTCCAGCCTTCTCCTCTTTCTCTTCCTCTCCTTATATAATGGTTGTATTAGACATTCATAGCATTGTTCCAGAGCTAGATTACAACTCTTTACTTCTACCCATATGTATGAACATTTAATTAGTACGCTATTAAGTTCATTGTAGTTACTTATGTTGAATAGATCTAGAACCTTTTTCTCATCCTCTTGTTAGCTTCATCTGCATTACTTACATAAGATTTCAAGCATGTCATCTTGAATTCTCTTAAATACATCTTCTAACAGGACTTGAATAATAATATCAGTACTATACATACCATAGATAAATGTTACAAGATAACTCTTCGAGTTCAGCTCATAATTGTGAGACCCTAACTCTGTATCTGCTTCTCTTATAGGTAAGTCATTTACGTATAGCCTAGTTAACTGAATATATTTGATTAATTATGTGTATTTAACATTTAGGATAATAACTCATACTTTATACCCTGCTCTTTAAGCATCATCATCAACCTTTCAGCATGCTCCATATCCTCTGCCTCTAGGCTTAATATCACCTTTGCATTACCAACCTTAACATCCTGCCCAAGTCTATCATGTATAACATCCACTATATTGACTCTGCTTGCTGCTATAGTATCAACAACCCTTTTGAACTCCCCAGGTCTATCAACCAACTGCACACTTATCCTTATCAACCTCCCTATCCCTACCAAGCCTTTGTGCACTATCTGGCCTAGCAGGAACATATCCACATTCCCCCCGCTAAGCACAACTGCAATGTTCTTGCCCCTCAGATCTACATCTGGAGCATTAAGTAGATATGCTAAACCTACAGCCCCTGCAGGTTCAACAACAACCTTTGCCCTCTCCATGAGTAGGAACATGGCCTTGACTATTGCATCATCATCTACAGTTGCTATATGATCCATGTACCTCTTCAGTATGGAGAGTGTCAACTCACCAGGCTTCCTTACAGATATACCATCTGCTATAGTCGAGCCATTGCTGACCTCTACCACCCTACCCTGCTCTAGCGATTCTTTCATTGCTGAGAACGCTTTAGATTGCACACCTACGATCCTAACATCTGGCTTGATGCTCTTAACTGCTAGTGCTATACCTGCTGCAAGCCCTCCCCCTCCAACTGGCACTATTATAACATCAATACTTGGCATATCCTCCATAATCTCTAGACCTATTGTGCCTTGCCCAGCTATAACGCTAGCATCATCGAATGCATGGATGAATGTCTTGCCTTGTTCCCTTGCAATCTCCATAGCCTTCTCCCAGGCTTGGTCATATATACTCCCATGGAATACTATCTCAGCACCATATGCCCTAGTTGCAGAGACCTTTGCTGGGGAAGCGTTGAGAGGCATAACTACTGTGCATGGAATCTTGAGTATCCTGCTTGCATATGCTACCCCTTGTGCATGGTTGCCTGCAGATGCAGTTATAACCCCTCTACTTCTCTCCTCCTCACTTAGCATGCGTATCTTTGTGTAAGCACCCCTAACCTTGAATGAACCTGTCTTCTGGAAGCACTCCATCTTCAGGTATACATTACACCCTGCTAGCCTGCTGAATGTGGTTGAGTAGTCTAGAGGAGTTCTATGTATGACCCCTTTGAGCATCTCCCTTGCCTTACTTATATCAAGCATGCTAAGCATTTACAGGTTAGACTACTCACTCTAATAATAACCTTGCATAGAGTTTAAATATATGATTAGGCTAGCCTAAGTCATGGATAGGCTTCTTCGCCTGTTGAAGGATTACTATTCTAGGGAGTGCAGTATGAACAGGATATATTGCAGTATAGTGCAACGGGTTAGCAATAAGAATGGCCATGACCAAATATTCGATGCGTTTATGATAGTTATTAACTATCTCATGTTTGATACATACAAGAATGTTGTAGTGCTAGGGGAGATGTTATCTACGTTCAAAGATAGAAGTATGTATCATACAGTATCTTATATAGATAGAAGTATACCTATCAATATAAACCATGTAGATGGAGTAGATGATATACTCAACTTACTGAGTACTATCCTGCGCATAGAGAAGAGTCTGAACCAGTCTATTATTGATGATTATACTGAATTTTACTATGAGGGAGATAATGATAATAACGATGGAGAACACTCTACTCTTAATGGTAGTGATGAACAGTTCAAGTCTCACATTAAGAGCATACTACACTGCATAACCATAGATATAGAGGAGAGAGTTAACATGCTATCATCTCTGACTAGGGTAGCGCATGCAACAATCTTCTGTACATGTGGCTATGAACTCCCAAGACTGGTAAGCATAGATGTAAAGGAAAGATACGCATATAGTAAGAGTAGTAAAGGTAGTAGTAATAGTATGATACTAACAATACACTGCCCTAGATGTGGTAGAGTATATCATAGTATAGTTGATGGTAATAGTAGTGTATGCAATGGTAGAGAGGATATCGATGATCTGCATTGTTACTCTTGATACACTCTTAATTCATTATCTATACTTACAACTATCTGTAGCACTAATTACACAAAGTCTTTTCTTTATAGTTTAGGAAAGGATGGTGATGATATGCAGGGGTATGAGTAAGGGCAGCGAAGTTTATAGAATGCGCATTAAGATAGTCGCAACACTTGTACCTTTATTAGTATTAACAACATCTCTAATCCTCTACGCTAACGCATTAGGCTTGAAGAATAACCATGCTAGTGATCTAGTTCTTATAGTAACATCTGGAGTAGCATGCTTCTACGCAATAATTATAGTGCTTAGGCAGAGGTTTGATGGTATACATGGTATATCATATGCTACATTTGCCTCTGGTCTATTACTATGGTTTGCAGCAGAGTTCTCATGGGGCTACTATGAGATAGTGCTAGGTGAGGATATACCATCAATGGGTATTGCAGATATGCTATGGCTTGCTGGTTATGGTCCATTCATGTACTATGTTCTTAGGCTTTACAGGTTCTACTGCAGGCAGATGGAGAAGAGGACTATAGCAATTATAGGCATACTCATAGGCATGCTAGGCATATTCATGCTCAACTCACTCCTGAATGGATTAAGCATAGATGATATCGATGCTGCTACAACTGTAGCAGTAACCTACATACTATTAGATCTCTTCCTTCTTGAATTCATACTTGCTATACTATGGACTTTATGGAACGGTGAATTAGCATCTGTAACATTCTTCTTCCTCACATCATCATTGTTGATAGGAACGGTCGGAGATATGATCTATGGTTATGCTATAATACATGGGGACGAGGTATGGTATGCAGATATATTCTTTAGTGCAGACTACATATGTATAATTGGTGCACTCTTCTGGCATAACAGGTTCTTCGTATTCAGTAAGGATAGAATGATTAGAGAGTGGCAGAAGGAGAATACATAAATAAATAAATAAAAAGTCTGCTTATCTGAATAGCCATAATGGTTAGAATACTCTTCTTTACAAGCCCTATAGGTCTTGGTCATGCCAGTAGGGATATTGCTGTTGTAGATGAACTTGTAAGCAAAGGTATAGACATGGATGAGATAGCCTTTGTTACTGGAGGCGTAGCATATAAACACCTAAGGGCTCATGGTTATAATGTTGTAGAGGCTTATAGAGGGAAGAGCATAGATGCAAGCAATGGTATATTCAGTAATAGACTACTATGGCTACTCGATTATATATCATTCTATAGAGAGTGCAAGGAGATAGCCTCCTCTCTTATAGATGAGTATAGACCAGAGTTGATAGTATCTGATGAGGACTTTGCAAGTATAGCAGTGGCAAAGATGCGAGGTATAAAGAATGTACTCATAACAGATGTACTTGAGAGCAGATTCCTACATGGCCCATTATCACTTGTAGAGAGGTTTCTTAACAGGCATCTAAGGGATATAATAGCAGGTGCAGATATGGTCATAGTTCCCATGTACAAGGATGAGCATAAGCATACATACACTAATGTAAGTAACACCATTATAACATACGTTGGACCAATAGTGAGGAGGGTAAGCAAGGACAGGGATGAGTTAAGGAGATTATTTGGATTCCATGGCTATAAGACCATACTTGTATCAGTGGGAGGCACATCATCTGGTACATTCCTCATAGAGAAGGCTATAGATTCATACATGAGGATAGTTGATAGGTTTAACATACCTACAAAGATGGTTATAGTCTGCGGTCCAGCAATAGACATAAGTAGGATAGGTAGTAACCATGTTAACAATAATGATAGAAGAATAATGCATAGTATAGAGTTGCATGGCTATGTTAAGAATATGCATGAGATGATTTATGCTGCTGATCTTCTCATATCTTTAGCAGGAAGGTCTAGTATGGATGAGGCTAGGGTCTATGGTACACCAGCAATACTTATACCTATAAATGGACATTTTGAACAGGAGGATAATGCTAGGAGCTACGGTTTCTTCCATAGTGATGTAGAGAGGCTTGAAGACCTAATCTTTGAGTATCTAGCATATGGGAGGAGAGAGGTAAGGGATAATAATGGTGGGGCAGTAAAAGCTGCAGATACAATAATTAAGCTCCTAACATAATAAAGTATTAATCTCATCTTCTCTATAATAATACTATGCAGAGGTATGAATGGAAGAAGAAGGATATAGGTATAACTATGAGATTGATGCTATGCTTTACAGTCCTAGCAGTACTCTACTTCATATTCCTCTCTGTGCTTGCGTATGTTGGTGTAGGAATTATACCACTGATCTTCCTTGGTGCATTCTTTATAATAATGCAGTACCTCTTCTCAGACAGGATAGTGCTATGGAGCACAGGTGCAAAGATAGTTAGTGAGTATGAGTACCCTAGGCTCCATACAATAGTTGATAGACTAGTTGCAAGAGCAGGGCTACCAAAGCCAAGGGTTGCTGTAATGCATACTGATGTACCAAACGCATTTGCAACAGGCAAAGGTAGGAGGAGTTCTGTTGTTGCTGTAACAACAGGCTTGATGAGGATCCTTAACGATGAGGAGTTGGAGGGTGTGATAGCGCATGAACTTGCACATATAAAGAATAGAGATGTCCTTGCGATAACCCTAGCAAGCATATTCTCAACCATAGCATGGTATGTGATGCACTATGGTTGGTATGGTTCATATGGATATAGGAGTAGGGATCAGGCTGGCGGGTTGATACTTGCCATAATAATAGCAATGATAACATGGTTTGTAAGCTTCCTCATGATAAGGGCCATCTCAAGGTACAGGGAGTATATTGCGGATAGGGATGGTGCATTGCTTACAGGTAAGCCAAGCAGGTTAGCAAGTGCCCTCATGAAGATAAGCGGGATGATGAACAGGATACCAGAGAGAGATCTTAGGGAGGTTGAGGCTATGAACGCATTCTTCATAATACCAGCACTCTCTGGAGATACACTTAGCAGGTTATTCTCAACCCATCCACCTGTGGAGGAGAGGATAAGAAGGCTAATGGAGATGGAGGCATCTATGCATTGATATTTAGAAGGAGTAGAGGTAGCAGTAGTAACAACACATCACTATTTGCTCTAACACAGGCATACATAACGCTTGATGTAAGGCTAAACGCTAGGTTCACTGGTAATGCTGCTATATGCGTCAAGGAGGCTACAGGTGTATTCAACTCTATAGTTGAGGATGTTAAAGCATTCCTTGATGCTAGCAGTGATATCTCATATAGGGTTGAGAATGACAGGTATGGATACATATGGTTCATCCTAAGCACAGATATGATTGAAGGTGTGGTTGCAGCAGTTGATGCTATTGCAGATACCTTCACTGAGTACGGGTTCAAGGAGCAGATACTTGCAAGTATATTTCCATTCAATGCTGAGAAGAGGGGCAGATTCTACCTAATATACAACCATAGGAGCAATAGATTCTACCCATTTGCACCATCATCAAGAGGCAGAGAGAGGGATGTGGAGTTTGAGATGCTTATATACTCCATCCTCAAGGATGAACTGGTATTGGAGAAGGATAAGGCAAGATGGTACCCAATATGGGATATACCATTCTGATTAAACATGCCTTCTGGAACAAATTAATCATTAAATCGATCAGTCCAGTATGTCTTCTGGAACTATACCCTCCCCCTTGAATACCTCTCTAGCCTCCTCTACAGTCATATCTGTAGCAGGGATGATTATATGGGAAGGGATTATGATATCATCCTTGACCCTCTTACCTTTGCTCTTCACAAGGATACGCATTGCTGCTATACTCTCCATTACAGCATGCTCGTCTACTTTCTCATCGCTAAGCATCTTAACCATCTGGTTATCTATCCTGTTAACCTCTTTCAGTGTATCCTTGTCTATATAGTATTGGCCCTCACCCATAAGCCTCACAACTATCCTCTCTTCTTTCATCATCTTCCTCTTCTTACCTCTCTTACCCTTACTCTTACCTTTACCCTTACCCTTTCCTTTAATCCTAGCCATACAAACCCTCACCATCTATCCATATATACTACTTGCTCTCAGCCTCTTTAACCTCTCTAGCCTCTTCTACTTTCTCCCCCTCTTCCCTCCCTTCCACCTCTTCTCCAATCTTCTTTCCTCTCTCCCCTCCTTCCCTTACCCTCTCCTTCCCAATCTCCTTCTTTAACTTTGCAAGTTCCTTCTCAACAGCATCCTTCATCATAACATCCTGCAACTCTCTCTCTATCATATCCTTGTTTGTTGTGTAATCTGTTAGCACACCACTCTCGATGAGTTCATCCAAAGCCATTGCTTTAGCCTTCATCTGCTCGGTCTTCTCCTCTGCCCTCTGTATTGCCATACCAACATCTGCCATCTCCTCAGAGATACCTGTAACACTCTCCTTTATCCTAACCTCAGCCTCTGCTGCAGTGTACCTTGCCTTTATTATCTCCTTCTGAAGTTTGAACTGCTCAACCTTTGCTGATAGCCTCTTCTCCAACTCCTCAAGCCTAACCTGCTCCTTCTCCATATCTGCTATTTGCCTCTCAACATCTAGTAGTTGCTGTATGTTCATGTTCTTCCTCTCCAATGCAAGCCTAGCAAGATCCTCTCTATTCATCTCTAGAGCACTCCTTGCTTGCTGCTCCAACTTGTATATATTATCCTTGAGTTTTGCCTTCTGCATCTCCAGCCTCTTCTTTGCTGCTACAACATTTGCTATATCCCTCCTCAACTTTATCATGAGTTCTGTCTGCTTCTGATATGAGTAGTCTAATGCCTCCTTTGGGTCCTCAAATCTGTTGAGTAAGGAGTTGACCTTCTGCTTAACAAGCATAGATATCCTTCTAGTTAAACCCATGCTATATGCAATACATAACTAGATTATAAAAGTTATGAAATGGTATCATTATATATAAATAATAAAGATTAGAAAGATAAAATTCAAGATAGTTAATTTCTATATTTAGGCTTGAGTCCAAGCATATATACAGCAAATACGGCCATGGATGCAAGTATCATGGCAAGTGCTCCAATCATGAACTCTGGGACTACCATGAAACCTCCATCGGGCAAGTCTCCATTACCTGATCCACCACCAGCATTGTAGATCCTAACATTATCTTCACGCTCAGTTATCAGTCCAGGATTGGTGGAGTAGAAGTATGCCTTTACCGTCCATGTACCTTCAGTATTGGGTGTATTTGGATGTGAGAACCATGCACTGAACTCCCTGCAATCAGCATTGCATCCAGATGGCAATGGTGTGTATGATGGGCTAGAACCTGTGTTGATGGTAAGCCTTGCATGTTCACTACCCTCTGGTGTGTAGAGTACACACTCAACATAGTCAACCTCATCTATTGTAGTTAGTGCTACACACTTTATAGGCAGATGAACTATCGATACATTGCTTGGATATATGAAGAGCCATGCATCCCCATCATACTCTATAGCATGTGTATCTATACTACTGCTATCATCACTGCTCTCATCACCTCCATTGCCTACTGAACCTCCACCATCTTCCTCAACTACCTGTATAGTATGGTTGCTACCATCATTTGGCTCAGTGTTATCAAAGTCTTCACTACTATTCACTAGTAGGTTAGTATCATCATTGCCATCATTGCCATCATCAGTATGCTGCACTGTATTCTCTACTATAGGTTGGTTATGATTCCCACTGTATGGTTGGAGTAGTAAGAGTAATAACAGTGTTAGACCTGTAACTATACCTGTTGTCCTAAGTCCTGTATTATCTACCATGATTAAGATCCCACATCTAACTATTAAAGGATATATGTAACTTGAATACTCTATTCACGATTATATACTAGAAGTTATATAATTGGTCTAAGTTAATGCATAGCACTCAATACATCTGCACAGCCTCAACCTTCTCCCTTAGGCTCTTCTCCTTATCAAACCTCTCATCTATCCTTACTAGGATCTCTACACGCTTAACACCATGCTCTACTATAGCATCCCTTGCAGCCTTTACCGCTCTAAAGAGGGCATCCATATCCTCAGCCTCAACAAGTGTGCCCATACCTGTAACCTCATGGTACCTTATACCCTTGCTATCCCTTATAGCCTTGATAGCACTTGCAATATACATGCTTAGGCTTGTTGAAGACCCTATAGGTATGATGCTTATCTCAGCATGCAGGCAACTCTTAGCCATAGTATTACTTCTTGGCAAACTTTAAAAGCTTATTGTGTATTAGACTCATCCAACTATTAACCTTTTAATATACCAATATTCTTAATTTTATATTTAATGGAGAAAACTTTATTACTATCGCCTCTCTAAACAATAGCGATGGTCTTGAACTCCATTACTAGAGATAACCTGTACTTGTTGACTAAGAAGCTGGGTTTATCAGCCTTTGAATCAAAGGCATACATGTGCTTCTTCGAGATGGGCAATGGATTATCTGCCAAGGATATAAGCAAGTGTACAGGCATACCATTGACTAGGGTTTACGATGTTATGAAATCATTGGAGGAGAAGTGTCTTGTAAGGCAGAACAAACTGAGCAAGCCTGTAAAGTACTATCTTAACGATCCAGCGTACTCTCTAATGCTCTTACTTAACAAGAAGAAGATGCAGATCAATGAGGAGATTGCCATGCTTGAGTCGTGGGTTGAAGATATGAAGAGGTTATCCATAAATAATGTTGACAGTGCAGCAAATATCTATCCAGAATGGACATTATACGATTCAGAGCAGGATGTGTATGAGAGCCTTATACCAGCACTGATCAGGGATGCAAGTAGGGAGGTTATAATAGTTGGAAGGAATGTAATCAATACAATTAACGAGAGGTTCGTAGAGGAGACTATAAAGGGTATTGAAAGGGGTATCACATTCAAGATCATAATAACTGTTGATAGTCTTGACTCACTGCTTACATACAGTGGGGAAGAGGTAATAGAAAAGAAGGCTATGCTCATAAAACTCCTTCAAACATACAATATGTATAGTGATCTGGTATATGTTAGGGCTAGTGATCTCATCAACGTTGTGCCATTTGGTATATTTGATGTAGAGAAGGTAGGGTTCTCAGTCCACTCGCCAAAGAATGGCAAGTACATAGTTACACTTGTTACTGATAAGAAGGCTATAGTTAGTGAGTTCTATGAGATATTTGAGGATCTCTGGTCAAAATCATTGGATATAGATTTGAACAGGTTTGCTGATAGTGATATGCGTATAGCCTGACTTTATCTCTACATGACCATCTAGCACATTATTTCAATTCCAAATAAAGATGGCTGACATTACTATCATCAACCTTACAGCGATGTAGAGTAGCATCATCTTCTTATAGCATTCAACATCTTTGTTCTTCAGGAGATCTCTATGTGCCTGCATGACTAGCATAATGCCTATTACGCTTACAAGTACGAAGTTTGTATTTACGCAGGCAAGTGTGTAGAAGAGTACTGGCATAGTAAACGTTATATACAATGCTGAGAACTGAACTGCTATTGATCTACCCCTTCCAAGTACTAGTGGCATAGTTCTTGCTCCATATATCCTATCACCTTCCATATCCCTGTAATCCTTGCTTATGTTTGCGAAGAAGTCGAATGCTGTAAGGAATAACAGTACATGTAATGGGACAGCATTAAGAGGCATCAGAACACTCCATCCAAGCAGGAAGTTAAGAGCGCCATATCCTATAGCAATCGATAGGTTTGAGACTATGAACCTATCCTTGAACCTGAATGGTCTTATGGAGTATGCTATGCCTAGGAAGACTGCTATGTTTATTAGAGTAAAGAACTCCATGCTTACAAGTGTCCCCAATGCTAGTGTTGCAGCGTAGAGCATAGCAACAATGCTATACCCTTCCTTTAGCGATATCATGCCAGATGGTATAGGTCTATCAGGCTTGTTTATTGCATCTGTATCAGCATCAGTGCACTGGTTCAATGCATTGGCAGCCATGAGACTGAAGCATGTTGCTGTGAACGCAGGTAATAAACTCCCATGTATGTTGAGCCCTCCAGCAAATATGTAGCCTGTGAAGAATGCTATTGCATTGCCTATCTGATCTTCTACCTTGATAAGGCGAACAAATGCTTTAATATACCTACTCATAACATTAATACTTTGCACTTACGTAAAAACTATTCTTTGGGAAAATTTTGTTTTATTCACCATCAGTAGATATTCTAATATTCCTTATATTGTATAATCTATACCTTCATGATCTTCAACAGCTATTTATTGCAATTATAATTGCTAATTCCGCAAAGCTCTCTCGCTTCTGCAGATAACTAATATTAGATGTATATTAGACTTATCTCCTCACTAGCATTATCCTTCAGTATGTTCTTCAACTCCTCGCAGAGTAATAGAAACCTAGAGCCCTTCTCAGTTATGTTATAGCATACCCTGCCTCCTCCATCATCTATCCTCTCTATCAGGCCTCTCTTCAGGAGTATCTGAACGTACTTGCTGGAGGTTCTTGTGTCAAGCCTTGTAGCATGCATTATCTGTGTTATGGTTCTCCTCTCCTTCATGCTGCTCAACAGCATCATTATTATATCTAGTCCTTCACGCTTGTAGTGCATACCATAGCATATACGCAATTGAAAGAAAAATATCACTTAAACCTACTACCAGTAGGTGAAAAAGCCTCTTATTCTCATTCTGTTACAATTTATGTATAATAGTTACCATATGGTATATTGAGGAATATTTAAAAAGATACTGTGTATAAACCATAGAACATGCAAGGAGGAGGAAGAATGGAGGGAGGAAAAGTTGGTGATGGACGAGAAGGAGGGAAATGGTAAGAGCAAGGGTCATGAAGAAGGAAAGGAGAGGGAGGAGGAGCAGGAGGTGCATATAGTGCTTTTATCCAAAGAGCCTAGCAGAGCATACCCTGCATTTGTACTTGCATTGGGTAGTGTTACAATGGGCGCTAAATGTAAGGTCTACTGTACCATGGATGCTCTAGAGATAGTGAAGAAGGGAGGTGCGTCAAAGATAACGCTTGCTGGAGCACCACCGTTAGAGAAGTATCTCAAGGATGCTATAGCAGCAGGGGTTAAGGTTACTGCATGTGGACCAAGCAAGGAGATGCTCATCCAGATGGGTATAAGGAAGGATACCCTAGAGGAAGGGGTTGAGTTTGAGGATGTTATAGGCTTCCTCAACGAGGCACTTCCAGCAGCAAAGAAGGGAGGCATGATAGTATTTCTGTGATTGCTACAATGCAGAGTATCACTTAACCTCACTTACAACCGTACCCTGATCAGTCATCTCAAACTTGTAGAGATGGTCAACATCAGCATCCTCAAATATCTCGCTATCATGCGTTATGATTATTATCTGCTTCAGTGCTGAACCCTCTGCAAGGAGCCCTATGAGTTCTACTATAGATGCCCTCCTCTCCTCATCAAGATGCACTGTAGGCTCATCCATTATAACAAAGTCTAACCTATAACCACCCATGACATAGGCTATTGCAAATCTTAGGGCTAGTGCTATAGCAACCTTCTCCCCTCCACTCATAGATGCTAGATCTATTAACCCTCGCCTCCCATAGCATGCTATGTTAACCTCATTGTTACCTTCCTCCTCAACCAACTCTATCCTTGATATATCGATTGAGAATGCTTTAGCATACTCAGATGCCTTATCGGATATATGCTGTAATGCCCAAGACCTTAGGCTTCTTGCAACTATGCTATTCCTATGGAATGCCTTCTCCCTTATCCTCTCAAGCATAGTTGTATGATTGTATGCATGATCTAGCACTTTAAGAGTACCCCTTAGCCTCTCAAGATCGTTGGTGATGGCATCTAACCTACTCTTTAGACCTGCAAGCTCCTTCTCCCTCTCCCTCTCAACTCTCTCAACCTCCTTTAACCTACGCTCAATCTTCATATACCTCTCCTCTGAGAACCCTTTACATTCGCCTGCTAGGGTTACTATCTCCCCAACCAGCCTCTTACTATACTCATCTATTGCATACTCATCTATGTTGTATGCTGGAGATGGTGATATCATGGATAAGGCAATAGTTTGAGCATCCTTATCCAAGAAGATCTTTAACCTTCCAACTAATCCCTCTCTCTCCCTAACCTCTCTCCTCAACCTCTCCAAATCATCCCTGTTCTTAATACTCTTTGCATCAAGGAACGCTCTTGCCTTATTTATTTCATCAAGCCTCCTCCTATACTCCTTCATCATATCATAAGCATCGTTCCTCTCAACCACAAGGCTGTTTATCTTACTCTTTATGGTATTGATGCTATTAACCTCCCTACTCAGAGAGTTAACCTCCTCCTCCAACGCATAGATGCTGTTGATGCTTGCTATCTTATTCATCTCTAGGAAGCCTTTAGCCATATGCAACTGCTCATTATAACCCTCTAACTCTTTTAGCCTATTCTCAAGTTTTAAATACTCTCTCTTAAGTATATCAAGTTCTCTTGCAGCATCTTGTATCCTTCTCTTCAACTCATTCTTATCGAATAAGGGGTTTATCCTCTCAACTTTACTGTTGCATACAGGGCAGATGCCATCCTTGAACTCAATCTTAGATGCACACTCCATCAACCCCTTCAATCTGCCCATCTCCTCATTACTGCTAGAGATTCTATAGCTCACCTCCTGTAGCCTCTCCTTCACCTTTGATAGTTCATCTGGAACATGCTTTAGCCTCTCAACAGTAGATAACTGCTCCCTTGCATTACTAAGAAGGGTCATCTTATCAGCAACTAGTCTCTTCAGCGACTCAAGCCTAGTATGCTCCTGCTTATATCTGCTGATCTCCTCATCAAGCCTATTAACCTTCTCCTCAGCACTATCTAAAGATGCCTTAACCTTCTCCTCCTGCTCAACAAACATCATGCACTCCTCAGCCTTACTAATTGTAGCCTTGATCTCTTCAACCTCCCTCTCTAAGGATCTCTTCCTCTCACCTATGTAGTTGAGTAGGTTACTTACCCTTACCTTCAAACCTTCAAACCTCTCCCTCTTGCCTCTCATCTCCTCATACTCCTTCTCTAATGTAACCTTCTCCTCTACAACTCTCCTCACATCCTCCTCTATCCTTGAGATCATCCTCCTCATCTCTTCAACATCCTTCTCATACCTCTCAACATCCCTTGCTAGTGTATCTCTACTGTTATCATCGTATCCATATACACTTCTCAACCTCTCCCTGAAGCCATCTATAACATACCTCATGAGTTCATAAGCATTATCTAGCCTATCTATTCCTATTATGTTGTTTATAAGTTCCTTGAACTCCTTGGGTTTATACTCAATTATCCTATCTATCTCGCCTTGCTGTATAACTGCAGCAACCCTCATCTTATCATAATCTAAGCCAAGTATCTTTGCTATCTCATTACTCATAGACTCTCCAAACTGCTTCCTCTCCCCTGCAGCAAGCATCTTCCATGAACCACCACTCAACTCGTAGAGCACACCAGACTCTAGAGTACCTTTAGCACTCAGCCTCTTCTCAACCTTGTACCTCTTGCCATTTATTGAGAACTCTAGTATGAGGGAGGAGTGGTGTGCACCATGCCTTACAAGGTTGCTGTTGTTACGCCTTGTATGCTTACCATAGAGTGCATATGTTATACCATCTATAACAGATGACTTGCCAGAACCATTCCTGCCTATGAATACGGTAACACCATCACCAAACCTTATGGTTGTATCCCTGTGGGATATAAAGTCTACAAGTGTTATGCTATCAATCATAAGCATACACCTAGATTATGCATCATCTACCCGTTGCTGATCTACCCTCCTCAAACCTCTTCCATATCATGTCTATTGCTCCATCTACATCACCATCACTAAGCAAAGGTAGCAACTCATTTATTGCAAGGTTAGCATGATCCTCATTAGCAAGCGCATCCTTTGCAAGCTTAAGGAGTTCCTTATCTATATCTGGCTTTGCATCATACAACCTACCAGCACTAGCCTTGCTTGTACTCTCAACCTCCCATCTATAGTGAAGGCAGATATCGTTCAGTCTGGAGAGTATGCTTGCTATCGTTGCACTATCAATGCCCTTGCTACCTTTTATCCTTACTGCTACTACAGGTTTCTTTTTAAGCCCCTTCACATCCTCCCTAACTCTACTTATAAGATCATCAAGCCTCTCATACTCTATAACATACTCCATATGCCTCCTTGATGATCTAACCTGTATGAAATCAACCCTTGCTTCACTTCCAGATAAATCTACTATGCAGAAGCCCTTCTTGAACTCCCTTATACCCTCACCGGGAGTAGGGTCTATTGAACCAGGATAGCATACTACACCATCTCCATAAGGCTTCATAGCATGATCATGAAGATGACCCATGGCATAGTAGTTGAATCCTAATGGAAGATCATTCATGCTCAACTCGTTGGCATATGGATGGAACTCACCTAAACCTTGATGGAGCAGAAGTACCCTCCTCTTTGCATCAGCAAGGTTGATGATGCTCCTTAACTTTCCCCTCAGATCATCACTCTCACTCTTCTTATGCTTATGGAAGCCTATGAGTAGCATATCCTTATGGATATGGGGCTTACCATCTCCTACATATGTTGCCATCCCAAGCCTATGAAATACGTATGGGGATGGGGTATCCCTTACCCTGCTTATATCATGCTCCCCTAGTATAAAGAAGAACCTTATACCATACTCGTTAAGTTTCTTCAACGCCTCACCAAGTCTGAGCATTGCAGTACCAGATGGCTTTGGGGTATGGAATATATCCCCAGCATGTATGACAGCATCAACTCTATCCTTTACTGCAGTATCTATTGCTTCATTGAATGCCTCATACACATCCTCCTCCCTCTCCTTAAGGTTGAACTGCATGCAGCCTAGATGTGTATCTGATATATGCAGTATCTGCATGCATATACTAGCCTGAAGAGGGTTAATAATGTTAACCTAAAGGCGCATGGTATTTCTTGCTTGATCTACCCAACATACATTATATTCCTCCTATCCGTGCATCTATCTCTATAGCCCTGTTGAAGCACTTTACAGCCTCGTTCAGCATCCCTAACTCAACAAGTGCATTGCCCTTGTTCCTCCACACCTTCACATCCCTCGGGTTTATCTTTAACGCTCTATCAAAGCATGCTATAGCCTCCTCAAACCTCTTCAACTTGTAGAGTGCAACCCCCTTGTTATTCCATACTCCAGCATCTCTCTCATCAATCTCTATAGCCTTATCAAAGCATGCTATAGCCTCCTCAAACCTCTTCATCTCAAGTAATACAACACCTTTGTTGTACCATGCCTTTGCATTCCCCCAATCCATCTCTATAGCCTTATCAAAGCATGCTATAGCCTCCTCAAACCTTCCTAGCCCATATAAAGCAAACCCTTTAAGGTTCCATACCATGCTATCCCTCCCATCCATCTCTATAGCCTTATCAAAGCATGCTATAGCCTCCTCAAACCTACCAGATTCTATCAGATGGTTACCTTTATTGTAAAGCATCTTAACATCCCTTTTCATTTAGAGTAGTAATGTAGGCGAAGTATTTAGGTTTTTCCCCTTATATGGAGAAATTAGAAGTTATATCCACGTGAGATACCTGCAATCTGCTTCCTGCTCTCTGATATAAGATCTGTTAATGCATTGAATGCTCTAGCAACATCATCCATCTTCACTATTATTATGGTATCTGTGTAGCAACTTACAGTATCCTCTATGTTTATCCTCCTCCTAGCAAGTTGGTTATAGAATACAAGTGCACATCCTGGGGTCTTTATTATCTCCTCTGGACTCTGCACTATTATTGCAGCAAGGTCATCCTCAACCTCAAGAAGATGCTCATTGAATATATCCTTCATCCTCTCCAGTATTATATCATCGAATATCATGGTTACAGAGTTTATGCCCTCAGATACACTTATGAAAGAGTCGTAATGCTCCTTCAATGGTAGAGATACCTTCTCTATAGTGCTCCTACTCTTTGCTATGGAGATCTTTGCAACATCAGTCCTTACATTTATCTTGCTATCTGCTATTATGCTCTCTATACTCTTACTTGGCAATGTGTAGTTATGTCTTATCCTCTTCAATGCTGTGACTATGCTCTCTATGCTTACATCTCTGTTTAGGATAGCATCAACACTTGGCTTGATCATCCTTGCCATTGCACTGAAGTTACCATAGCCTCTCTGCAGCGCATCTTGAAAGGCAAGATCGTTGTCAATTATGGCCTTGACAGTCTTAGTTATGTTCTGTCTGACCAACATTAGTCAATATCACCTATATTGGTAATCTAGGAACAAAAAATATAAATGTAGCGTTATCTGCAGATTACACCCTATGAGGGTTGCGCTGGCATACTCTGGAGGGCTAGATACATCTGTAGCGATAAGATGGTTACAGGTTAAGTATGGTTATGATGTTGTTACTGTAACTGTAGATGTTGGTCAGGGTGATGATCTCAAGGCTATAGAGGAGAAGGCAAAGGTTATTGGTGCTGTTAAGCACTACACCATAGATGCTAGAGAGGAGTTTGCTAGGGACTATGTTATGCCATGCATAAAAGCCAATGGGCTATATGAGGGCAAGTACCCTCTTGCTACTGCATTGGCAAGACCATTGATAGCAAGTAAGGTGGTTGATGTAGCAAGAAAGGAGGGTACAGATGTGCTTGCACATGGGTGTACTGGCAAGGGCAACGATCAGGTTAGGTTTGATATAACGATGAGGGCATTGATGCCATCATGTACCATAATTGCACCTATAAGGGATATGAATATGACTAGAGATGTTGAGATAGAGTTTGCTAGAAGGGAAGGTATAGAGGTATCATCTGAAGCAAAGAGGTACAGCATAGACCAGAACCTATGGGGCAGAGCAATAGAGGGGGGCGACCTTGAGAGTGCAGATAGAGAGCCTGATGCAGATGCATTCAGATGGGTCAATGTTGATCCAAAACTATTGCCAGATGATGCTGGCTACATGCATATAGAGTTTGATCATGGTGTGCCTGTTGCCATAGATGATGTTAGGGCAGATGGGGATGGTAGAAGTAGTATAGTTGAGATGATAGAGTATGCAAATGAGAAGGCTGGGAGGTATGGTGTAGGCATAATAGATCATATAGAGGATAGGGTTGTAGGCATAAAGTCTAGGGAGGTGTATGAGGCACCAGCAGCCTTGACCATAATAGAGGCTCATAAAGAGTTGGAGAAGTTGGTGCTTACAAGTCACCAGTTGAGGTTCAAGCAGATGGTTGAGCAGCAGTGGAGCATGCTTGTATACTCTGGTCTCTGGCTAGAACCATTGAGGGCAGATCTTGATAGGTTCATAGACTCTACACAAGAGTATGTCAGTGGTAAGGTAACAGTAAAGATGTACAAGGGTGCATTCAGGGTAGTTGCAAGATCATCTACATACTCTCTATATGATGAGGGTTTGGCAACATACAGCAAGGGCTCAACTTTCGATCAGAGTCTAGCAAGAGGGTTCGTTGAGCTCTGGGGGCTTCAGAGTATAGTTGCAAATAGGGTTAGGAGCATCCAAATCCACCCTCATCCTAGCCCTCACTCTAACCCTCATCCTTATCATCAAGATAGACTTGCAAAAGGTGTAGATGGGGTGAGTATGCATGGTTAAGGTTAGATGCTTGGAGTGTGATAGGGAGTTGAATGTGCCAGATGATGCTGTAGATGGTGAGATAGTTACTTGCCCAGATTGTGGAGCAAACTACGAAGTTGCTCACTCTAATGGCAAGGTCACACTCAAGCCTGCAGAGAGTATAGGTGAGGATTGGGGTGAGTAAGTAAGTATGAGCACGAATATGAGTAGAGGTAATCTCAATAATGGTACAACTATATCAATAGTATTCGATAGGCTTAGATGGGAGGAGAAGGAGTTGTTGGATAAGGCACTTAAACTTGGCTATAATGCAAGGCTTGTTGATGCCAAGGACCTTGTATTCAGTACAGATACTATCATCAAACATAGAGATAGCAATGATAATACTAATAGCAATAACACTAGTATCAATGCATATGCAAAGTTAGATGGTGTAAGCCTTGGGGATGTTGTGATCCAGAGGTGTATAAGCCATTATAGAGGTCTGTACATAACTGCATGCCTTGAATCCCTTGGCATACCTACAATAAACAGGTATAGTGTTGCTGAGATATGTGGCAATAAGTTGTTATGCTCACTAGCACTTGCCAAGCATGGTGTATCAACACCAAGCACATACTTTGCATTCAGTGCTGAGAAGGCGATAGATATTGCAAATGGTCTAGGCTACCCACTAGTATTCAAGCCTATAGTTGGGAGTTGGGGAAGGTTGGTCATACCTGTGAAGGATAGGGAGATGATGGAGAGCATAGTTGAGATGAGGGAGGAGATGCCAAACCCATTGAGTAAGATATACTACCTTCAAGAGTATGTTAGAAGACCACCAAGGGATATAAGGGCAATAGTTGTTGGGGATAGGGTGATAACAGCAGTGTATAGATATGCAGCAGAGGGAGAGTGGAAGACAAACATTGCAAGGGGAGGCAAGGCAGAACCATGCCCAATAAGCAAGGAGTTGGAGGATACATGCTTGAGGGCTGCTGAGGCTGTTGGAGGGGGAGTACTAGGCATAGATATAATGGAGGATGAGGCTAAAGGATTGCTTGTACATGAGGTTAACAACACTGTAGAGTTTAGGGGTGCAGCAAGCGTTAGTAGCGTTGATATAGCGCAGGAGATAGTTAGTTATGCTATGAAGGTGGTTAGAGCGTGAGCACAAGTAGCAGCAATGGAGAGAAGAGGATAAGGGTTGGGGTTGTAGGGGCATCAGGGTACGTTGGAGGGGAACTGCTTAGGCTGCTTGTAACACATCCCAAGGTTGAGTTAGCAATGGTAACATCTAGGCAGTATGCTGGGGAGTATGTGCATAGGGTGCATCCAAGTCTAAGAGGGTTCACTGAGATAACCTTCTCTCCCATGGACCTCGATAAGTTGGGTAGCAACTGTGATCTAGTCTTCACAGCAGTGCCTCATGGTAAGGCTGTTGAGATAGTGAAGAAGTTATACGATAAAGGTGTAAGGATAATAGATCTTAGTGCAGATTACAGGCTCAAGGACCCTGAATTGTACAAGTACTACTATGGCTGGGACCATCCATACCCAGATCTCCTTAGCAAGTCTGTATATGGTATACCTGAACTCCATAGGGATGAGATAAGGAATGCTAAACTTGTATCATGCCCTGGATGCATGGCTGTAACATCACTCCTAGCAATTGCTCCATTGGCAAAGCATGATCTGATAGATCTTGACCATATAGTTGTTGATAGCAAGATAGGCTCATCTGGTGCTGGTGGCAAACCATCCTCTGGCACACATCATGCCATGCGTTATGGTGTAGTTAGACCATACAAGCCTGTAAAGCATAGGCATACAGCTGAGATTGAGCAGGAGATTAGTATAATAGCAGGGAGGAAGGTTAGTGTAAGCATGACTCCTCATGCAGTAAACATAGTTAGAGGTATACTATGCACAAACCATGCATTCTTGAAGAGGAGTACAACCATACAGGAGTTGTGGAGAGCGTATAGAGGCATGTACAGGAACGAGCCATTCGTGAGGCTAATAAGGGATACCAAAGGTCTATACAAGTACCCAGATCCAAAGTTCGTAGTAGGCTCTAACTTCTGCGATGTTGGCTTCGATATAGATGAGAGGAACAACAGGGTAGTTGCACTATCTGCAAGTGATAACCTAATGAAGGGTGCTGCTGGCTCTGCTGTGCAGTGTATGAATGTGATGTATGGATTCAACGAGGTTGAAGGTCTACTGATAACACCCTTGACCCCAGTCTGATCTTTTGATGGTTAAGGTGATTTATTATTATGATGATGATAACAACTATTATGCTATCTAATGAAGATGGTATCACAAACCTAGCCATTGGAGGGTGTGTAGTGCAATGATAGTCATAAAGATAGGAGGAAGCATAGTAGATGGGCTGCATTCAACCACTCTACAGGATATACAGTATGTGTTAAGCAGTGATAAACTTGTTATAGTTCATGGTGGAGGCAAAGAAGTAACAAGGATAGCAGGTAAGTTGGGCAAGGAGCAGCGCTTTGTAGTCTCACCAGGAGGGATAAGGAGTAGGTATACAGACAAAGAGACTATAGAGATATTTACAATGGTCATGGCTGGGAAGATAAACAAGGAGATAGTAAGCATGCTCCTAAAGCATGGGATAAGGGCTGTAGGTCTATCTGGAATAGATGCTAGTATTATAACTGCTGAGAGGAAGAAGAAGTTGGTAATAATAGATGAGAGGGGCAGGAAGGTTGCAATAGAGGGAGGTTATACAGGCAAGATAAGCAGGGTTGATACAGCACTACTTAACATGCTTCTAGCATCAGATTACACTCCAGTCATAGCCCCAGTTGCTATAGGGGATGAGTATGAGATGCTCAATGTTGATGGGGATAGGGCAGCAGCATACGTTGCTGGGGCACTCAAGGCTGATAGAGTGCTCTTCATGACTGATGTAAATGGGCTTATGATGGATGGCAAGTTGGTTGAGCATCTAACCCTTGATGAGGCTAAAAGGTTGCTCCCAAGGATAGGGCATGGGATGGAGAAGAAGGTTCTAGCATGTACTGAAGCATTGAGCATGGGTGTAAGGGAAGCTATAATAGCATCTGGCAAGGTTGAGAGTCCTATAAGCAGTGCACTCAAGCATCTCAACTGTACAGTTATAAGCAATGGCAAGTAGCATTATAGCATGAATGGAAGGTGTGAGCATGAGTCTTGAAGGATCAAGGATGAAGGAAGAGGATTCTTACATAGCAAATGTATTCCAACGCTACCCTGTTGAACTTGTAAGAGGCAAGGGGGCATATGTATGGGATAGCAATGGTAAAGCATACATAGACTTCATGGCTGGTTATGGTGTTGCCCTAGTTGGTCATTGCAATGATAAGGTTGTTGATGCAGTTAAGAGACAGGCTGAGAGGCTTATAACATGCCATTGCTCATGCTATAATGATACTAGGCTTGAGTTTCTCAGGAGGCTTGTTAGTGTTGCACCTAAAGGGTTGAACAAAGTCTTCCTATGCAACAGTGGTGCAGAGGCATGTGAGGCAGCAATAAAGATAGCAAGGAAGTACACAAAGAGGCATGGTATAGTTGCAGCAGTTAACTCATTCCACGGCAAGACCATGGGTGCGCTCTCGATAACATATGCAAGCAAGTATAGAGAACCATTCAAGCCATTGCTTGATGGGGTTAACTTTGTGCCTTACAGTAATGCTGATAGGCTGGAGGAGTTGCTTGAGCAGGATAGTAGAGAGAGGAGGAGTATAGGCGCTGTAATCCTTGAGCCCATACAGGGTGAAGGGGGCATAAATGTGCCAGATGATGGTTACCTTGCAAGGGTTAGGGAGTTATGCAACAAGTATGATCTACTCCTCATCCTAGATGAGATACAGTCAGGATTGGGAAGGACAGGAATGCTATGGGCATCTGAGCACTGGGGTGTTGTGCCAGATGTAATGTGTATTGCAAAGGGTATGGCTGGAGGAGTGCCTATGGGCGCTGTTCTAGCAAGGCAGGAGGTTATGGATGCTCTGAAGGTTGGGGAGCACTCCAATACATTTGGAGGTAATCCTTTGGCATGTGCTGCTGCCAAGGCAACCTTAGATTGTATAATCGAGGATGATCTTGTAGGCAATGCATCTAGAATGGGTAAGTATATGAAGGATGGGCTCTTGGCGTTGAAGGATAAACACAAGGTGGTAAGGGATGTTAGGGGCTTAGGGCTTATGCTTGGTGTAGAGTTAAGATTTGATGTAAGAGATGTGTTGATGGATGGACTAAGCCATGGGCTGATGATGCTCTACTCTGGCAGGAATGTGATAAGGCTCCTACCCCCATTAGTAGTAGATGAGGATATAGCATCAAGGGCATTATCTATCCTCGATAGATTGCTTACTAGGGAGGAGGAGAGGAGAGGGGTTGTATGATATTGGAGGATAGGGTGAGAGTATGATAGGGGAGAGGAGGGGAAGAGATAGTAGCAGTAATAATAATGGTAGTAGTAGTAATAACAAGCATCATCATACTATAGCAATAGATAGTATAGATGAGAGGATAATAGGCATACTTAAGGAGGATAGCAGGAGATCGTACGTTGAGATAGCAAAGGCTGTAGGGTTATCAGAGTCAGCAGTTAGGAGGAGGATAAAGCACTTGATAGACTCTGGCATAATAAAGCGCTTCACAATAGAGTTGGGTATGAGCAACAAGACAAGTGCAATAACCTTGATATCTGTTAAGCCATCTGTAGATACAGCAAAGGTATCAGAGAGGCTTAAAGGATTGAGGGGTGTTGAGGTTGTGTATGAGATAACTGGTCAGTATGATATTGCAGCGATAATAAGCGCATCTAGCATTGGAGAGATAAACAGGTGTATAGATGATGTAAGGAGGATAGAGGGTGTTGATGATACAAATACTGTAATAATATTGAGGGTAGTTACCTGATGGCTTCATAAATTTTCATGTGGATTAACCTGTTCCAGTGTACAGGGGTGGTGTTTGGTTGTTGATACATTATGTTTGGAATTCGTACAAACTCCCCTTTATCATAATGCTATCAGGCATTTATTATACCAATATTGTCTTTAAATGACATCTTATTGAAATAAAATGCTAATATGATAGCGAAATACGTATATACCATCCAGTCTATAACGATGGTATGCAAGACAAAGCAATAGATGAGCCTAACTACTATGCAATGGTATATAATGGTATTGTAAGGGATGAGAGGTACAATGCTATACTCAACTATAATGTAAGAGATGGAGGTTATACTGGAAGGGTTAACATACTGGATAGCACTCTAAGGGAAGGGGAGCAGCATCCAGGTGTAGCATTCACCGTAAAGCAGAGGGTACAGATAGCATGGATGCTTGACTACTTTGGTGTAGATCAGATTGAGATAAGCCCTGTGATATCTGAGGATCATAGGCAGGCAACGAAGATGATAATAGATGCTGGGTTAAGTGCAGATATAGTTGCTCACTGTAGAGCGATAAAGCAGGATATAGATGTTGCAATAGCATGCGATGCTGAATGGGTAGCAACATACATGAGCGTATCTGATGTGCAGTTGAGATCCAAACTCAAGATTGGGAGGGAAGATGCATATACTAGAGCTATGGATGTTGTTGATTATATAAGGGCTCATGGGTTAAAGGCAAGATTTACCCTAGAAGATGCAAGCAGGGCAGAGCCTGAATTCCTAGCAAGGATCGCTAGGGATATAAGCAGAGCAGGGATAGAGAGGATAAGCATCCCTGATACTGTAGGCATAATGCTCCCTCGAGGCATGTATAGGTTAGTTAGCATGGTTAAGGCAAGTATAGATGCTAGCATTACAAGGTTGGATGTACACTGTCATAACGATCTAGGTTTAGCATTGGCAAATGCACTAGCAGGGGTAGATGCTGGAGCAGATCAGATCCATGTTACAATAGATGGTGTAGGGGAGAGGAATGGCATACCTGCTCTTGCTGAGGTTGCTGTTATACTTACAATGCTCTATAGGTGTAGGGATGATCTTAGGCTTGATATGCTCAAGGATCTCTCAAGGCTTATCGAGCAGTACACTGGTATAGCAACACCAGAGAGCAAACCTATAGTTGGGGATAGCGCATTCAAGCATAAAGCAGGTACACACCTTGCTGCAGTGCTTAGAGATCCTAGAGCCTATGAGATAATAGAGCCTAGAGCAGTTGGGAATAGGAGGAGGATAGTATTTGGGGAACTTGCTGGGAAGAATGGTGCAGCATTCCTGCTCAGCATACTAGGGCTTGATGTTGATCCTTCAAAGGCTGAGAGGCTAGCAAAGGGTCTGAAGGATCTAAGGTTAGGGGATGTGCTAGAGATGTACCTTGATGATGCAATGGAGGCAAGGATAAGGCAGATAGGGTGACGAGTCTTTCTTCCTTCCTCAGTAATTCTATAGCATCTTCTCCCACCACAACTCTCTCCACCATCTCTCTCTTCCCTTTATTAGCCTCTCTGAACCTAATCTATATCAACTCCATCATCCCAAATCTCTTTGGAACCTTTATCTGATAACATCATCGTATAACACGCACCTTTCACAGGATGTATGAGCGATCTGTATGCTATTATGTTGATTACACTATCTGGTATTATAGCTATACATGCAAGATTCACATCTATATCCATCTAATGGATAAGATTGGGATTAATCTACCTAAACTAGGTGAATTCTACGATTTCCTAATCAATTACAGAAAGGGTTATCTATATCCTATCTCTTAACCATTACATGAATAAACTTGGCTACATCTACATTCTAATGCTATTAATTGGCATACTATCACCTGCTAATGCACAAAGGGAGAGGATTGGGATGAGCGATGATCTGAACTTCATAATAGTTGGTATAGATGGTTACTATACAGATGGTAGAGAGCAGTACTACAGGATTGGGGACTATGTTGTAGTTAGGGGTTCTGTATCTGGTCCTGCTGAGAGTGTAAGCATAAAGGTTGTTGCACCAGATGGCTCTATATGGTATAGCAATAATGTTAGGCTAGGTTATGCAAAAGGCTACTCCTACTATGTTATGGATGATGGTATAAGAGGCAAAGAGTGGGGCAGTGATAATGGCTTCTATGCAAAGGTTAAGCAGTTCAGTGCTGATGATCTAGAGGGTTTGTATAGGCTTATAATTGAAGCAGATTCTAGCATTATAGAGAGAGAAGTTGCATTCAAGAGGGTTGAGGGCTCTTATAGCAATGAGATTGGAGCAGTAGTTGGAAGCGATGCACTAAATGGTAGGTATTGGGATGGAATAGAAAGAGGAGTAGCAGTAGCAACAATAGTTGGGGTAACTCTTGTTGTAGTCGCTTCTATTGTATTAGTTAGGAGGAGGAGGAAGAGGATTAAGAGTAGCAACAGGAAGGAGGTTGCAAGTATATGAATGGACAAGTTGAGGATGTTAATACTAGAAGGGCATCATGTACGATGTTGATACCGTGAAGGTATTCAATGTAATGTATAACCTATTTGGCTCTAGCATAGAGATGAGGGTTATCAGAGCATTGTGTGTAAAGGGCTCATGTTCACTTCGTGGCCTTGCTAGGAGTGTTGATATCCACCATACAAACCTTGCCAGTTGCAATCTTGTAGAGTAACTCTTTGGCTTTCTTGTATCAGTTGCTCATCATATATCACTGGATAGATGAATATGTTAGAATCTATGTATAGCAAGAATCAGACCACCATCATTATAATGATTGTACCATCCCATCTATCACAACATGCTTATTGTCTACATATTTCTACCATACTCATACCCTCTCTCCTCTCATTCCTCTTCTATCAATTTCTTCACATCTATCCTCTTACCAAGTTTGTTATTTGATGAACATAACTCATCAATAAATCTTACAGGATCTACTCTAGATCTTATCACTACCTCTCCTCCATCCCTTATCTCTATTATCACCTTTGCTAGGATAACCATATACATAACCCTCTTAATTATCGTACATATTCCACTCTCTACAGTGTAGCCTAACTATACCTTTCAATGCCTCTCTTATAGTTTGTTCATTCATTATACCCATCTTGCACCTAATGCAGACGCATCTAGATCTAAACCTTCTAAACCCTTAATTCATATCCCTCCTCAAATCCTCAATACTCTTCCATTAGCAAACCCTTCATCATGCCTTCTAAACCCTTACTGCATATCACTTCTGGGGTTGTTAGCCTCTTCCCTTTATAGCATTGAACTTTGCATCGTACTCCTCCAACTTTGCATTAGCCTTTGTCCGTGCTTCAACAAGCATGCTATAGCATCCTCAATCCTACTCAAGGATGATCTTATATCCTCTAACCCTATCGCTCTTGCTACAGCATATCTAGATTCTACATCTTCAGGCAATAACTTCTTCAACTTCTCTCTGCTCTGTATAATGAGAGTAAGCATAAAGTACATTTGACGGAAGATAATAACAATAGCGATAATGTGTATATCTTATACCTATCCTTCCTGTATGAGGAGCAAGATTATAGTTATATGAGCATTGCTAGTATAATCAACAATGGAGGTAACAGTAGTAGATGAAGGTATATTTATAGCCTGCCACAGAATGGCAGATTCTTACTGTTTATAAGCATGGTAGGTAATCCATCATGGTTTTTATAGTGTAAGGTAGAGAGGATATTAAGAAGGTATGGCTAGGTCTAAAAAGAGAAGCAGGAAGAGTAGCATCAGCAGCAGTAGCAGTAAGAAGCAAGGCATAACCTATAAGGATGTTGGTGTTGATACAGCAAAGATAGGGAGGATACACTCAATCATAGGAAGCATGATAGCAGGTACGCATGGCGAGCATGTTATATCTGGCTATGGGCATTACGCTGGGCTAATAAGCATAGATGATGAGAGAGTGCTAGCAATGCACATAGATGGGGTTGGTAGCAAGGTAATAGTTGCTAGCCTAGCAGGGAAGTACTCTACCATAGGCATAGACTGCATAGCGATGAATGCTAACGATGTTGTATGTGTTGGTGCAGAGCCTATAGCATTTGTTGATTATATTGCAGTTAGGAGCCCAGATGCAGATATGATCGAGGAGATAATGAAGGGTCTTGCCCAAGGTGCAAGGGAGGCAAACCTATCCATAGTAGGAGGGGAGTTGGCAGTGCTCCCAGATCTACTTGCTGATGGGTTTGAGATGAGCAAGGGCAAAGGCAAGGCTACTAGGGGTAGAGGCAAGGTAAAGGACAGGATGGATAATAATGCATTCGACCTTGCTGGTGCTGTTATAGGTATAGCAAGGAAGGATGAACTAATCCTTGGTGAGAGCATCAATGCTGGGGATGTTATAGTTGGTATAGCAAGCAATGGATTGCATGCAAATGGGTATACACTTGCAAGGCATGTACTCCTTAGTAGGTATAGGCTTGATGAGAGGATAGATGAACTTGACTCTACTCTAGAGGATGAGTTGCTTAAACCTACAAGGATATACGTTAAACCAATTCTGGATGTGATAAAGAGGATAGATGTTCATGGTATAGCACATATAACTGGAGGGGCATTCAAGAAGCTTACAAGGCTTAACAGCAGTGTAAAGTTTGTACTCGACTCTATGCCAGAGCCTCCAGCAATATTTAGGTTGATAAAGATGCATGCAGGTATAGATGATGCTGAGATGTACTCAACATTCAACATGGGGATAGGGATGTGTGTAGTAGCAGCAAGGGGAGATGAGGATGCTATAATCTCCATATGCAAGAGTCATGATATGGATGCAATGGTTATAGGTAGGGTTGAGGAGGGTAATGGTGTATATATTAACGATGTAAGGATTGCATGATTCATCCCATGCTTAGTTCTAACGTATTTACAACAATAGCAGACTAAAAATTAGAGTAGGGGTAAGAGCGAGTATGAAGGATAACCATCATCATCAAGCATAACAGCATATACCTTCTCCTCTGGCTTAACTATTGATAGGATGTGCACATCATTCTCCTTCACAAGTTTTATATGCACATCTGCAAGCATATTTGCAGCATCTGCAAGTTCTGTCCCGCTCTTAACTGTTATCATCAGCACATCTCTATTATTCCTAATAATCTTTGCGCCATGTACTAAATTATCTTTAACTCGCTCTAGATCTTTCCATATCATATTTGAGTATATGACCATGCTCTTCCCATCCTCCTTCAACTTTATGTAACTATCTATTAGCAATGCAAAGTTCTCCTCAGGATCGTCTGTAAGGTTCATGATCATCCCTTCCTCTATGCTGTTCTTATCATAGGTACTTAACTCCCTGTATGCTGTAGCATACTCCTGCTCTCGTATATGCGATGGGCTTGTGAATACCATAAGCCTACCTAGATCGTGTAATGTGCAGTGAGGCACTATCTTCCTTAGCACTTTAACAAGTGGCTCATCCTGCCCACATATAACCATAGCAGATCTATTGCTCCTTATATTGTTGAGTACAGTGCAGAGCATGATTATCCTTGCATAGTGCATGTTAACATTGCTATCAACCTCAAGCACTACTACACTCCCCTCTCTTATCCCATCTCCTAATGCATTATCCATATCCCTGCTCCCTGTTGATATGTAACCATTCTTGCTTGCCAATGGAGGGAATAGTGATGATACATAGCCTACCCTCTTCCCATCATACACTATAGTAAAGTGCCCTCCCTCTAGTGTATAGATGAACTTGTTCTTCCTTATCGCTACCCCCCTCATCTTATCTATATGCATAGTTCTCACCCATACACCGTTCCTCCTCTCCATATCAAGGGTTATGATCGCATCCACAAGGTATGCAAGAGTATTCATCTCTGGCTCTTCACTTATGAAGACAAGCATGCCATCATTTGCATCTGCAACAGCAAGCATACTCTTCTCCATCTTGAGCCTCTCATCAACGGGTATCTCCTTTGCTAGTGCATCCCAACTATCAAGAACTATGAAGGCTCTCTTACTGCTTATCAGTTTATCAACAACAAGGTTGAGCAGGTTATTTGCAGTACCCAACCTTAGATCTATTCCATCTATCTTGTTCATATCACCATTCTTACCACTAGCAGCAGTATGATCTGGCATGAACTGTAGAGCAGTGCCATCATCAAGTATATCCTCAACCCAAGGCAGTTGCTTCCTCAACTTGTTGTAGGATACCCTGGTTGAGATGTAGAAGCACTTGTACCTATCTCTAACATTCCTCATCAACTCCAATGCCAATGTTGTCTTACCTGCTCCAGGTAATCCTCTTATAAGGAGGGCTACAGGCTCTATATCCATGAATGGCTTGAATATCTGCTCGAATGCATCCCTTACCTTTAACTCCATCATACAGTTATTTTATAGAGCATGGTTAAAATCGGTTGTTGTGTAATTGCAATTAATTACAGGGTTAAAGGCAACCATCCTAAATGAAGAGGGAAGAAGATATCTATGATGGTTGTGTTGATTAGCATCATCTCATCAGCTAGCCTTTACTTCTCATACAACCATCCACGCTTGTAGAAGTAGTAGAGCATGAAGAGTGCGCTTGCTATTGATATCATAACCATGACTATGAATGTTGTGTATTTGCCTAAGAAGAGCCAAGGTTCATCCTCTACTCCTCCAGGAAGGATGACGTTCATACCATAGAATGTACCTATGAGCGTTGCAGGTATGGAGAGTGTGAAGACTATAGTAAGAATAGCAAGTATCTTGTTGGTCTTCTCACTGCTGAGTATAAAGTCTGTATCCTTGTATATATTTATGGTCTCATTTGCAGTATCAAGCACCTCTATAGCCTTTTCAAGGTGATCCTTAACATCGTTCCAGTATGGTGTAAGGTCCATGCCTGAGAACTGCTGAGACTCCCTTGCTACATCTGCTAGTATCCTCCTTAAAGGTAGGATTATCCTTCTAAGCGCAAGTATCTCCCTCCTTATATTGGTTATTGCCTTTATTGCAGATACATTCTCAGCAAATACAAGATCCTCTATATCCTCTATGTTACCTTCTATCTTTATGAGGATGTGGAGCAACTCATCTATTATAGCATCCATTATCTTATGGAGCAAGAATGCTGGGGAGTTGCCCATTATACTTGCCCTATTCCCCCCATCCACCTTGCATGCATTGAAGAGATCTGTTATAGGCTTTATCTCGCCCTTGTGTACGGTTATGAGGAAGTTGAAGCCCATGAAGATTGAGAGTTGGATGTTCTTAGGTACACCATTGCTGTAGAATGGGTAGTGTATAACTATGAATATGCTGTTGGCATACTTGTCAATCTTTGGTACCTGTATCTTTGATAGGCAATCCTCTACATTCAAGGGGTGAAGATTATAGGTATCTGCCAGCGTTGTTAGAGCGCTCCTGTTTGGCTCACTCACATCTATCCACCTAAGCCCATTGTTATCCACAGAATTGATATGCTCTAGCGCATTCATGCTCTTCTCCCAGATAGCATTAGATAACACTTTATATATAATTTTGATAGTACCGAGTTTGCCAACAATTTATACACTTGAATTTGAGAGATGCTCATGCACTATATACCATCTACCATCAAACTTCTTGCATATGATACTGCACCTCACCCTGCTCTTTATAGCCTGACCAGTGAAGCTGTAATCATCAACAACCACGCCCTTATACTCGAGGATGAATGTTGCTAGTGCTACTGAGGAAGATGCATCTAGCATCGTTATCCTTAGATCCTCTATAGAGTAATCGTAATCTGATACATTGGCAAAGAACATCTCCTCATGCAGGCATGCCTCCTCATAATCCATCCTGTGATAGGGAGGGATATCACTGAACTTTGTAAGCATGCTATGATATACCTCCCTTATCGCTGAGAGATCCTTGCTCTTCCCTATGTAGAATGCCCTATGGATTAGATACTCTACTGCTTTTATATCATCTAAACCCTTATCGTTATTGTAACCGTTCATGCCTCTACTCTGCAAGTAAAATATTTATAATTATCATGTACTCTCACCCATACATGCTGTATCATAATAATTACTGTATGATGAGGATGATGATGGTTTGTATGATAGGATTAGGCTTAAATGTAGAACCATCACTACTCTCGATACTTGTAAGAGGGTAGAAGGTAGATCTATATGGTTGAGATGTCTGGCGCAAAGGCACTCATACAGGCTTTAGAGAGGGAGGGTGTAGATGTTGTGTTTGGAATGCCTGGTGGCGCAAACCTCCCAATCTACGATGAGTTATACTCAAGTAGTATAAGACATATACTTGTTAGGCATGAGCAGTCAGCTGCACACATGGCAGATGGCTATGCAAGGATAAAGCGCAAGGCAGGTGTATGCTTTGCTACATCAGGTCCTGGAGCAACCAACCTTGTTACTGGGATAGCAACTGCCTACATGGACTCAAGTCCTATAGTTGCTGTTACAGGGCAAGTACCCAAGGCAATGATTGGTAAGGATGCATTTCAGGAGTGTGATATAGTTGGTATATGCGCATCTATAACAAAGTACTGCTTCCAGCCCATGAATGCTGGAGAGGTGCCAGAGGTTGTAAAGAAGGCATTCTACATAGCAGAGAGTGGTAGACCAGGACCAGTGCTTATAGATGTACCAAAGGATGTACAGCAGGAGAGTGCAGATATGGTATTCCCTGAGATAGTTAAGATAAGAGGCTACTCACCCCATATAGAGCCTGATGTTGCACAGGTTGCAAGTGCAATAGACCTACTACTCAAGGCTGAGAGACCAATTATAATGGCTGGTGGAGGTGTGCACATCTCTGGAGCCTTTGCTGAACTCCAAGCATTGGCAGAGATGCTCATGATACCAGTGGTAACAACATTCAAAGGTAAGGGTGCATTCCCTGAGAACCATCCACTATCCCTTGGTCCAATAGGCATGCATGGGCATGCAGAGGCAAACAAACTTGTTACAGAGGCAGATGTGCTATTGGCAGTAGGCTCAAGGTTCTCAGACCGCTCAGTTGGTAGATTCGATGAGTTTGGTAGGGATATGAAGATAATACACATAGATATAGATCCTGCAGAGATAGGCAAGAACAAGCAAGCTGATATTGGTATAGTTGGTGATGTTAAGGTCTCGCTTAAGATAATGCTCAAGATGCTTACAAACAAGATTATAAGGAAGGGTGAAGGTGAGTGGGAGAACAACCAATGGCTTAAGCATGTTAGGGAGGTTAAGGAGTACTACAGGAGCATGATAAAGGATCATCCAAGGGAGGTTACTGCAATGAAGGCTATAAAGAAGTTGAGGGAACTCCTTCCAGCAGATACCATAGTTACAACAGAGGTTGGGCAGTGCCAGATGTGGACATCATTGCACTTTGATGTTATAACCCCTGGTACATTCTTCAGCTCAACTGGTTTAGGTACCATGGGCTTTGGGTTCCCAGCATCAATAGGTGCAAAGGTTGCAAGGCCTGATGTGCCAGTGGTTGATATCGCTGGAGATGGGAGCTTCAATATGACAGAGAACTCTCTAGCAGTATCGGTCCTAGAGAATATCCCAGTTATAGTATTCCTACTCAACAACTACTCTCTAGGCATGGTTGCTCAATGGCAAAGACTATTCTACAATAGGAGGATGATAGGTGTTGATCTTAAGGGCATGCCTGACTTTGTTAAGGTTGCTGAGGCGTATGGTGCACAGGGGATAAGGGCTGAGAGCATGGATGAACTGGATAAGGCTATAAGGGTAGCGTTGAGGAGTGATGTGACAACAGTTATAGATATACCAATAGATCCTGAGGAGAACGTATTCCCGTTCATGCCTCCAGGCAAGGGGTTGAAGGATACCATAATAGCAGCGTAGCAAGTAAGGAATGAATTAATGAAGGAAGGAATGAATGATTGAATTAAGAAGGAGGATGCATTGCATATGACATGGCGCATCATATCTGCACTGGTTGAGAATAAGCCTGGTGTGCTCTTTAGGGTATCAAACATGTTTAGAGCAAGAGGATTCAACATAGAGTCGCTCTCAGTTGGTCCAACTGAGGCGCAGGATCTCTCAAGGATAACCATAACGATAAACAGTGATGAGCATACTACAGAGCAGTTGGTCAAGCAGCTGAAGAAGATTATAGATGTTGTTGATGTCATAAAGCTCCCTCTAGATAATAGTGTGTACAGGGAATTAGCACTCATAAAGTTGAAGGCTGAGGATCCAACAACTAGGTTAGAGATAATAAATTTAGTAAATGTTTTTAGGGGGAAGGTAGTTGATATAAGCAAGAGATCTATGATGGTGGAGATAACTGGAACTCCAGATAAGATAGATGCATTCAAGGCATTGGTTGAGCACTATGGCATAATACAGTTGGCTAGAACTGGAGTGTGTGCATTGCCAAGAGGTGTAGTATATGAGTAGTGATGTTAGCAATAGCATTAGCAACAGTGATAGTAGTAATAGTGTAGATTATGTAAGGATATACGATACAACGCTCAGGGATGGAGAGCAGACCCCAGGGGTAACATTAACGCCAGAGGATAAACTGCTAATAGCAATACAACTGGATAAGTTGGGAGTAGATGTTATAGAGGCTGGGTTCCCTATAGTATCTCAAGGTGAGAAGGAGGCTGTTAAGATGATAGTAAAGCAAGGGCTGAATAGCGAGATCTCTGTTCTAGCAAGAACTGATAAGAGGGATATAGATGCTGCAATAGACTGTGGTGTTAGATATGTGCATACATTCATAGCAACATCAGACATCCATCTGCAGTACAAGTTGAAGATCTCAAGGGAGGAGGCTATAAGGAAGGCTGTAGATGCTATAGAGTATTGTAAGGCCCATGGCCTCTATGTTGAGTTCTCTGCTGAGGATGCTACTAGGAGTGATAGGGAGTATCTGAAGCAAGTATACAAGGCTGTTGTTGATGCTGGAGCAGACAGGATAGATGTGCCAGATACAGTAGGGTATGCAACACCAAAGTACATACACTCACTCATAACAGAGTTGAGGAGCACTGTTAAAGTGCCTATAAGCATACACTGCCATGATGACTTTGGTCTAGCAGTTGCAAACTCAATAGCAGCTATAGAGGCAGGGGCAGAGTGTGCCCATGTAACCATAAATGGGTTAGGGGAGAGGGCAGGCAATGCCTCGCTTGAGGAGTTTGTCATGGCACTACACTGCCTCTACAACAAGAGGACTAGGATAAACACTAAACTACTGTATGAGACATCAAAGTTGGTAGCAAGCCTAACAGGGATCATAGTGCAGCCAAACAAGGCCATAGTTGGTGAGAATGCATTTGGCCATGAATCTGGCATCCATACCCATGGAGTACTCTCAAACCCATTATGCTATGAGCCTATAAGCCCTGAACTTGTTGGTAGGAAGCGTTGGCTAGAGGCAGGGAAGCATGCTGGTATGCATGGTATAGCAGCCATGCTTGCAGAGTATGGAATAAGGCCAGAGCAGGAGCAGTTGAGGCAGATAGTTGCAAAGGTCAAGGAGTTAGGGGATAAGGGTAAGCAGGTTACAGATGCTGACCTAATAGCAATAGCATCCCAAGTCATGAACCAGCAGAACCTTGTTGAGCATGTAAGGCTTATGGACTTTGTTGTTACTACAGGCATAAATGTTGTGCCTACAGCATCTGTAAGGCTTATAATAGATGGGAAGGAGTACATAGTTGCTGAGACTGGTGTTGGGCCTGTAGATGCTGCTCTAAAAGCTATACAGAAGATAACAGATAGGATAGCAAGCATAAGGCTCAGTGAGTTTAGGCTTGAAGCGATAAGTGGAGGCTCAGATGCACTTGCAGAGGTTAGCGTTAAGGTTGAGGATAGCAATGGCAAGATCTCATCTGCTAGGGCAACTGGAGAGGATATAGTTGTTGCTAGTGTTCAAGCAATGATAAACGGGATAAACAAGATGATGATGAAGAGGACCATAGACAGGGATAGCAACAGAGAGATCCAAGGTTATACTGTCTAGCATATATCATCTGCATATGTACAGGATAGCATTCATAGAGGGGGATGGTATAGGACCTGAGATATCAAGGGCTACTAGAGTTGTACTTGATGCATTGAATGCTAGGCTTGGCATAAAGATGAGGATTATAGATGTTGAGGCAGGGGACTCTGCTCTAGCAAGGTATGGAAGGGCTCTGCCAGAGCATAGCCTTGATACAATAAGGGGTTCTGATGCATGCATAAAGGCTCCTATAGGTGAGAGTGCAGCAGATGTCATAGTCTATTTAAGGAGGGTATTGGACCTCTACGCAAATGTTAGGCCAGCAAAGGCTTATCCAGGGATGAGGGGTTTGAGAGATGGCATAGATCTCATCATAGTTAGAGAGAATACAGAGGATATCTACTCTGGCTTGGAGTATGATATAGGTAGTGACGCAAGTATAGCCATCAAGGTTACAACCAAGAGAGCATGCATGAGGATAGCAGAGTATGCGTTCAAGCTTGCTGAGGCAAGGGATGGTAAGAGGAGCGTTGTTGCTGTACACAAGGCAAACCTACTTAGGAGGACAGATGGTCTATTCGCTAGATGCTGCAGGGAGGTAGCATCTAGGCATCAAAGCATAAGGTTCTCAGAGATGTATGTTGATGCATGTGCCATGAACCTGATAAGGAACCCAGAGGCATTTGATGTTATAGTAACGATGAATATGTATGGAGATATACTCTCAGATGAGGCGGCTCAGGTTGCTGGGAGCCTAGGGATGGCACCATCAGCCAACATTGGCGATACATATGCAATATTCGAGCCAGCACATGGCTCTGCTCCAGATATAGCAGGCAAGGGTATAGCAAACCCATTATCACTAATACTCTCAGCAGGGATGATGTATGAGTGGCTTGCATCAAAGCATAACGATGCAAGATGTGCTGAGGCATCTAAGCTTGTAGAGGTTAGTATACGCAGCGTGCTTAGCAAGGGTATAGCAACACCAGATCTAGGAGGCAGGAGTAGCACTGAGGAGGTAGCAGATGCAATTGTAGAAGAGATAAAGAGAGGATAGGTAGGTTAGGTTTAGGATAGGTTAGGATAGTGGTAGCAGTAGTGGTGGCGATGGTGATGGTTGTATAATAATAATAGTAGTAAGAATGATCTACTAACTATGTATGCTCCATCCACACATGCTATATTGTATGATGGAACAAATACATAAGGGTCCATTTAGCGTTATGATATAAAGTGATGGTTAACCTCTCCACTCTTCTTCCATGATCTGAAGAGGAATACTAGGGGTATTAGCATTGCTACACTTGCTATTATTATTGGCATAAGCACAGTATAGTGTAGAGAGTACTCATAGCCGAAGAGGAAGGGATACGGGAATACCATGAAGAGCCATGCCAATGCTATAAGAGAGAATAGGTAAAGGTTCCTCCTCACAAACACTGCTAATGGGATGGATCTTAGATGCTTGCACTTTATACACTTCCTAGCCTCATCATCTATACAGCCAGAGCATACACTCTTCTTGCAGTACACGCATGTATGCTCAGCGAACCTTGCACCGCATATAGCACAAGGCATAAGTTAATAATGTATAAGTTAATAATAACATTTATGCTATCTGAATGGAAAATATTGTTCTTCACTGCATCTATTCTCATCTAGTGGATCTCTTGCTTGCATACATGCTTGTTTGTTTGTCTGCTTGCTCGCTTGCTTGTGTGATGGCTGACTAGGGTCTCAAGCGTTCAGTATCTCTAGGGTAAAGCACAACCTCTCTAACGTTCTTTACATTGCATATGACCATCATTAGTCTATCAAGCCCTAATCCCCATCCAGCATGGGGAGGCATACCCCATTCAAACACCTTAAGATGATCCCTGAAATCCTCTGGATCCAAGCCTTGCTCCACAAGCCTCTTCCTTAACCTTGATGCATCATGCTGCCTCTTCCCTCCAGATGCAAGTTCCAATGCCCCGTACTGCAGATCGAATGAGTATGAGAACCTTGGATCATCATCCCTCTCATGGATGTAGAATGGCTTAAGGTTGGTTGGCCAATCAACTATGAAGTAGAAGCCCTTCATGCTTTCTCCTAACAGCCTTAATGCATGGTCACCAAGATCATCCCCAACCTCAATGTTCATACCATGCTCCTTCTTCAGCATCTCAACTACTTGTACATAACTCATCCTTGGGAATGGGAGTGATGGTACATCTATGTTTGAGCCTACCAGATCCAACTCCTTGCTACACTTACTCTTTAGTTCCTTGAACACCTCAACTATCAACTCCTCAGCAACCCTCATAACATCATCAGCATCCATGTACGCTGCCTCTACATCAACGCTAACAAACTCGTTGAGATGCCTAGTTGTATGCGACTTCTCTGCCCTGTAGTATGAGGCTATCTCAAATACCCTATCTAGGGCAAGGGTTAACTGCTCCTTGTAGAGCTGTGGACTCTGTGCAAGGTATGCTTGTCTGTTGTTGAAGTAGCTGAACTTGAATAGGTTTGCCCCTCCCTCACTAGCACTCCCTATTATCTTTGGTGTATTCACCTCTATGAAACCCTTCTCTACAAGAACTCTTCTTATTATCTGGAGCGTATGATGCCTCAACTTGAATATCGCTGCTACACTGGGGTTCCTAAGGTCAAGTGCTCTTGCATCAAGCCTTGCATCAAGTGATGCATTCACCCTACCTGTAGGGTCTATGGGCAATGGGTGCTTTGCTATAGAGTACGCTTGAATTGATTCAGCCTTTACCTCAAAAGGGTAGTTAACGGATCTACTCCTTTGTACTCTACCTTTAACCTTAACCGAACTCTGCCTTGTAATCTTTATCCCATTGCTAACAAGCATAGATGGGTCAGCAATTACTTGTATACCCCCAGTCACATCCCTGACTATTATGAAGTTTATTGCACCTAACTCCCTTATATCCTCTATCCATCCTGCTACCTCTACCTCTCTGCCTAGCATTGACTCATCCAGTTGGTTTGCATATATCCTCTCCATGCAGGGATCTACTTCTAGATGTTATTAAGTCATTACTATACTTAGCCTATGTTAATACTATGACTACACTACAAGGTTAGTAATCCATAAGATGGTTGATGCTAGTAGTAGTGTGTATGATAATGATCATTATCATCATTATTATCATCATGCCTATCTTAAGATCTTTATATCAAGGCTAGAGTATTATGGATATGGAGCATGCTATAGAGGTTGTGAACCTAGTAAAGAGTTACTCAGGAAAGAATGTTGTTGATGGCATATCCTTCAACGTTAAGAAGGGAATGATATTTGCATTGCTAGGCCCAAATGGTGCAGGGAAGACAACAACAATAGAGATAGTTGAGTGCATTAGACCATTAACATCTGGGAGCGTTAGGGTTCTAGGATACGATGTAGGGGATAGAAGGGATGAGCAGGAGATAAAGAGGAGGATAGGTATAATGCCACAAGAGTTCAGAGCACTAGATAAGCTTACTGTAAAGGAGAATATAGAACTATTCTCAAGGCTCTACCCTTACCATAGCAGTAGTAGCAAGGATGTGGATGAGGTGATAAGAGAGTTTGGTCTTGAAGAGTATAGCAATGTAAGGTTTGAGAGGCTCTCTGGAGGGATTAGGCAGAGGCTTGGTCTAGCAATAGCTACCATACATGATCCTGAGATACTCTTCCTAGATGAGCCTACAACAGGGCTTGACCCAACATCAAGGAGGCAGGTATGGGCAATGATAAGAGCACTGAAGGACTCTGGCAAGACAGTAGTGTTAACATCACACTACATGGAGGAGGTTGAGTACCTAGCAGATGAGGTAGCAATAATGAACAAGGGTAGGATAGTAGCATCTGGGAGTCCTCAGGATATAGCAAGTAGATATGGTACTGGTAGAAGGCTTACGATCAGAGGATACTCAAGATCAAGGCTTCTAGCATCCCTTGCCAATTCAAGCAATACTCTTGGGGATACCCTTACGCTAAGTATGGATAGATTGGATAGTATGCTTATAGCAGAGATAGTTGATATGGCAATAAAGGATGGGTTGGAGGTACAGTTCAAGAACCCCTCGCTAGAGGATGCATTCCTTAGGCTTGTTGGTAGGATAGATGAGGATGGTAGGCTAATCATCAATGGATAAGTTGTTTTAATGATAATCATATATAATATAGTAGCATGCTATTAGTATGAAGATGGATATTAACAGTCATTTTGTTACAGTTGCATCACTTGCTAGGGCACTTGTACTTGACTGGTTAAGGAGCAAGACTGGTGTATTCTTTACAATATTCTTCCCTATAATGCTCATGGTCATACTCACACTTGCATTCAATGATGATCTCAATAGGCTTGATCTCTATGTACAGAATCTAGATCTTGATCGTGATGGGATGCCTACAGAGACCTCCTCCTCACTCATCAATGCACTAAGCTCAAGCATGCTCAACATAAAGCATATCCCTGCAGATGTTGATGCGTATGAGTATGTGAAGTACTCTACTAGCAAGAGGGTACTCATCATACCATATGGGTTTGATGCCTCCATTAAGGCAAAGAGCATGGAGGCTAGGATGGCAGTAATGCTATCAACGCTTGATCTCTTCACAGAGCAGTCATGGATGCAGGATGGTGTGAGGGCAAGCATGATCTCTGGCATGGAAGGGTTGAAGAGGGAACTTACCATAAGAAATGGTGATAATAATGGTGATAATGCTTCTAATACTGCTCCTCCTCCAGCACCAGCAAGATTACTACTCATAGTAGACTCTAGCAAGGATAGGGAGTATGAGAGGGTAGAGGGGATACTGGCTAACATGGTTGCTAGGTTACAGCAGAGCGCAATAGATGCACCAGATATACTCAGCATGGAGGTTAAGGATGTTAGCATAACTGAAAGGGCAAACTACTACCTCCCTTCTGTCCTTGCAGCATTCATAATGACCAATGGTGTTCTAGGCACAAGTGGAATAGTAGCAGACTTTAAGAGGAGAGGTATGCTCAAGAGGCTAATGAGTACACCACTGAGTAGATTGCAGTGGATAATTGCAAATATGATGACCCAGACTATACTTGCCCTGATCCTTGCTTCAGTGATGGTATGCATAGCTGTAATAGCACTAAATACAACATTGCCAAATGCGATAAGCATAGTAGTACTTGCAATAGGAGCATTATGCTTCACAGGTCTAGGCATGCTTATTGCTGGAGCATTAAAGGAGCCCCATGCAATCACTGGTGCAAGCAATGCTATAGCATTCCCAATGATGTTCATCTCAGGTACATTCTGGCCTATAGGAAGCATGCCTGAATACATGCAGAGCATAGCATATGCATTGCCATTGACATACTTCGTCGATGCATTGAATGCAAGTATGTACCAATCCAGCATACTTGCTCTCCAATCAACCTCCATGCTTGCCCTGTTTACTATAGCATTTGTAATACTTGGGTCATACCTTACTAGATGGAAGCAAGAGTGAGTTGAACTATCCATATAACATACAGTATCCTACTAATATCACTACTAACCTTTAAAGGATACAAGCCATAAGATTCAGATAGATACAGATATGGCAAGGCTGGAGGTGCATAACCTGAAGGCATACTACTTTACAAGCAAGGGTGTAGTCAAGGCTGTAGATGATGTTACATTCAGCACAGATGAGTCTGTAGGGATAGCAGGAGAGTCTGGCTCTGGTAAGAGCACACTAGCCCTATCCATCCTTAGGATGCTCCAACCCCCTGGAAGGGTTGTTGATGGTAGGGTAATGCTTGATGGTACTGATATACTTGCAATGGATGAGCATGAGTTCAATTCAAGGATAAGGTGGAAGAAGGTATCCATGGTATTCCAAGCAGCAATGAATGCTCTAGACCCAGTGTACAGGATAGAGGAGCAGATGGCAGAACTCCTCAGATACCATGCACATTCTGGGTCTGGGGGCTTTGGTTCTAGTGTTGGGAGCGATGCTTATACGCTGATGAGTAGTGCTGTTAAGCAGGTTGGGCTTGATGAGGATGTGCTCAAGCGCTACCCTCATGAGTTATCTGGAGGGATGAAGCAGAGAGTGATAATAGCAATGGCTCTACTCCTAAAACCATCACTACTCATAGCTGATGAGCCTACCACAGCCTTGGATGTTCTTGTTCAAGCACAGATAATAAACCTCCTCAAGAGGTTGAAGAGGGAGGGGCTTATGCTCATGCTTATAACCCATGACCTCTCTATAATAGCAGAGGTTGTAGATGATGTAGGGATCATGTATGCTGGTCAGATGGTTGAGTTTGGTAGCATAGAGAGGGTGTATAGAGAGCCAAAGCATCCATACACACAGGCACTGCTCCAATCGATACCAAGGCTTAGGGGGGAGAAGAGGCTCACCTACATAAAGGGTAGCCCAATAGATCTACTCAACGTACCAAAGGGATGCAGGTTCTATGCTAGATGCCCATATGCAATGGATATATGCAGAGAAGTGGATCCTCCAGCATTAGATTGTGAAGGTGGCAATGGTTATGTTAGATGCTGGCTCTACTCGAAGCACTAGAAGCACCAACCTGCTAGAGGTAGAGGGGCTAAGGAAGTGGTTCAGGATCAAGAGATCCATACTTGATATACTCCATGGTAAGCAGGAGGGTGTAGTAAAGGCTGTAGATGATGTTAGTTTTAGTGTAAAGCAAGGCTCTACATTCGTACTTGCTGGTGAGTCTGGATCTGGTAAGAGCACTATAGCAAGGCTCATCCTGAGGGCAATAGAGCCAGATGGGGGGAGCATAAGGTTTGCTGGAAGGGATGTACTCTCTCTAGATAAGAGAGGGCTTATGTGGTTCAGGAGGAGTGCGCAGATGATCCATCAGGACCCTTACTCATCTCTCAACCCTAGGATGAAGGTAATCTCAATAGTTGGTGAACCTCTAGAGGTTCATGGTATAAAGGATAGGAGGGAGAAGGAGGAGATGGTATTCAAGGCATTGGAGGAGGTTAGGCTTGAGCCTGTTGAGGAGATAGCATACAGGTATCCTCATATGCTCTCTGGAGGGCAGAGGCAGAGGGTTGCAATTGCTAGAGCATTAGTGCTGAAGCCTATGCTTATAGTTGCTGATGAACCAGTATCCATGCTTGATCTATCTGTTAGGGCTGAGATACTTGAACTCATGCAGAACCTCAAGGTTAAGCATAACATAACCTACATATACATAACCCATGACCTCTCAACTGCTAGGTACTTTGGTGATAGCATAGCAATACTCTACAAGGGCAAGATAGTTGAGATGGGTAGCATAGATGATGTACTAAATGAACCATTGCATCCATACACACAAGCACTGATAGATGCTATACCAGAGCCTGATCCTGCAAGTAGGTTGAGGGATAAGGTGATAAGGATAAGGGCAAGTACAAGCATTAGCATGGATGAAGCAAATGATCATGGATGTAGGTTCTATGCTAGATGCCCATATGCAATGGATATATGTAGGGAAGAACCTAAACTGCTAGAGGTTAAGAATGGGCATCTTGTGAGTTGCTTCCTCTACAAGTCATCTGTTTAGGAACTGTATCTCCTCCCTCCTTGCTACCATTATGAGTTCATCCCCACCATAGATATCATGGAGCAGTGCTTCCTCTCTAGCATTCAGTGTCCTCTCATACAGCCTCTTTGCATTTGTGTTTTTGCTAGATGTTGTAACAATAACAAGCTTGAGTTCAGATCCTCTAGCATGCAGGTATCTGCACACATCCTTGAGTGATTCTACAACTAGCATGCTCCCTATACCCCTACCCTGATACCTCCTTGCTACTGCTATCTGCTCAAGCTCTAGCACTGCATCGCTCCTAAACCCTCCATGCTCAGTCCAGAGTATGTAACCTACAGGCTCCTCTCCAAGCATGGCTATATAGTACATGCATATTGGCTTACTTCTATGCTTCATCATCACCCATCTTACAGCATCATCATAACTCTTCATACCCTTGAAGTTCTCAATGTATATCCTTGCTACAGAATGTATATCCTCATCAACCATCTCCCTAACAGTTAGAGCTGAACCATCAACTCCAACCATAATCATCAATCCACTATTCCCTTGCCTTATTCAACTACTACCTTTCATCCCTCATATGTATGGTTAGTGCATGCTTCCTAAGTTCCTCATCACTAGCAAACTCTAGATTGCACTCTGCACATGTGTATATTATGGTACCTGCACCAGTACCAGTACCAGTGCCAGCACCAGTACCAGCATTAGCATTGGCACTAGAGACTACACCTGTACCACCTATCCCTACACCTGCCTCCTCTGCAAACACACTACCCCTACCCTTCTTCACGGCAAGTGCCCCGCCCAGAAGCCCAAGTATTATCCCAGGTAGCATGCCTATGTTTATGAACCCTATACCCAGCACACTTATTATGCACAGTATTATTATCATAACACCCCATCTCTTACTCTCCTCCCTCCTCTTCTCTATCAGCACTGCTAGTATCATTATCATAGCGCCAGTAGATGCTCCTGCTACACCAGCCCTCATAAGCATGAACCTAAACCCCTCCTCTCCAAGCATAGCCCTTAGATTGTTCAGCATCTCATCCTGTGGGAGGCCTATGAATATACCTGCTATGAACGTGAGCCCTTGGGCAAGTATTATAAGCCCTGCTAGGAATGAGAGTATGAACTCTGGAGCCCTCCTCTTCACAGTTATCATCCTATCTTACTCACCCCACCTACCTACTACTTACCTACTGACTTACCGAATAACTAATCTACCCCAACTAAATATATAAATGAAGTGTATCTATGATGCTAGAGGCTACTCTTAAACCTCTGCTGTTTTGGCTTAACTGTGTAGAGATGGGCTCCAACACCTATCAATGGTAGCGATGCTAACATGAAGATCTGAGGGATTATATTGAAGAGATAAGCCTCACCTCTATTTGTAAGAACTTCAACATAGTAATCATTCATAACCTTCTCTACACTTCCAGCATTAACCATCCCCACCATTAGTACTATGCCCTGTGCTATTATTATCATGCTTGTAGCCTTTCTAACCTCCAACTTCCTTGCTAACCCCTTAGCAAGCATATATGCAACGCCTGCCAATCCAAATCCAGGTATGCCGAAGAGGAACATACCTATGATCATCATATTCCATGGTTGTGCTATTGTAGCACCTATGGCTAGAGGTCTGGTTAGTGCAAGATAGAGTGAGTTTATGTATATCACGAACATAACATGTAGTGCTAGAGATGCAATAGCCATCCATGTATCGTAACGCATGGGCATAAGTATAGTCTTTTTAAGTGAAATAAATTGTTTGCTGGTAAACATGCTAAATGACTAAAACTACTGCACCATCATAACCCCATTTACTTCACTACCCACTCATCCAATAAAGCCTATAGGTATTCATTCATGCTAGTTGATGATAATCATTATTAGGTTATCCCAACAATCCTTGCAAGTTCCCTCCTTGAAGCAAAACTCAGCCTTGAGGCAGCATACTCTGGAGATATGTTGAGGAAGTGTACACCAAACCCCTCAATCCCATAGCTATCTACTAGCCTAGGATGAACCTCTATATGCCAGTGTAACTGCTTCCTACTCTTCTCAGATGAGGCATGTATGATCATGCTGAATTTCACATCGCCTAGGGTATTATAGAGCCCTCCAAGCATAACCCTAAGCATTGTAGCAAGCTCATCTATCTCCTTCTGGGTCATCCTTAACAACTGTATAGCATGCTTCTTAGGCACTATCCAGAACTCGTATGGATGGGTTGGAGCCCAAGGACATAATGCCATGAAATTCTCTATGCTGACTAGATGCCTAGGGCTCTTATCCTCCATGCTTATCATGTTGCATAGAGGACATGAACCAGCCTCATTGATGTATCTGTTTATTGACTCAACCTCCTGCTCTATGAGTGGAGGTATGTAGGGGAAGGTGATTATGTTGAGGTGTGGATGCCATACATTGCTAGCATCGTAATCCATGTACACTGCAACATAACTAACGCCCTTCTGCATGTAGAGCCACTTCACCCTATCCTGCAGTGCTACAAGTACATTTGACCACTGCTCTGCTGGTATTGATGATGGCTTGCAGTGCTCTCTGCTTGCTATCAGCAGATAATGGTAGCCATATGCAGGTTCACTGTAGAATGGCTTGTTTGTATACTTGCCATTTGCAGATATGCTAACCAATGGGTTCTTGCTTGGCACTACCCTAACACACCAGTCATCTACACGGTAATCCTCTGTATCTGATAACCTCCTCATCATCCCCTCCTTCTGTACAAGAGCAAGTACTGCTGGTCTGGTTAGATGCTCGTTACCAGGACAGTAGATGCATATATCATCATTTCCATGCTTCTCATTACTATCATCCATATCAACACTGTTACCATCATTAACTATCACTAGCCTATCAAGTATGTTATCCTTCCTGAACTGAGTCATCTATACAACACACCTCCCTCATCCTCATCCTTATCCTCATCATCATCCTCTTTCTTCCCATCCCATTCAGTTCCATACAATACTCTTCCATATTATTCAACTTGCTATCATATGCTTTTATCTAAATCTTACCTTCAAGAATAGTTAACAAACTATGATGCAATTCTTTATAAGGATAGTAGTAGTAGGTTAGGCTATATAAGGATGTAAGGGTGTAAGGATGGAGAGGGATGGTGCAGTATGAAGGATGTGGATGGCAATTACGGTAGCAATGGTATGAAAAGCAACTATGGTAGGATGAGTGCTAGGAAGAGGGCTAGGATGAAGATGATCTATGTACTACTTGATGGTGTTGGAGATCTACCTCACCCAAGCCTAAACCATCTCACACCTCTAGAATCTGCATATACACCAAACCTAGATGCCTTGGCAAGGAAGGGTAGGATGGGTATGGTATACACTGTAGGGAAGGATATTGCTCCAGAGTCTGATATAGCAGTATTCAGCATGCTTGGCTATAGGTTCAAGGATGAAGAGTATCCTGGTAGAGGAGTTGTAGAGGCTATAGGGGCAGGGATAGATATCAGGGATGGTGATCTTGCAATGAGGGGTAACTTTGCAACCATAGATGGTGAAGGGAAGATAGTGGATAGGAGGGTTGGAAGGAACCTAGCAGATGATGAGGCCAAAGAACTCGTCAAGGCTATAAAGGATAGGGTAACGCTAGAGGGTGCAGAGTATGAACTTGTGCATACAAAGGGGCATAGAGTAGTGCTTAGGATAAGGGGCAAGAGCATATTATCAGCAGATATAAGCAATACAGACCCAGCATATGAGAGGATAAAAGGCATGGGAGTAGCAAGGGAAGAGCATGATGCTAGGATGAGCATAAATAGATGTAAGGCTCTTAGCAATAGCAATGCTGCTCTACTCTCTGCTAAACTTGTTAATGAGTTCACTGAGAAGGTTATAAGCGTGCTTAAAGATCATCCTGTAAATGAGAGGAGGAGAGGCATGGGTATGCTTGAGGCTAACTGTATACTGCTAAGGGATGCTGGAAGTAGGCTTCCCAAGGTTGAACCTATAGCAAGCAAGTACAATGATGCAAGGTTTGCATGCATAGTTGATATGCCTGTTGAGTATGGTATAGCAAGGGTTACAGGAATAACAGTTCTTGATGGTGGAGGTATGAGGGATTATGAGATCAAGGCTAGAAGAGCAGTAGAGGCGTTGAGTAGATACGATGCTGTGTATGTACACCTAAAGGGCCCAGATGAGTTTGGGCATGATGGTAATGCTAGAGGCAAGGAAGAGAGTATAGAGGAGATAGATGAGAGGTTCTTTGGCGAACTACTCAAGCATACTAGCATCAATAGCGATGGTAAGAGTAGTAGGCTGTTCATAGTCGTATCTGGAGATCACTCAACCCCATGCATAAAGAAGGCACACAGTGCAGATCCAGTACCATTGCTTGTATCATGTATGAGCAGTGACTACAGGGATGATGGGCTTGGTAGGTTCACTGAGCGTGAAGCAAGGAAGGGTAGCATAGGTTACATAATGGGATATGATGTGCTAAGCAAGGTATTCAGTATCATGTACTCATCCTCACCACCATCATAATAATATGATAGAGCAGTAGTAGTGATAGTGATAATAGCAGTAATAGCATTACCTATAGCCTATGTTCTAACATGGCTCTAATATCCTTGCTATCCAATACCATCCTTATCCTCTCAACCATCACTTCTATATCTAGCCCATGATATCTGCATGGCTTGCCTTGTAGTTTCTTTAGTGCCCTTGCTAGTATTGAGATGCATATATCGTACTCTGCCTTCTGTGCATGTACTAGAGCAGCACATACAAGTATGATGCCTTGTATTAGTTCCTTCTCATCACCCTTACTATCCTTCCATGCCCCCTCTAGAACCTCATGTGCCTCCCAGTAGCGTTCAGCATTGAATAGATCCCTTGCATGCATTATCCTCTCTTCCTTGCTCAAACTCCTCTCATCTATCTCTGTGTAGCCTAGTAGTTGTGCTATCCTCTCCATCTCCCTAAGCAGTTTATCAAGCATTGATTGCTCAACACTAACATCCAACTCTATATGCTTACTTGCTACTCTAACATCCCTTACCTCAACCCATGCATCTAGCCCAGCATCTATACATACATTGCTAGCATTACTCAAGATCATCCTTGAGTCCTCTGGTCTATAGCCATTGTTTACAAGTCTTACCACGTACCTTGAGTATACCATATGCTATAGAGAATCATTAGGTTTATTAAGAGTTAAGGTATGGATGGAATGGTAATGGATGAACTGGTGGTTGAGGAAGAGAGGTTTAACCCCTTGCTCAACAGGGTAGAGTTGATGTGTATAATCAAGGGTATGAATGGTATGCTGAAGAGGCAGGATGCAGCAAAACTGATAGTAGAGTGTAGGGGTTATGCTGGGAGGTTCATAGTGCCTGTAAACATGAGGGGTGAGAAAGGCAAGAGGGATCTTAGATGCCTCTTCTACATATATGAGGATGAGGGTACTGCTAGATCCCAACTCCCAAGGTATATAATTGCAAGGCTTACAGGGGAGAAGGTTGAGAAGGGAGGAAAGAAGAAAGGAGAAGGTGATAAGGGGAAGGAGGGGGGTTAGATTGTTGTTGATGGTAGAGAGGTGCTATCTGTATGGGTAAGGGGAGCAACACACAGGTATGGAAGTACTACACTGTTGAGGATGATAGGATAAGGAAGGTAAGAAGGGAGTGTCCAAGGTGTGGTAGAGGAGTATTCATGGCTGAGCATAGTGATAGGGTTACATGTGGAAGGTGCAAGTACACAGAGTTCAAGCGTAAGGAGAAGGAGAGAGTAGGTAAAGGGGCAGAGGAGGATGGTAAAGGAAAGAGGAGGAAGCAGTAGAATCCTATTAATATCTCATTAACAGGCTGTGATGACTACAAAAATGAATAAATGAAGGAAAAAGGAAGGAAGGGTCAAGATTTATGTTAGCAAATATAATACAAGATGTTATGGAGTTAAGCAGTAATGCCTAATGCTTCCAATAATTTGTATAATCTTGGCTTACCTAAAGGCCCTTATCTCTTCCCTCACAGCCTTGATGATACCTAAAACCATTGCTGGGTAGAATGGTAGAAAGTAGGAACTCTTTGCTGCTCTTGCTATAGCATCGCTGCTACCATGCTGGGCATAACCCTCTAGAAATGCCCTTACAAACATCCTTGCCATATCCTCATCCCTTTTGAATAGTAGAGAGTAGTAGAGGAAACATGCTATATCCCATGCCATATCATCGTAGTTGGTTGAGGGTGAGAACTGCTCAAAGTCTGTAATGTATAGTATACCATCATAATAGTTAGTGCTTTTAGTGATACTACTACTGTTATTAGCAGGATGAGGGGGAGGATGATTATAAGGAAGAGGAGGAGTAACAACAACAAGCACGTTACTTGGCTTGGTATCTCCAAGTATGAACCCATTTGCATGTATAATGCCTAATATAGTTCCATATGCCTTAACATAGCCAAGTAGATCACCTGCTGCTCCTTTCTCCCTTCTATCATATACCCTCTCTACTTGCTTCTGTCCATAGCCATTACTATTGTTGTTATTACTACTACTATTACCAACCAACTTATCTAGTATGCTACTCAATGGGATACCATCTACATACTTGAATGCTATTAGCCTCTTCCCAAATGATAATGCCACAACCTCTGGGGTATTTATGCCCAGAGCCCTAACCCTCCTTACCCCTATATACTCATTCATCATCCTCTTCTCTGGCGATATATCGTAACGCCTTATCCCTGCAAGCCATACATTCAGTGCTATCCACTTTGCCATCTTCATGTTGGTGTAGTACTTGATGACTATACTCTCCTTCTTCTTAACCTCCCCTCCTACTTCCTGCTCTAGCGTACAGAGGCTTGTTGCTGCATGCTTATCACCTATGCTTGTGAACCTTGCAGTGTAACCATCTCTGAAGCCCAGAGACTCTGCTACCATATCAAGCCAAGAGTTGCCATCAGCAACTATACCCTCATTAACCTTGAGGAGTATGGAAGGGTTATCTAATGCTGGAGGTATGGTGTAAGCCTTAACCTCCTTCCTCCTGTTAAGTTTAGATACAGCCTCCTCCCTAAAGAAGTTAAGGGTCCTTCTTGCTGCATATGAGTGTACAAGCCATGCAAATGCACCCCTGAGCATCTCCTTCATCAATGCCTTATTGTTGCCTTTGCCTTTGCCTTTACTCCTATCCTTAAGTATGATATGATAATAGCATTTACCATCATCTACATGTACATTCCTCACCTCAACAATACCTTCTTGTTCAAGTTCCCTCAATGCCCTCATGAAGCCTCTCCTGCTAATCTCCATATTCCTTGATGCATGACTCCCTGTGTATGTCTTCACATAACTGTACAATGCATGGGGGTATATCTTTGCCCTCTTCTTGATCTTTGAGAATAGAAAGTACTCAAGTGGTATGGAAACCTCATCAGTAGCAATGAGAGGATTAAGCCCCAAAAGTGTACCATACTCCTCAACTATAACCCTCTTCTTGTATATAGTCTCAACATCATTAAGGTATGAACCATTGTACAATGGGAGATATGGGTGGAGGAGCCTACCTGCAACAAACTCTCCAAGCATTGCACGCTCAGCATCTCTAAGGAGTGCCTTACCATCAACTATAAGCAATGATGCATTAAGTTTAGCACCATCACGTACATAAACATACTTGATTATATCCTTGTAATCCTTCAGTACAAGAAGGATATCATAGTCGCTGTCTGGTCTAGCATAACCTGCTACCTTTGAGCCATATATGCAGTATGAGATTATCTCGCATCCATACTCCTCTGCTATAGCATTAACGATCCTTGATAACTCCTCACTCTCCTCCACGCTTATGGTTGCTAAGTTGATAGAATCATCCCTATCCATAGCATTATACTCATCATCACCCTTCTCCCTCCTGCCTCCCTTCCCCATCTCCATGGATACCATCCCTTATGCTACCCCTCCCACTCCTACTACTACTATTACCAACCCTTCTCCTACTACTGCTACTACTAGCACTAATAAACTCATATATCTTGTTCCTCAATCCATCATCTATACTGAATGATGCTATTGCCTCTATTGGTATCCTTGCAATATTCTCCTCAACACTCATCCTTACAGTTGGTAAACCCTTCTCTATCCAATCCTTCATGCACTTCTCTTCTAGCCTGTGATCACTCAACCCATCTTGGAACTTCCTTGCAACGAGCCTGATCAATGCTCTATCCTTCCTGAATGCTATCCTTGGTTCTACAACCCTGCTCATATCAGCATACACACTCTCGAATATGCTGTTTGAGACCTCATCAGATATAACGTTCATGTTTATGAATCTTGCAAGTAGTTCTATGTAGTGAAGGAACTCATGTGCAAGTATTGCATGTATGGTTCCTTTGAGCCCATATGCAACCAGTGGAGCAGTAACCTGTACTACTATTGATAACCTACTCTCACCATCAGAACAAGTATGATCATAGATGCTCCCATACATGCCTTTAACTACAGGTATGGTTCTAGCAAACATAAGTCCTAGACTGTACTGGGCATCTGCTACAACCATACTTGGCTCTATATAGTACTCTGGATACTCTATGCCAGATGCCCTCTCAACCCTTTCTATACCTTCAGTAACGTATCTGTAGCGTTCCATAACCCTAGCATAGACCTTCTCTGGTATCAATGCTCTAGACCTTGACTCCTCAAGTTTATGCAGTGGATCTAGCCTCATGTTTAAATTATCATCCCAGTATTATAAATATGTCAGGGTAACATCTTTTCAAGTAGATGGACATCTTACTCACCTGCCCTCCTGGCTTAGAAGATATAGTTGAGTTAGAGGCAAGAGAGAAGTTACCACATGCACATGTGAGCAAGAGGCATATGGGGATAAGGGGGCACGTACTCCTCCACCTTTGTGAGCATGATGAGTGTATAAACAAGGTACTCTCAATGCGCTCCATACATCATGTGATGAGGTATATAACATCCTTCAGCATAGATAGGAGCAAGGATGCCCTCAACACAATATACAGGAATGTTCTTGCTTTAGACTTTGGCAATGTGCTTGATGAGGGAGTTAGGTTCAGGGTTACAAGTGAGAGGCTTGGGAGGCATGAGTTCACATCCATAGATGTGCAGAGAGCTGCTGGCAAGGCAATAGTTGATAGGTTCTCAAGTAAGGTTGATCTCAAGCATTATGATGTAGAGGTTAGGGTTGATGTTGTAGGGGAGCAGTGCATAGTAGGCATAGCATTGACAAAGGAGTCACTACATAAGAGAGGGTATAGAGTATTTGATCATCCAGCAGCACTAAAGGCAAGTATAGCGTATGCTATGCTTAGGCTTGCAGAACCTAGAGCAGGGAATATACTTGTAGATCCAATGTGTGGTTCTGGCACAATACCCATAGAGGCAGCACTATCCATGTCAATGCTGAACCTAGAACTCTATGGGTTTGATGTAAATACCATTTACATAGATGGTGCAAAGGCAAATGCAGAGAGTGCAGGGGTTGGGAAGTGTATAAGGTTCATGTGCTATGATTGTAGGATACTTGATAGGCTGGTTACACCCGATAGGATAGTCACAAACCCTCCATATGGGATAAGGATGGAGCCTAGCATTGGGCTAAGGAGGCTCTACATGGAGTTTGCAAAAGCATCGTACAGGGCTATGGTTGATGGTGGTAGGATAGTTGTTATAACACTCAAGCATGGGATGATGAAGAGCATGCTCTCATCCTCTGGCTTCAATGTAAGCAAGAGTATCCCTGTTATGCATGGAGACCTATGGGCACATATAATAGTTGGAGAGAAGAGGTGAGTTTAAGCAGGGTAGGTAGAGTAAGAGCAAGTGAGAGCATGTTAGAAGGGAAGAGCAATGTAGGTAATGTAGGAAAGGGAAGGGGAGGTGAATGGTAAGAGGGGAAAAGGAAGATTTGACACTCTCCACGACTAAAGTCGGGAGATTCTCGGTTTGTTGCCCTGAAGGGCTCATCCTACCAAGTTCTGGGCTGTATCAAGGAGCCCCTGCTATGGACATATATATAGCCCATAGCCCGCTTTAATATGTTCATCCTCTCCTCTTCCCCCTTATTGGTTGGCGACTCGCCATATCTTAATATAAGTATTTAAATATAACATAATTCATCCCAAAGTTAGAACCATAGGCTTTCTTATCGAGAATTATGATTATGTAATGTAGATAGAGAGGAAGAAGGATTAAATTAGATTAAGCATGATGCTTGATTGGATAGATGGAGGGGTGAGCATGTTCCAGTACTTCACACCACAGCAGGCTAACAGAATTCTAGGAGAGGTTAGGAGGAGGTTCAACAACATAGTTGCTATAAGGGATGAGGTGCTTGAATTACAGGAGGAGTTACAGAGCATAGTTGATCATGATGCCTCTCTCCAAGTATATATAGAGAAGAAGCAGGAACTCAACTCTGCACTTACAAGGCTATACGCTGCAATTGAGGAGTTGGAGGCTATGGGTGTTGTGCTTAAGAGCATAGATGAAGGGTTGATAGACTTTCCAGCTAAGAGGTTTGGAGAAGATGTATGGCTCTGCTGGAAGTCTGGAGAGGATGAGGTTAAGTTCTGGCATGGTAAGGATGAAGGCTTCATGGGTAGGAAGCCTCTGCCAGTTAGTGATGAGTCTCTAGTATAATCTTGCCTCTAATCTTATTATATTATAAGATAGGATGCTCAACCATATACATGGTGTCTGCATGGCTTAGAGCGATAAGGGTAAGGTTCCTTCTAGCCTCCATAATATCTGTAAGTATTGGTCTAGCCATAGCATTATGGAAGCATGATGCTCTAGACCCTCTTCATGCACTTCTCACATACATTGGTGTGCTTAGCCTACATGCTAGCGTTGATCTCCTGAACGATTACTGGGACTACAGATCTGGTATAGATAAGGTTACTAGAAGGACCCCCTTCTCTGGAGGGACTGGTGTGCTACCAGAGCATATGCTCTCACCATCAAGTGTGTATAGAGCAGGGATAGCATTCCTTATAATAGGAGCAGTTATAGGTCTATACTTCGTTGCAGTTAGAGGTATTGCTATAGCTATAATACTTGCATTTGCCGTAGCAGCAGTGTACCTGTACTCAACTAGCATAGTAAGGATAGGCTTAGGGGAGTTCTTTGTTGCTTTAAAGGGTACTATGATAGTTGTAGGCACCTACTATGTGCAGGTAGGAGCATTGAGCATTGAGCCTGTTTATGCTGGAACCATATCTGGCATGCTATCCTCATTGGTACTCTTCATCAACTCATTCCCAGATTATGAGGCAGATAGGAGTGGTGGTAGAAGGACCCTTGTGATACTGCTTGGTCCTGCTAGAGCATCAAGGCTATTCATAGCATTCCCTAGTGCAGTGTACATTATGATTATAGCAGGTGTAGTATTGCAGATATTGCCATTATACACCCTTGCTACCCTTCTAGCATTACCCCTTGCACTTAGAGCATATAGGATACTTAAGGCAAGGTATGATGATGCTGAAGGGCTTATACCATGCATGAGCAGCACTGTAGCATTCTCAAGGATAGTTGGTATAGCAATTGTAGTAGGAGTTCTAGTTGAGTACCTATTATTCTAGTAGTTGTTCATTAGTGCTTACCTTAGCGACCTTGCAATATCTGCAAGCTCATCTATATTCAGGAACCTACTCTTGAATGAGTATATAACTCTCTCCTCCTCATCGTATAGGTTCAAGACGTTATAGTAGTACTTCTCCCATATATCATAATCAACATCTACCTCCTTGTATGCCACTACCTTACTACCATCTAAATTCATGGTTATAACATCCTCTCTATTAGCATTATCTACACCAATTGCATCCCAATCAATATCCTCATGCGAGAGTACCCTATAAGCGGTCATTACAAGTACTCCCTTTGCTATTGCCTCTTGCATTCCAGTAGCACTCACATCCTTGCTATTGCTATAGTATATCATTACATAGTTATTCATTATATGGATGGCACATCTATACTCGTAACCCTCTGGCATATATAAGGGTAGTTTAAGATTGAATTTTGCTAATGCATAGCCATGTCTTACCTCCTCCTCACTCATACATGAAGGGGAGTATGATCTAACAACAACCTTCCCCTGCATATTGTAAGGTTCTACAGTGTATGAGTACTTGCTTGCTATCCATGCTTGGAATACTAGTAATCTGGAGCCCTTCGATGGTATCACTGCAATATATGCATAATGGTAATCCTCTATAAGCCTATCATCCGCAGGCGCAGGCGGACAACGTGGTGATCCTGGGCCGGTGGTCCACCATGCTCCTGCGAGGGGTCCGGCACGCGGTCCGGGTGCGGGTGTGCGCCCCGCTCCCCCTGCGGGTGGAACGGCTGGCGGAGCGCCTGGGCGTTTCCAGGTCCGAGGCCCAGGCCATCGCGGAACGCTACGACCAGGGCGTGCGGGCGCGGATCCGCCAGTTCTTCGACGTGGCGTGGGAGGACAGCGACCTGTACGACCTCGTGATCAACACGGAGCGGATCACCGTGGAACGGGGATGTGAGCTGGTGGAGCACCTGCTGGACAGCCCGGAGTTCCAACCCGACGAGGCCTCCCGCCAGGAGGTCCGGGACCGGGCACTGGCCGCACGGGTCCAGGAGTCCCTCAAGTCCGACGACCGTCTGGGACACGTGGACCTGCACGTGACCGCCCGGCAAGGGACGGTGACCCTGCAGGGCGTGGTGTTCGGGCCGGAGGA
>VAPR01000050.1_pt1 | contig 77854 bp, 58 predicted proteins | sample 3380701 | NCBI WGS metagenome assembly VAPR01 (sample SAMN11536904, study PRJNA540576) | hot springs metagenome | isolation source: hot spring wet sediment | place: Spain: Lobios | collected 2014-01
TGTGAATTGGTTTGGCGGTTGGGTTGTTGATTCGCTTGCACCGTTGCGAACGCTGGCCGGCTCACGTCCGCCTCTACCTAATTAACCGAAGGCTGCTGGCAAAAGGTGCCAAAATTTTTCAGCATGCCGCCGACATAAAAGTACCGCACTAAACCTGTTCTTGGATTCGCCGGAGAGAATTGGTCGGCCAGGCCAGTAGGGGTGTCTTTCCGGTTGACCAAATCTCTGGATAGTGAGCAAGCATTTCCATTTGCTAGAACCTATTTTGCTCTGCCGAAAACATGGTCGCGTGTGGGCGCAAACTAACAGCGAATGGCGTAAGCCACCACCCGCAGAGCCGCTTCATTGTTCAACGTCTTCTCGTGGTGCTCGACGTCGTCGTAGTGTCGGTTGTGGCGCAGAGCCGCTTCATTGTTCAACGTCTTGTCTCGCTACGTCCTCGACTGTGGCTGACAGTATAGCGCCTGGTTGCCAGGCTTAACTTTACCGCCACGCCGTCAATTGCGATCTAGTGGTTCGGTTCAGCCCTTCGTCGTCCGACTTTGCCGTATCGGACACAGCGTGTCAATTGCGATCCAGTGGTTCGGTTCAGCCCACTTAGGAACGATTCCACGTGCCAACGCTGACGGTACACCTTCGGCATCTCCCTCATTCGGGAACGCCAGCGGCCTCGCACCTGACCATCCCCACTATGCACCGCCAGCGGTATCCAACTGTTCACCCGCCATCGCTCCCGACAAAACTCGTGCACCCACTCCGCATCATAGCCCGCATCGGCCACCAACGGCTGCGGAAATACCTGAGCCAACGCTTTGGCCAGCAGATTGCGACTTGCACTTGCGTCATTCCACCGCACTCTGTGCACCTGCCCAAGCACGTGGACATGCCGATTGCGAGTCCTGGCTGTACGCGATGTATCCTCCCGGGGCCTCCAGGCTAATATGAACCTAATATAAACAGCATGCTTAGAACCGGCGATTAGGCTGGGGCTAGCGCGACACGTTGATCACTCATGGCGACCTATATCATCACTCGTGCCAACTGGTTGAATCGCTTGCTACTGATTCTTGCATTGGTGTTTCTTAACGTAACTCGGGACGGATGTGCCCCGATTGGTTGGATCGCATGCTGTTGATTCTGGCGTTGGCGTATTGGATTTTGCTGGCAGCGGCTTTGGTGGCCATGCAGCGCTAATTGCCTGGGATGTGGTGCAGCAGTAATCGCCAGGGAGCGTACAGTCTGTTTTTCATTGGGCGCCAGATGACAGAGCAACTGCAAGATTTGGAAGTTCTTAGTGGTCTGCTGAGCAGAGAAGAGTTTTTCATGGGGCGACAGAGGATCGAGCGAATGCAAGTGCGGGCCGCCGAAGCACTTAATGCCCTTCTCGGAGCGCTTTTATCCGAGGCCCAAAAGTGGGGATGAGTCAGGTAAATAACAGTGAAGCTGGTTCATCCTGGTGGGGTGAGTGCAAAAGTGGGGAAGTCTGTCTCCGGCTTACGTGCAAATTGCAGTAAAGGTTGCCTATGCTGGTGGAGCTGCTACGAAAGTGATTGGGAATTCGGAGTCGGGAATCGGGGTTCGGGATTAGGGATCGGGGGAAGGAGCGGTTTCAGGAGCATGGGTGATATTTTTCGGCATGAGGTGGAGCTTATTCGTAGGTCTCCTCCAAAATTTCCGCATGGATTTGCCGGATGGTTTCTTTGACCTTGTGCTCCAGGGTCGCCGGTTTGATGCTGCCGGATGTCGCCTGCGCCTGAACGAGCACTTCCACTTGCAGTTCGGCCCCATCGTTGCGTAGCGGCATGATGACACCGCGGACAAAGTCCGAAAGTTTGTCCCAGGGTACGCGGACGCGGAGCGTCAAACGACGCCGGTCACCATCCACTGGCGGTGGAGTACGAACCGATGGCGTCCCGCTGGGCTGAGGACCAACCGCAATCGTATCCGGCGAGGGGCTTGGTCCGGGTTTGCGATCAGCGGGAGGTGACTCAACTCGTTCTTTGCGAACCAATACTGCGTCGGTACCGAGAATGGATGCAGGCGGTGATTCTTGGAAATACACGCGGTCGCCAATCCGGACGGTAAAAATCCCTTCCTGTGCTCCCTTGCTCAAGGCTTGCTCGATCACCGCTGGGCTTTGAATCATCGGCAGTTGCGGGTAGCGCAAAAAGGCCTCCACGATCTCGGATACCGGCTTTTCGTGTTCTTCCGGACGGACTGCCTTTTTGAGGAGATGGGCAGGCGAGAGGTGTTCCAGCAAGTAATCCTGGCTTCTGAGGAACTCGCGTACCCGGCTGGCCAGCGACTCTTTCGCGCCAGTGGTAGGTAAGCCCAGATCGCACCACTCCGCACCGTTTTCACCAGGTTTTGCCAGATGCCGATACGCCGAAAGCAGACTGAAAGGTATTGCGCTATCTAAATCTCTCCATTTGCTGTCCAGTGTTTTCCTGTTATCTTCCGAGAGCTGGCGGTTGAGCTTTTTGTCGTCGCGAATAGCGCGGAGAGCCAGCCAGCGTTTGACCTTCTGACGTAGAGAGGAAAACTCGTCGTTGTCAGCAGCGAGAACCAGGAGCGTGTTCTGATAGGTGCGGAAAGTGCTGCCAGTTTTTTTCAAAAGCTCATCCACAAAATCCTGGGTCGTGCAACTTTGTTTTGAGTGCTCCGGTGACAGGATGGCCAGTTTCAGTTCTTTTGTATCGGGCACATCCTGTGAGGCTTTGGGCCAGAGCGTCACACGCAAATCGCTGCCGGCGAGCTTTTCCAGGCGGGTACGAATTTCTTCGGTGATAAGCTCATCCCCGACTGCCTCTTCCTTCTCTACCAGAATGCGGTTGAGGTTGGGCTGACTGGAGAAGGAGTAAAATCCGCCTTCCACATGCAGATACCAGAGTTCTTCTTCCAGTCGTCTAAGCGCATCGCCAACCACGGCCGGGGGGATACCCTCGCGCAACAACGCCAGGCGTAGCCGTTGCACACTCACCCCTTTTTTCTCGCTTCCGCTGAACGAAGCGAAAAAGATGGCGGTGGCCAGTCCGCTGGCTACGTTGAAGCGGTCGTATTCGGAACCGATCTCGCGGTCGATCCTCTGCGCTTTGGCGTTGCCACCGGCGATGTCGGCGGTAATGACGCCTTCATACTGGTTGCCAATGTGTTTGAGTAGTTCGCTTCGGATGACCGAATTGTTGAGATTGACGTGAGCCGGCTGGATGAGCGGTGCACTGTGGTCGCGGCGGTAAAGGTCTGCCACGATTTCGGCCAGCAAACGCAACACACCACGGGTACGCTGGAAGCTGGGGAAGGTGCTCCAACGTTCTAACAACAGGTCAATCAACTCCGGATGAAAAGGGTAAGCCTTGCGCAGTTTGTCGCGATAGGAAGTTTCGCGCACATCGTGCGGCAGATCATCCCCAAGCCGTCTGTACATCTCCCAATAACTATCCGCTACCTTGCGGACCTCAACGGGGTCGGGCGAATTTTCAAAAAGCCTGCGACGGATGATCTCGTAAATCTCCTCGCCTTCAACCGGTACGTAGATAGCCTCCATTCGACCGAAGATCTGCCCCAGCTGGTAGAGTGCCCGTTCGCCTTCTTCGCCGTAAGGAGCGCTGGAAGGAAGCGTCACCACGAGGGCACACTGCGGCAAGACCTTGACTGTTTCGGTCAGTTCCTGGAAAAAGGCGTTCACCTGCTCGCGGAAGTCTTTGGCCTTGGCGGCGTACTCTGCGACCTCATCCATCAACAAGAGCGTCGGTGAGCCGGCCAGGAGCTGATGCAGCAGGTTTTTGCCCGGAGCACGCCGCTTCTGATCGTGCTCGGCCAGCCGGGCATACTTGCCCAACTGGTCGGCGATTTCGCCCCAGGGCGTTTTTTGCGTGAGCGGGTCGGCCGCAGTGCCGGTGAAGGTCGCCACCCGCGCCACCGGAAGCTCATCCAGCTGGGCATCTTCGAGAACTTTCGAGATGAGTTCGGAGGCGGCCGCTGGCCGTTGGGGATTTTTGAACAGGTGGTAAAGCGCAATCAGGCTGTGGGTCTTGCCGCCGCCAAAGGGGGTCTGGATCTGGATGACCGCCGGGCCTTTTCCCCGACCGGACAGCCGCGAGGCAACGGCCGAAAGCAGCTTCACCAGCCCTTGCGTCGGATAGGTCTTGCGAAAGAAGGTGTCGGCATCGCGGTATTCCAGAGGACCCCGGTCGGCAAGGACATCGGCAAGATCCGCCGCAAAAACCGATTCATCAAACCTGCCCGCCCGAATATCCGGATGCGGAGTAGCCACCTCATGCCACGGTTTCATCATGGTGCTCCACCAAATAAGCTACCTGCCTGCTTATCACGAGCTGACTGAAGGCTTCTGCGCCCGTACAGCAGGCCCTGCAACAATTGTTTTTCCTTGTCGTTCTGGGGTAACACCTCCGCAATCGCCTGGGCCACCTGCCAGAAGATCTCGTTGTCGCCGTAAGTGGCCGCCAGGTGCTCCTGCAGCCTGGTCTGGTCGTTTCGCTCCCATAGCCAGGCGGCGTAGTGCAGAGCATCTATCATGGTAGCGAAATGCGTCCTTTTGACAAAGTGGGCATGGCGGGCACGCTCCGTCGGCATGGGCAGACGGACATACTCTTTGTCCTTTTCCACCAATCCGCCGGCCTCCCACAGGCTGGTCAGTTCCACACCCGCTCCCTGCGCCAATTTGCGCGCCTCGTCGAAATGGACGCGCGCGTGATTGTAAGTCCACCGATACAGAAGATAAAAGCGGGTCGGGGCATCCACTCCGCCGATTCCCATCCCGGCTCCTGTTGGATGGGCTGCAGGCGTCAGGATACGCTCCAGGGCAAACTCGCTGACCACCTTGCGGACGTATTCGAGCAGTTCGGCCACGGTGACCGGTTCTCCGGAAAGTTTCTCCACGCGGACGTATTTGCCGAACGCTTCCACCGCCGGGCCGATGGCACTCATGAAAAAGTCCGCCCCGCGAATGCCCTCATCCCAGAACTGCGTGAGTTTCTGCCGCACGCGCTCTTCAATTTCGCGTCGCACTTTGGGATACTCGCCCACTTCGCTCGTGGTGCGCTTGCGACAGACCATGTAGATGGAGGAGGCCAGCGCCGCGGATTCCTGGGCGCGCAACCGCGCCTGCATCTCGGTGTGAATGGGCCAGGAGGCGGTCATGTAGAGGCCAGCCTCTAACAGGGCGTTGATCACGGTTTCCCAGGCTTCAGTGGTCTTGTGGGCGAAGACGATGACGGCGATGCCATCGGGCTTGAGCACGCGGTGGATTTCGCGGAACGCCTGGGTAAGCATCTCCTCGAACCGACGCATGGCGTTTTCCATACCACCTGCTTTGCTGGCATCGGCCACCATTTCCTCGGACTTTGGCGTAAGCGGGGTGGCAAACAGCTCTGGGTACAGGTCGCCAACGGTGCGCTTGAGCCAGACGTAGAAAAAGTCCGAAAGGTCGCTATAGGGCACGTTGTCGTAATACGGCGGGTCGGTGAGCACGGCATCGAAATAGTTGTCGGGCCAGGGGAGGACGGTGGCGGTGCCTTGTAATACTTCAGGAACGCTTCTGTTCATTTTCATAGACCTCCATGATTTTCGCCTTGAGTTCCGGCAACTCTTCTTTGCGAATTTTCCGCACTATCTCATCATCCACAGCCCAATAACCATGAGCCAATCTATCCCTCATTTTTGCCATGCTGCTCCAGGGGATGATGGCGCCAGCGAATTCCTCCCCTTTCTGTATCGCCTCCAGGATGTCTTGGATAAACAGAAGATATTGCCGCTTCAAAGCACCACCACCTCTTGAAGGATTGTGTCCCGCAGTTCCTCCCTGATAGAACTCTTTCGGACAAGGTCAACTTTGACTCCAAGCAGTTCGGACAGGTAATCTTCAAGTTCTATAAATTTCAGCAGCCCAGGAACCACTTCAAACTCCACCAGGATATCTATGTCGCTTTGCTTTCTCTGTTGACCCCGGACGTATGAGCCAAAAACGCCTATCTCCTTGACCTTATACTTTGCTCTCAGCTCTTCTTTGTGTTGCTGAAGTATCGTTTTGATCTCCTCAAGGCTTGTCATCCGGATACCTCTCGCGCGATCTGTTCCAATTTTTCACGCAACGGTGACAGTTCGTTCTGGACGATCTCCCAGACAATGCCATAGTCCACGAGGAAGTAACCGTGGATGAGCCGGTTCCTCAGCCCCACAATTTGGGCCCACGGAATCTCCTGGTAGCGCTCTTGGATGTGGGGGGGAATCCGCCTCGCTGCTTCTCCCAGGACTTCGAGGTTCCTGACTACTGCATCTTGGGTTCGGCTGTCTTGGAGAAATTCCTGAAAACTCATCCCGCTCGTGTACTGCCCGATCTTACCGATGATGTCCAGCATATCCTGCAAAAAGAGAGTCCAATCACGCTTAGACATAGACGAGGTCTTCCTGAACGTTCTCCCACAGGGCGGGCTTCTGTTGAAGGGCCTCCGGCGTCAGGAGGTCCACTTTCAAGTCCAGAATTTCCTCCAGGTAATCCCAGAGTTCAAAGAACTTGAGTCCGATGGGCCGACGGACCCGCACCAAGATGTCCACATCGCTCACGGGACACTGCTCCCCTCGGGCATAGGAACCAAAAAGGGCCAGTTCCTGGACCCCGTAGCGCTCCTGCAGAACTTGCCGGTGCTCGTTCAAGATCGCCAGAATTTCGTTCCGTGTTTTCATTCTCTCTCCTTTATTGTTCCAATCGAGTCTTTGCTCGGTAGCGGCGTCGCACTTCCCCGGCGAGCATTTCCAGCTGATGAATCAAGGCCTGCACATTCCTAACCATCGCTATCCCTCTCCCCCGGCGGGATGCTGGTGAGGTGGGCAAGGACTTCTTCGATACGCCCGAGCATGTACAACCAATCTGAGAGCCCGCTGCTTATGACGTTTGTTTCGAAGTAGTCCCAGACCATCGGCAGTGCTTGGCGAGTGAAAGTGTGGCCAATAGCCTCCGTAAGGTAGATCCACGTCGCAAGACACGAGTTCCAGTCCAGTAATTTGTCGAGAATCAACGCCAGATACGTCGCCACCGCTTTGGCGAACTCCGGCTCGGCGCCTTGGGCAAGGATATTGGCGTGGGCCTGGCGGACTTTCTCGGCGAAGGTGATCAGCGCCAGCTTCTGCCGCGGGTTGAAGAGGTCGCCCCAGCGGGTGAGACCATAGCGCTGGACACGGAAGCCGAGCGTCTCCAGCGGCGGCAACGGCTCATCCGGCACGGGTTCGATGCCCCATTCTTCGCGGAGGCGGGCGCGTTTGTGTTCCAGTGCGGTTTCGGCGGCGTGGTAGGCTTCCAGATCGCGTTTGCTGGGCAGGCGGTAGGTCTTGCCTGTGCGCTTCGGATGGTGGAGCACGACGGCCATCAGACGCTGGCCCGATTTGCCCTCGCGGAAAAGGCGACGGGTGGTGTTATCGTCTATCGTGCCGCCGCAGAGCGGGCAGCGCACGTGAGCGCGCGAGACGGTGCCCTCTTCGGGGTCAAAATCAATCGGACGGCCGTCCGCCCCGACGATTTCGACCTCCACGCGCCGTGCTCCCCGGTTCGGGATGAGTTTGAGTGCAACCTTCCTCTTATCTTTTTTGGCCAGCCAGGTCTGGCGCATGAGCGGAATTTCGGCGCCGCAGGAGGGATTCTGACACGGCAAGGTTCTCGCCCAGATGTAGCCGACCGGAATCGAACCATCGAGGTCCTTCGGGTAGAATGGCTCTAATTCCCTGCGTGCTTCCTCTAACACCCACGCTCCCCAGGCGGAGACCGCTTGAAGCAGGGGATTTTCGACAGACTCGACTTCCACGTCGAGAAGTCGCCCGTCGGTCTGCGAGTGGTTTTGCGAAGCAGGCGGGAGCGGTACGGTTGTGACCTGGTCAGGTCGTCCGAACTTGTGCGGGAATTCGAGGACAGCTTTGTTGATAAGGACGGCGACGGGGTTGTAGTCGAGGGCATAGGTTTCGCAGCCCAGGCGCAGCGCTTCGAGGGGAATGGCCCCGCCACCGGCGAAGCAATCGAGCACCCGCGGAGCACGTCCGCCAAAGGCTTCGCGGAGAAGCTCGCGGGCTTTCTGAAGGGATTGGCTCCTCGAAGCTTTACCGGAAACGGCTTCCCAGGGAGCAAGCTCCTCGATGAGCCGGAGCAGCTCGTCGCGGCGGTTGTGGTCATCGGGCAGAAGTGCCGCCAGGGCGGTGGCACGGGAAGCGGCCAGCGGTCGGCGGGCCCACCAGATGTGCAGCGTGGAAATGTGCCCGTGGCGAATGTTCTTTTCCCGCACCGATTCTTCGGAAACCTTCCTCAACGGGAAATCTACTTCAATGAGCCGCAGCTTAATGTCTTTGCTCATTTTCCAGAGCCTCGACGAGCGAAGAAGGTTTGGTCGGCAGAAATCCTTTTGCGTTGGGCGGAAGATGCCAGACTTCGGCCTCCCTGACCAGGAGCACGTGCACGCGCAACTGCCCAAGGCCAGCCAGGACTTTTCTCAGAAGGTCTTGATAACGACTGGAGAAGGGCACGGCAATTGCGCAAACGGCCTGGCCATCATAGCGGCAAAGGATCTGGTAGAGGGCAACACCGAGCGCCGATTCGGCCGATTTTACGTCCCCCTTGGCTTCGATAAACAACTGACGATGGGAGTTAGGCAACACGGCCTCGATATCCGGGCCAGGTTCACGAGCGTAACGCACCTGAAGGTGCCGGGCACCTTCGCTTTTCAGCCGCTCAGCAACTATGCGCACCACCTCACGCTCCCGCATGGTTGGTTCTTTCGAGAAACTCGCCAATCGGCACGCCCTCACGACGTATGTTGATGAACAAAGGACTTTGCCGCTCCCTTAGCCATGTTGCTGGCACAGGATACGTGCTTATGAGCACATCATGGCGCAAACATATTTCCGACAGAAGCGGGCTGAGCCTGGTAATCTCGGCTCCTGGCTTGACATCGCCGTGGAGAACGACAAGCACATCTATGTCCGAATCTTCGGTGAAATCGCCTCGCGCGTACGAGCCGTAGAGATAGACCCCTTCCAGCCGCTCGCCATAGAGTTCGACGAGCGACGCTTTGAGTTCCTCCAAGGCCAGCCGCACCGATTGGGGAATCTCACGTGGCTTCATCGCTTACCTCCTGCCAGTTTTTTATGACATAGCGCACGGTTTCGACCTGTTCTTCGGGGCGCAATTTAGCGGCGGGGTTTTGAATAGTATGCAGGTGTGGCTCGCTGGCAGCATGCGCGACGATATAAAGCCAGTAGTCATTGCCGAGGCGTTGCGCCATGAGCCACTCGTTCGGGGTGAGCGCGATGGGGCCGGTGGTGGCGCGGGCTTTGACCTCAATGTAGCGCACTTCGCCCGCGGGGCTGGTCGAGCGAATGTCGTAGCCCAGGTTTTGTGCCGAAACATCCTCGGGCAAGCGTCCGCGTTCCCGCTCGTGCTGCATGGCCACCTGCATGCCGATGGCTTCGATCTCGGCATCGGATCGCATGTCGTCATCGGTAGCGACTTGCGGCAGGACGCGCACCACGCCCAGCACCTTCGGGCTGGCCGGCAGCAGACTGGTCTGACGGCGGATCTGTTCTTCCAGCGCCTGTTTGCGTGCCTGAAGCTCTTCCTTCTTCCGCTGCTCATTGAGTATTTCCACGTCGGGAAAGTTTTCGCCTTTGGCCCGGCGAGTTTCGTAGTCAATCAGTTTCGCCTCCGAGTCCAGAATCATTTGCTCCAGCGAACGCACGCCGTATTTACGCTTGACAGCGGCATCCCACTCACGCCTTTTCAGCAATTCCGCACGATACGGCTCCAGAACGTGTTCAATGGCGTAGGCGATAACTTCATCCTCGCCTAGCTGGGGGTGTATCTCCTGCCGTTCGCCATCCGGTTTCAGGTCCCAGAGAATGGATGAGTTGACGAGCCGCAGATCGCCGGCAACGGAGCGGTAGAGAGCAAAAACATGCTTGCCGGCCACCTGGTTGGTGCCGTCGCGGATTTCCCCTTCCAGAAAGAAAAGCCAACCGTTAAGCCGACCGTCGGGGTCGGTAAATACGGCTCCGCGGCGAACATCGTCGGCGCAATCGGTGAGCAGGCGTTCGATGATCGCCTCCAGCAATGGATGGGCTGGCGCTACCAGGACGGCGTTCTGCTCACGAGCCATCTTTTTGTCAAACGCCACTTTGCTGTATTCCCGGAAAACCTCACCGAAGCGGTGCCGAAATTCCTGTGAAACATGGCGAATTTCGTAGGGCACGCTGGGGACGCGCCAGAGTCCATCACGGCGGCGTTCCAGAGGGATTTTCAAAAACTGACAGGCACGTTCGAAAAAGCGCTCAATGTATTCCGGCACCAGACGGTTCTCGCGGGCGCGTCGCTCTTCGCCCAGCACGCTTTGCAGGTCAATGTGCCGGGTGGCCAAACCTTCCAGTACGGCTTCGCGTGCCTTACGCACCGCTTCTTCATCGGGCACCGCTTCGATAGCGGCCACGATTTCCTCCAGGGTGCGCCGGTTGGCGATCGCTTCGACGATCAGTTCTTGCAGGCTGCGTCCCGGCATCACTTCGCCGATGACGTCGAAAACGCGGTCGCTGCCCAGCGCTTCCTGGATCCGTTCCAGCTTGCGAAACAGCGCCTCCAGTACCTTGCCTTCACGGGTATCGGCGGCGACCAGGTTATAGATGTGCACCTCTTTTTGCTGGCCGTAGCGATGAATCCGCCCCATACGCTGTTCCAGACGGTTGGGGTTCCAAGGGATGTCGTAATTGACCATCAGCGAGCAAAACTGCAGGTTGATGCCTTCCCCGCCCGCTTCAGTGCATACCATCACCTGCGCTCGTTCGCGGAACTCATGCTCGGTACGAATGCGCTGATTCAGGTCCATACCACCGTGCAGAGTGCTCACGGTATAGCCCCACTCCTTGAGTTTCTCCGCCAGATATTCCAGCGTCTCGCGTGATTCGGTAAAAACAAGGAGTTTTTCGCCGCTGAGCTGGATATGTTCGTCTTCCATTACTTTGCGTAGCTCGTTGAGCTTGGTTTCGATACCGTGGCGTTCGGCGTCACGGGCAAGGCGAATTAATTGATCCAGGTTGGCGATCTCCTCCTGCAATTCCTCACGGGTTTCGGCCGCGGTGAGCCGCTCCAGCAACTCTTCCTCCTGCTTAAGGCGTTCGGCTTCGGGTGCGTCTTCGAGCTCTTCCTCGTCAATGCTGTCGCGTTCGGCGAGCCATTTGCCCAACTGGAGCAACTCTTGCAGTCGCTGTTTACGGCGTTCCAGTGAGCGACGCACTGCCCGGACGCTGGAGGCCAACCGCCGTTGCAGAATCAACAGAGCGAACGCCACATTCCGCTTTTCCGCTGCCAGGGCCTTGTTGTACGACTTTTCCACGTATTCGGTCACAGCGTTGTAAAGCCGCTTTTCCTCGTCGTTCAGCCGGTACGGTTTCGTGGTTACACGACGGGGCGGAAAGAGCGGTCGCCCCTGAAAATCTTTGAGGTCCTCCTTCAACCGGCGAAGGTAGAGGGGATTATCCTTGTTGCGCACGGATTCCTGAAGCAGGTCGGCGTTCGCGAAGAAACCGGGCTGAAGCAGGTCAAGGAACAGCAGGAAGTTCTCGGGATCACCGCGATGAGGGGTAGCAGTCAGAAACAGCAAAAAGTTGCTTTTCCGCGATAGGAGTTCGCCCAAACGGTAGCGTTCGGTGCGTGCGGTTTTTTCGCCATAACGGTAGGCAGCCATCTTATGGGCTTCATCCACGATCACCAAATCCCAGTGTACCTCGCTCAGAGTCGCCATCACATCGCTCTGTTTGGCAAAGTCCATGGAGGTGATAATCTGGGGCTGCTCTTGCCAGACGTTGCGCCCCCAGGTGGCATTGATGATGTTGCGGTCAACTGCGGTAAAGGTTTCACCAAAACGTTCTTTCATTTCCCTCAGCCACTGGTCTCGCAAATGACCCGGCACCACGATGAGCGTCCGCTGTACCAGTCCGCGGTATTTCAGTTCCTTGAGCAGCAAACCCGTCATTATGGTTTTGCCTGCCCCAGGATCATCGGCTAACAGGAAGCGAATGCGCGGATTACGCAGGATGTAGTGATAGACTGCCTCGATCTGGTGCGGCAGGGGATCCACCTGGGAAACGGTGACGGCAAAGAGCGGATCAAATTGATAAGCCGAGCGGATGCGGTGTGCTTCCATGACCAGGAAAAAAGCTTCGCCACGTCCGCCGTAATCCCGTCCCGTTTCGGTAACCACTCGCACCTGTCCCAGGTCTTGCGCTCTGAGAATGTGTTCGTAAAATTGCCTGGTCTTAGTACCGACGGCTTCAATCTTAGTGCGTTCGCCGAACCGGACCAGCCTCACAATGCGTACAGGCTCAGGCCAGAAATCCCCCTGAAGAACATCGTCGGGTTTCAGAGTCTTCTCACCGCTACGCTCCCCTTGCATATCGCAGCTCCCCCCAGACGTGCTTCCCACGAGTGATGTCCTTCCCCTGTCAATCGTGCCGGCACGTTCACGTTTGGAATTTGCCGGCGTACTTGATGCCACGGAGCGGATCGAAGCGGGTCAATTATACTTCGCCGGTCATGGCCAATGCACGGCCTAAGTGTGTGTTGTATTCATAACGCCGCACTTCACACTGGCGTATCGCACAATGAGAGCGAGGAGAATCGGGCACCGTCGAAATTATGGCGCCGCACCTGACGCTGTGCTCTTTCCTGGATGGACGCTCTCCCAGCATGCGCGTTGTTTGGCCGCTGAGTCGCAGTATTCATCCTCGATCTCGATCTGCGTAAGGAACTTGTTCTCGGCTTGCACGGTCCTTGTCCGCTGAGCCTGGCTGTGCTGGAAATTCTTCGCGCTGCTGCTTCCCCGCCTTGCGTTCCTTCGTGGTTTCGCCACCGCCGTTTTGCCGCTCTAGCCTGCACAAACGGCTAATCCATGCATAGACTAGCAGTTCCCACCGGAGCGGACGATGGCTCGATGGAGCATGCCGCTGCTGCCGGTCTCGCAGGTGCGGTGTGGCAACCGACAACGAAGCGGGCGATGTTTCGGTTGCCCGTTGTCCGAAGCGGCAGGATAAGGCAGAACTTTTCACTCGCCGATCAACGCCGTGTATTGCCAGCTCTGTCGAACTGCGGAGGATGTGGACGGATGCGGGAACCTTACGGAGTCGCAATCGCGGCAGCAGTTTCTCCCAGTAGGTGGGCAAGCACTGACCTATCGCCAGTTGTGGCAGAGGCGAGCTAATTCGCAACACCAGACCACAAAATGGCTAACGAAAAGTTCCATTTTCCGACCTCGGGTAGGGCGCTCACATCGTTGCAATGTTCGGTCAAGCCGATTGCAGCCGACCGTATGCTTGGCGTTCGGCGAGCCTTTTTGTAAGCCCCGAAGAAACTCGGCTGGGTTCACCGTCCTCCATGTACTCCGAAAAATGAGATGAAGTTGGCTGACCACCAGGACCTTTAACAGGTTCGCCGTCCTTCGCATACCCCGAAAAACGTCCGCTCGTGGCAAGGATTATTATCTGGAGCCTGAGTTCACTGCCCTCCCTGTGCCCCAAAAACCGGGTTTAACGCACGTGCGTGTCTTATAAGCAGTGTCGTTCACCGTCCTCCATGTGCCCCGAAAACCGGCCATCCGGCGAAATAAACGCCATCCCAATGACTTATGTCCAGGGGACGCTCAGTCAAAACTGGGGATAAGTCCGGCAGCTAATGAGTAAGTTAGAAAGAGCCAGTTAGCGTTCCAGCGGAGCTTTCAGCCGAAACTAGGGATGGATCCGGCCGGTTATGGCTTGGTTTTGCCGAAACTTTCCAGCAACCGGATCAATAACTGGCGTTCGGTTTCGGATAGTGATGCGATAATCCGCAGTGCCTCGGCCAATCGGTTACCAGGTTCAGACGCTTGCGGCTGGGCAGGCTTGCGGCTTGCGGCAGTGGGACAGTTATGCTTGGTTTCTTCCTCGAAACTGCGGCTAAGTGCTGCGGATTTTGCTGCGCCGGAATCCTCAACCTCGCATTTTCCCAGGAAATTCGCAGGATGTTCGAGTCCTGCCGGGGGTAGTGCGATCGGTTGGAATGCTTGGCCAGCCGTTTGATTGGCAGAATAGTGTCGGCGCTTCCTGCAAGCCGACAGTCCGCGATTACCTGAAGGCCCCAGTTGTGACTTATCTCAGACACTAAATCCGCACTATCGGCGTTCCCCACCGCGTCCGCGATTACCTGAAGGCTCCAGTTCTGACTTATCCCCGGTTTTGACGGGAGCCCCGCTGGAGGTAAGGCGTCTGAATGATAACGGTTACGTCGGATGGTCTGTTCTTAGGCGGAGGCTTGGAGCATGGAAGACATGGTGTCGGTCGGGGTGGCGTCAATCCTGGCGCTGTTTTTCGGGGCACTTGGAAGATGCAGAGCCTCTTCAGGTTTTTGAAAAGGTCTCCTTGTCTCGAAGCACCGCACAGATCGCAGGAGATGCAAGGCCTGTTTGAGCATCTTCGGTTTTTGGAAAAGGCTGCCGACTGCCGGGCACGCGGTTAGACCCGATCGCCTTGGCCGAACGCTGGTATGATGCGAACGGGCGACCCTCAGGCCCTGGAAAATAGGACATTCGACAAACCATTCTCTCGTCAGGTGCTGCGAAATAGCCGGCCCAATCAAAAACTGGGGATGAATCAGACTCACTGCGGGTTGACAACGGTGTGTCACTCAGCAGATGCCTGAGTGGAGCGATTGCGATGGGGACAACCGAGGCCACTGCGGGATGAGAACGACGTGTCACTCAGTAGATGAGACCCACTCACAGGTGCAACCGTAGTCGCGCACGAGTTTGTCGATCTCCGCCTGCATGGTGGACAGTTTGCCCGACGGGTCGCGGACTTCGAGCACAATCGTCGCGTCATTCAACTGCTGCAACTGCTTAGCCACAGCCGTAATCGGATAGAACACGCTCGCGCTGGTTCGCACCCGCAGGGTGAGGGGTTTGGGCTGGGCTGGCGGCGGAGGTGGTTGCTTCTTATCATCAGGTGGCGGGACGAGCACCACATCCTTGCGTTTCAGAATGTCATCGGGCACTTCCTGACGCGAGTAAACCTGCTCGCCGACACGCACAGCGAACAGCCCCTGCTGCACGCCCTGCTGAACGGTCCGGCGAACCGCCTCCTCGGGATTCCTGAGCACCGGTTGGCTGGTTACGCCGGTGAAGAGGTTGCTCACCTGTGCCAGCGGTACCTGCTGTTGCTGGTCGATCCGCAGCACATCTTTGAGATACTCCGGGGCGACGCTATCCACCAGCTCGCCTTTATTTCTCAGCGTTTCCTCGACGAACGCAGCGAGTGTTTTGGCCTTGATGGTTTCGGGGCCGATGCCGGTGATGCGCTTGACACTGCCGTTGCTGGGACGGTAAATCTCCTGGTAGGTTCGGCGGAGGAGGGCCTCCAGTTCCGCTTCTTTGTCCTTGAGTTGCAACTTCACCTGTTCCCGGTCATCGCTGTCCATTTCTTTGAAGGAATGGGAGTCGGAGACGGCTTTGAGGGCGAGCCAGCGGCGAATGGCGGATCGCAATGCGGAGACTTGCGTCGGTTCCGGCACGAGGAAGATGAGCATGTTTTTGTTGACGCGGATACCGCTTTCAGTGGCCTGGACCGCTTGTTCCATCCACTGCTGCGGCTGGTGGACATCTGGCGGGAGGACAACCAGAGTCGGTTGAGCCCGGTCGGGAATGAGTTTGGGCTCTGCCGGAGCGATCACCAGTTGAAACCCCTCGCCAGCCTTGCCAGCGCACTGGGTGATGCGCTCCCGCAGGGCTTTCTCGACCTGCTCGTCGGTAACTTCGTTCTCAAAGTCCAGGATGACCTTGTTCAGGTTCGGTTTGGCTGTGAAGAAATAGCGGTGGTCGCGGTAACGAAGATACCAGAGTCGTTCGCGTAAGCGTCCGAGCACCTCGGAGACCATCGCCGGGTTGATCGACGGGCGGAGCAAAGCGGTGCGGATTTCCTCTTCGGTGGCGCCGACATCGCGGGTGGCGGCGGAGATGCTGTACACAAAAGCGGCACTGGCAGTTCCTCGGGCCAGTTGTTCGCGACTGTACTCGCCGCCCAATTGCCGTTCCAGTTCTTCCGCCCGCCGGAGGACATCGCCCGTGACAATAGCTTCCCAACTGCTATCCAGCAGCCGCACCACTTCGCCGCGAATATGGCGGTCATGGAGATCAATATGGTGGGGCTGAATCAACAGCGCCGAACCCGGTCGTTGCTGCCAGATCCGCCGCAGCACCAGCGCCAGCAGCCGCAACGCTCCGCGGGTACGCTGAAACTGCGGGTGCGGACCCCAGCGCTCATAGAGCAAATCCACCAGTTCGGGATGGAAAGGATAGGCCTGGAGCATGCGCTCGCGATAATCCGGCGACCGCAACCGATCGGGGAAAAAGCGGGCATACTCTTCGTAGTAGGCGCGGAAAGCCTCGACCGCTTTTTTGCGGTCGCGTTCTTCGGCGACCCGTTGAAACAGGCGACGGCGCAGCACCTCGAACACTTCATCCTGAGCGACGGGCGTCTCCACCAGTTCCATTCGTCCCAGCACCTTCTTGGCGTACTGGAAGAGCCGTTCGGCGGATTCCTGGTTCTCGGCGGGGATTTCCAGCGAGGAGGCGGGCAACGCTAGCACCAGCGCACTCTGGGGGACCGCGCTGACGGCTGAGGTCAGTTCTCCCAGGAAGGTGCCGGTCTGTTCCATCAGATTGCTCGATCCCACCGACACCGCCCGGGCCTTGATGAGGTAGTCGAGCACTTCGTCCATAAGGATGAGCGCGGGTTGATAGCGGCGGAGCAACTCGGTGAGCAAGGCCCCGCCGGGGGAGGTCCGCGTCTGGTCGGCATCGGCCAGCATCTCATAACCCGTCCGACCGCCGAGCTGATACGCCAGCTCGCCCCACAGGGTGCGGACGGTCAATCCGTCGTCGGTACGTCGTTCGCGGGCGTCAAGTCCCCGGCCATCGAGCACAGCCACGCGGAGATCGTTCGGAACGCTGCGCAGGTTCAACGCCTCCAGGATGGGTCGGAGCGATTCCTGCTCGCTGCAGACTTCCGGGTACCGGGCGATATGCCAGAGGGCTGTCATGGTGTGGGTCTTGCCGCCGCCGAATGGCGTTTCCAGCCGCAACACCGGTGCCCCGCGACCCTGACCCGCCAGCCGACCGAGCACTCGCTGCAACAAGTTCGACAGGGCTCGCGTCATGCAGGTCCGGGCGAAGAAGCGCTCCGGGTCAGTGTAATCCCGATCCGCCGAGCCTCGCATCACGTGGTGCAGACTGATAGCGAACAGCGATGGGTCCGGATCACGCGAAAACACATCCCGATGCGGTTCGCACACCTCCCAGACCCGCAGAGCTGACTGCCTCGCCATGCTTCTTCCCCCGTCGCTGAAGGGTTGTAACCGCCAGGACACAAAGACACCACGCAACACGAAGGGTTTTCTCAAGGTTTCTTCGCGTCCTGGTGTCTTCGTAATTGAGTTTTAACCAGCAGGGCACGAAGACACAAAGGGATACCGCATATTTCGTTGGTGTTCCTTCGTGCGTTCCGTGCCTTCCTGTTGCGGTATTATAACCGCTCAGGCACCAGGGAGCACTAAGGTTTTTCGCGGTGATTGCTCGTGTTGGGGTGTCGCGGTGGACAGGGTTCAGCGTCTGCGGCGGCGAGGGATTACGGTGTCGTCGAAAAATTGCAGCTGCAAGGCGGTGGTGTGGGTCTGCTCGACCTCACGTAACAGACCGCGTTTGCTCCCCAGCAATTGCGCCAGGACGGTAACCTCTTCGCCGATTTCGTCGGCTTTCTGGTCGTTCTGCTGCACTTCCAGAAGTGCCTGGGCGGTTCGCCACAGCGGATGGTCTTCGCTCATCACGCCGGCACGTCCGAGCACGGCGGAGATATTTTCCCGCTCGCCCTTGCGCCACAGGTACAGCAACAGGTGCACCTGATCGATCTCGGGCAACTGCGGCAACTGGCCATCATCCAGCGCCTGCTGCAGGCGTTTGCAAAAGTCGAGGTTCTGGAACCGCCGGGCGAAGGCGGGCGTCTGCACCTTGTCCTGTCGGCGTTCCGCCAGGTGATGCTCGCCGGCCAGGGCATCGAGTTCCGCGCCGACGCTCTTGGCGAGTTTGTTGGCTTCATCAAAGGAAAGCTCGGCCCCGCCGTAGGCCCACCGGTAAAGCACATAAAAGCGGGTCGGAGCATCCAGCGTGGACAGGCGTAATTGTTCCAGGGCAAACCGGGTTACCAGCGACCGGGCTTCGTCCAGCAGATCGCTGACGGTGACTTCCCGGCCGTCCGGGTGCATGACCTTGCGATACTTGCCGAAGACCCCGACGGCCGGCCCGATGGCCGAAACGAAGAAATCTGCCCCGCGGATGCCCGCTCGCCAGAACGCTTCCAGCCGCTCCCGGATTACCCGCTCGAGGTCGTCCCGTACCTGAGCGTACCAGCCGACCCCGGCATTCTCCGGACGGCGGCGACAGGCCATCAGGATCGTGCTCTGGATCGCTCCTTTGCCGCGCTGGTGCGTCGAGGCCTCCATCTCGGTGTGCACCGGCCAGGAAGCCGTCGGGTACAACCCCGCCTCCAGGAGGCTCAGCATCAGGCGTTCCCAGGCCTCGGTCGAACGGTGGGTGAACATCACCACCGCCATCCCTTCGGGCTGGAGCACGCGGTAGATTTCCGCAAACGATTTCTGCATCAGCCGCTGGTAATGGCTGCGAGCGACCGCCTCGCCTTTCTTGCCTCCGCCAAACCGCGCCGGGTTGACCACCGCCTCTTCCTCTTTGGGCACCAGTTCGGTGCCGAACGCTTCCGGGTAAAGGTCGCCCACTGTCCGACGCAGCCAGACATAGAAGAAGTCCGAAAGGTCGGCATACGGCACATTGTCGGCATACGGCGGGTCTATGATGACGGCATCGAAGTGCTTGTCGGGGAACGGCAAACTGGCCGCCGAGCCAAGATACGCCAAGCCCGCCTGCGGAATGCGCGATTCGCGGCTGAGGTAGCGGATAATGTAACCAAGTGCTTCGCACCAACTTCCCAACACTTCACCGATTGGCATCGTTTCCATGTAATCCCAAACCATGTGAAGGTGATGCCCAGCAAATACGCTGCGTCCAGTTTCTTTGCTTGCATCCCAACCACACAGAACGCTTTGTCCCCGGTTCGCCACGAAATCCACACCGAACGCCAGATACGTTGCGACGGCTTTGGCGAAGTCGGGGTCGTCGGATTGCCGCAGGATTTGCCGATAGGCTTCCCGCACCCACTTGCCGAAGGTGCACAGCGCCAGCAACTGGCGGGGATTGAAGAACTTACCCCAGGTAGTCATCCCATAACTCGGCCGCTGCGAAGGTCCTTGTCCGATAGTTCCGGGCGATGGCTCCTCGGGCACCCAACTGAGCCCGAAAGCCCAAGGGGATGGGGTTTGCAGGAGGTTTTGCAGGGCTTGCTCGGCCTTGCGGAAGGCGGCGAGGTCTTCTTCGGTGGCCAGGCGGTAGTTGCGGCCATGCCCACGACCGCGGGTGGTCACGACGGCGACGAGGCGATGCCCCATGCGCTCGGCCTGGGCTTCCGCCTTCACGTAGGAGTCCCGAACGCTGGTGTTGCAGACCAGGCAGACGGCATGCCCGCGGCTGACGGTGCCCTTTGATGGGTCAAAGGAGTTAGGGATGAGGGTGGAGGGGTGAGGGGTGAGGGGTGAGGGATGAGGGCTGAGGGGTGAGGGGTGAGGGTTGGGGGATAAAAGAGGCGCCTCGTCTCTCATTCCTCGTCCCTCATTCCTCGTCCCTCGTTCCTCGCCCCCAATCCCTGGTCCCTTATCCCTCTCCGAGGAATCATCGATGACCTGCCAAGAATCCCCTTGACGCTGCACGATTCTGAAATTGACGCACCTTCGCTCTCTATCAACGACAGGGGCTAACGCAATCTCCTTCCTCGCCCCTCGTCCCTTATCCCTCGTCCCTCGTCCCTTATCCCTCGTCCCTTTCCTAGCAAGCCAGAACTGCCGGAACAGCGGAATTTCCGAGCCACAATCGGGGTTCGGACATCGAATGGTGCGGCTCCAGATGTAGGCGATGGGCGTTTCGGGCGAGGGATGAGGGGTGAGGGGCGAGGGATGAGGGGCGACAGAGGGATAGAAGGGCGATAATTCCCTTCGTGCTTGCTCAAGCACCCAGTTGCCCCAAAAAAGAACAGCGTCGGTGAGGGATGAGGGGTGAGGGATGAGGGGGGAGGGGGCAGGGGTGAGGGACGAGGGGTGAGGGGTGAGGGATGAGGGAGAAGATTTGACCCCTGCCCCTAAGCCCTCATGCCTCTCTTCAGGCTCGCAATCAACCCACTGAGCATGCGGCTGATTTCCTCCACCAGAGCCAGTCTTGCCTGCATATCCTCTTGGCTCAGGTAACGAAGGTTTCTGGAGATAGCCAGAAGGGTCTCCAGTTCCAGAAGTGAACCTCTGGCAATCCGCAGAAATTGGATGTATTCCTTCCTGCTCCCTCGCCCCCATCCTTCCGCAATGTTTGTGGGTATGGAAACTGCTGCTCGGCGCATTTGGCTGGTCAGACCGTGCATTTCCTCCCGAGGGAAGCGCCTGGTCAGGTGATACACTTGAACAACCAATTGCATCGCCTTTTTCCAAATTGCCAGGTCCTGATATGACCGAATGCTCATGATGCATCTCCTCCTTCGTCCCTCGCCCCTCATCCCTAATCCCTTGCCTGAACCGTTGTGGGAACTCAATGGTCGCCTTCAAGATGAGGTAGGCGACGGGGTTGTATTCGACGGCGAAGGCCTGGGCACCTAACCGCAGAGCCTCCAGCGGGATCGATCCGCCGCCAGCAAACGAGTCCAGCACTTTCGGGGGCGTCGAGCCGAAACGCTGGCGCACAAGCGCCCGTGCCTCATTCAGCAGAGAACGCCCGCCGGCATCGCCATCATGCACTTCCCAGCGGCAGAGATTCTGGACGAAATCGGGGGCGATGTCAGCTTCGTCGGTCAGCAGGGCGCCAAGCACAGCAGCGCGGGCGACCACCAGCGGCCGCCTTGCCCACCAGACATGCAGCGTGGAGATGTGCCCGTGGCGAATCGCCTTCTCCCGCCGCGCCTCCGCCGACAACTCCCGCAGCGGCATCGCCCTTTCAATGAGAAAACGCACGCGATCTTCAGGCGTCATTTTCGCCCCCCTGTTCCGATTCTTCCACCACCATCTTCACTACCCCCATGACAAGCTTGGGCTTGAAGCGGGCGGCGGGATTATCGTAGGGGCGCAACCGGGGCTTGGTGAGGGCATGCTCCACCACATAAAGCCAGTAGCGGGCGCCCAGGCGCTCAGCGACTTGCCACTCGTGGACCGTGAACTCCCAGGGGCCGGTTGTCGCAAGCGATTTCACCTCGATATAGCGGACCTCCGAATCCGACCGGGACTCAATATCGTAGCCGCGGAATTCACGGCTGACATCCTGGGGCTGACGGCCCTCTTGGCGTTCGTGTTCCATCACGTACCGCATGCCGGCTTCTTCGACCCGACGCTTGATTTCTTCGTCTTCGGCCGGCGTAGCTGAAGTGGCTGCGGCTTTGGGCAGGATGAGGGCGACCGCTTCCAGCTCCGGTTCCAGCAACGTGATTTGCCGCTCCTTTTCGATTTCTTTCAAACGCTCGTCCTTCTCGCGTAGGAGGACTTTGAGATTTTCCTCTTCCTGACGGATAGCGACGGCCATGTCTTCGCCGGCTTGCTGGCGCTGGTGGTACTCGATAAGTTTGCCCTGGGACTCGGCGATGAGATACGTGTAGGAGCGGTTCAGCCAGTCGTGCTTGATGGTGCATTCCCGCTCCCGCCGCTGTTGCGCTTCGTGTTGCAGCGCCTGCAGGCAAATGAGCACGTGCTCTCGAGTTCGCTGACTGGCTTCGTCCAGGAGATTGGGCAGGTTCGGGGGCAGGTCGAGGTGATCCGGCGGACTGGCCAGCTCCCAGACCATGCGGGGGTCCACTTCGCGTATCTCGCCGCTGGTCAGATCGTGAAACAACGCCAGTAACCGTTCCAGAACCGCCTGGCTCCGACCGTCCTGCAGCCGAACCCGATACAGCCACAGTGTACCCTTACGCCCTTGCTCATCCACCAGGATGGCCTGGACAGGGCGGTTCTTATTCAGGAAGTGATCGGTGAGGGCTTCGAGCAAGGGATGACCTGGAGCGAAGAACTCAGCATCGGCCCGTCGTGCCACGTCCCGCTGAAAGGCAATCCGCAGACCACGGGCGAACGACTCGTTCTGCAGGCCGTGTTGCTTGAGGAACTCTCTGGGCACGCTGAGGCGAAAGACCTGGCGTTGGCGACGGTCCTCGCTGATCTGCCCGCCCACGGTCGGCACTGCCAGTTGGGTAAAGCGCTGGACATCCCAGGGCACCAGCCGACGCAAGAGCGAGTCCGTCTCGTTTTTCTGAACGGTGGTAAGGTCAATGTAATGGCCAGCCAGGGCGTTTTCCCGGAGCGTTTGCCAGTATTGCTCGAGTCGTTGCCCCAGGTCCACATCAAGGACACGCTCCAGTTCGCCGGATGGGCCCTGGACAATGGCCTGCATCAGGAGTTCTTCCAGCCGCACCCCTTCGAGCAAGGTGCCGATCACGTCATACACGCTGTCACCCAGGCGTTCTCGCATCCGTTCCAGTTTCTCCATGAGCCGCTGTAGCACCTCGCCTTCGCGGGTTTCGGGATACAGCAGATTGAAGACATAACAATCCCGCTGCTGACCGTAACGATGAATGCGTCCCATACGCTGTTCCAGCCGATTGGGGTTCCAGGGGAGATCGTAGTTGACCATGAGTCGGCAGAACTGCAGGTTGATGCCCTCGCCGGCGGCGTCGGTGGCGACCATCACCTGCACTTCGTCCCGGAAACGCCGCTCCGCTTCGATGCGGTCCCCCAGCGACATCTGCCCGTGGATGCTCACACAAGGAAAGCCCCAGCTCCGGATTTTCTGCTCCAGCGCTGACAGCGTATCCTTGAATTCGGTGAAAATCAGCAACTTCTCGTCGGGATGATGCCGCAACCGTTCCTCGATGACGCGGCGTAATTCCTGCACTTTGGCTTCCTCACCGGCTTTCTGCACTTCCAGCGCCAGGCGAAGCAGTTCCTTGAGTTCGCCCAGTTCCTCCCGCAACTCCTCGGGGTTCCGGGCAGCGGTGATTCCTTCCAGCCGCTCTTGAAACCCTTCCCACTCCTGGGAGGTCATCTCGGCCAGGTCCTGCTCGGTCTCCTCGTCCCATTCCGGCAACTCGTTCTCCTGGAGCCGACGCTCCCATTCCTGCAGGAGATTCTGCAGTTTGGCCCCGCGACGACGCAGCGACTCCCGCACAGCAAACAGACTGGAAGAAAGTCGGCGTTGCAGCACCGTCAGAGCCAGGGCCACGTTACGACTTTTCCGGTCGGTCTTGCCGGAAACGGCAGCGTACCAGCGGCGGACATACTGGGTGACCGCTTCGTAAAGTTGCTTCTCCCCTTCGCTCTGGGTGATACCCAGGCTCTGCACCTCGCGGCGGCGGAACAGCTTGCGTCCCTCCAGATCGGTAACCTGCTCCTTACTACGCCGCAGTACAAATGGAAGCCCCTCACTGCGCGCTGCCTGCTTCAAATGCTCGGCCGTTGCAAATAAACGGGGCTCCAGCAGGTTGAGCAGCAGGAAATACGCATCGTCATCCCCCTTGTGCGGCGTGGCCGTCAGCAACAGCAGATGCGTGGCCCGAGGGGCCAGGGCTTCGCCCAGCTGGTAACGTTGCGTCTTGAAAATTCTCTGCCCGTAGCGGGTCGCCGACAGTTTGTGCGCTTCATCCACAATCAGCAAGTCCCAGGACTGACGCGCCAATAGCTCGCGGACATCCACCTGCCGGGCAAAATCCAACGACACCAGCACCTGAGCGTGCCGCTCGAAAAAGTCCGTCGCGTACAGGTTCTGCAATAGCTCCCGACGCAGCGGGACAAAGTCCTCGCGGAACCAGTCGCGCATTTCCCGCTGCCATTGATCCTGCAAGTGAGCAGGGACCACCAGCAGAGTCCGACGAACTGCGCCGCGCACCTTCAGTTCCTTCAGCACCAATCCCGCCATGATCGTCTTGCCCAGTCCCGGGTCGTCCGCCAACAAGAAGCGAATGCGGGGCAGCGGCAGAATGTGGCCATAGACGGCGTCCACCTGATGGGGCAGCAGGTCCACCTGCGTCACGCTCACCGCATAATGCGGATCAAACGTGTACGCCAGACGCATGCGCAGCGCCTCCAGGAAAAGCACGAACGGTTCACGCGTTCGCAAGCTGTCTTGCTCGAAACGCTCCCCGAGTTTGGGCAGACGCTGAACTCTCTGCGCCAGTTCCTCGGGCGTGAACACCATTCGCTGCGCCTTTTGCGAGACCAGGAAGATTATGCCCAGCACCACGTGCCCACCTTGTTGCCGAACTTCAAAGACTTCCGCCTTTTCTGGATACGGGTCAATCCGCACCCAGTCGCCTACCTGGATCATGGTGATTCACTCCATGTTCGTGCGCTGGCCAGTGTTGAACAGATCGTTTTCCATCCAGGTTCGGGTGATCAGCCGTTGAATCATCAGGAGGCAGCATCCTGTCACCAGGGCGGAGCCTCCAGCGCCCATTGGAGGGCGCCGGACCGGAGTAGAATCATTCCGGAAGCAGCACCCTGTTATCAGGGCCGACCAGTGACACTGTCCCCGCTGCCCGCAAATATTCCCCACCACGACTAACATTATTCCGGCATTGGAGTTATACCAGTACCGGTCGGGCATGGGGCTGGAACCCTCTTGCTCTGTCGAAAAGAGCTTCGCGCCGGGCGAGAGGATTTAGGATGCTCGGTCGTGGGACACGACCACGACAGCTTCTGATGGAACCACCACGAAGCGGGATGAGCTACGATGCTCGGCCATGGAAGGAACCCATTTGCTCTTGGCTGTAACCATGATGCAATCGGATGCGGAGAAAATTGCTTCGGACGCAAGGACGCATTTGCTCTAAGCTGTAACCAGGATGGGCCTGGAATTAGCCCAGCAGGTGTTGCCCCCGTCTTCGCAGCCGAAAAGCCCGGCCAGTTCACTCGGTTCCAGTTGCGGCCCGGCGCTCAACGAGATTGGGCCCAGCCAGGCAATGCCTTGTCACCTGCAATTGAGGGCGCGGCGGAAGTGGCGATTGGGCAATGAAGCGGCTCTGTGGTTACTGGCCCACGCCGTTCGCCGCTAGTTTTCGCCCAGAGCCAGCCGTGTTTTCGACAGGGCAAAATTGTCTCGACCCAGGCAGGTAACTTCGTTATTTCGTGCCAGGTTCGCTGTTTGTTTGTTGCGGGATTGCATTATGCCTAACCATGAGCTGGACAGCCCCGCCGAGCTTGTTCGTGAAAAGTTCCATCCAGCGTCCCTGTGGAGGTCAGAGTCATGGATTTCCGCTCCAGCGCCGCCGAGCTTATCCGCGACAAGTTCCATCCAGCGTGCCCCGCAAGCACCATAACGTGTGTCAGACAGGTGCTGGTTTTGCACATCGGCAAGCCAGTCTAACATGCACCTCGGTTCGATTACGGTTGGATGCGGGGCGGCTGGGCTGTGCCGAGGTGGCTGCGTATGCTTTTGGAGAGCGGTTGGCAGACGAGCAAAATCGCGGACTCGGTCGGGAACGAGAGATATCGCGGATTTGGATAGGCGAACCGTCGAACAGGCGGATCCGGACAGGCGAACTGTCGAACAAGCGGACTCGGATAGGCGAACTGTCGAGCAGGAGGAAAACCAATCATGCCGGACGGTGTGGCCGTTTGGTGGATTGCCCTGGCGGGATTGGCAGGATTCTTAGTGGGGGGGACTATCGGCTGGTGGCTGCGCAGCCGGGTTTCGCCAGCTACGAAACCTTCGGACGACCTTGCCCCCGCGCTGCGTTTGCTAGCGGTATTGCAACGTGAGGGGCGACTCCTGGACTTCCTGCTGGAACCCATAGACGCCTACAGCGACGCCCAGATCGGAGCAGCCGTGCGTGAAATTCACCGCAAGTGCCGCGAAGCCCTGGAAAAAATGATGGTGCTTGAAAAGGTTTTGCCCAAGGAGGAAGGAGAAGAAGTCACTGTGGAAGCCGGTTTCGACCCGTCGGCGATCCGGTTGAGCGGAGCGGTGAGCGGTCAGCCGCCGTTTCGCGGTACGGTGAAGCATCCGGGCTGGCGTGTGCGTGAATTACGGTTACCGGCCGCACCGGAAGGGCAGGACCTGCGGGTGGTGATGCCGGCGGAGGTGGAGGTCGCATGAGCCGATTTGCCGTAGGGATTGATCTCGGCACGACCAATTGTGCACTGGCCTGGACAGATACTGCTATCGAACCAGAAGCAGATACGTTCGCGGTGGAAAATTTGCCGATCCCGCAACTGGTGGAGCTAGGCGTCGTGGAGGACCGGACGTTGTTGCCGTCGTTTCTGTACCTGCCTACGGAAGGTGAACTGCCAGCAGGAAGTCTACAACTGCCCTGGGACCCGCGGCGTGATTATGCGGTCGGTGAACTGGCGCGACAGCTGGGCTCGCGGGTGCCGACGCGGTTGGTCAGTTCGGCGAAGTCGTGGCTGGTTCATGTCGGTGTGGACAGGCGAGCGCCGATCTTGCCCTGGCAAGCCCCCGAAGGAGTCCGTCGCGTTTCGCCGGTGGAAGCCAGTAGCCGCTATTTACAACATCTCATCGAAGCCTGGCAGTTTCGTCAGCGGGAACGTTTCGGCGAGGAACCGCTGATCGCCCAGGATGTGGTTTTGACCGTGCCGGCATCGTTTGATGCATCGGCTCGCGACCTGACCGTGGAAGCCGCTCGGGCCGTGGGTCTGGAACAGTTGACCCTGCTGGAAGAACCGCAAGCCGCTTTCTACGCCTGGATTCACACGCACCCGGACTGGCGCAAGCAGGTACGAGTCGGCGATTGCATCCTGGTGTGCGACGTGGGCGGCGGTACCACCGACTTCACCCTGATCGCTGTGGGTGAGGAATCCGGCAATCTCGTGCTCGACCGCTTGGCCGTGGGCGACCACATTCTGCTGGGTGGCGACAACATGGACCTGGCCCTGGCTCACTATCTGCAACAGAAATTCGCACGGCAGGGTGTGCGACTCGATTTCGGTCAGTTTCGCCAGCTGGCCTACGCTTGCCGACAGGCCAAGGAAAAGTTATTCTCCGACTCGCAACTTCCGGCAGTCCCGGTAACCATTCTTGGTCGCGGCAGCCGAGTGATTGGCGGGACGCTGACCGCGGAATTGACCCAGGAAGAGTTGCGGGAGGTGTTACTCGAAGGCTTTTTCCCCCATGTTGACTTTGACGCGGAGGTGAAACGATCGGCAGCCATCGGCTTTCAGGAACTGGGGCTGCCATACGCCAGCGATGCGGCGATCACGCGGCACCTGGCCAGTTTCCTGCGTCGGCATCAGTCGGCCATGTCGGAAAGACAAGAAGGCCGCGATTCTGCCGCTTTTCCGACCGCGGTGCTGTTCAATGGCGGCGTGTTCAAAGCACAGCCTTTGGTCGATCGCCTGGTGCAGGTCCTCAACAGTTGGGCACAACAACTCGGTGCCAAACCTGTCCGTGTCCTGACCGGAACCGATCTCGACCTGGCGGTGGCTCGCGGCGCGGCCTGTTACGGCATGGTACGACGGGGTCGCGGTATCCGTATCCGCGGCGGGACAGCTCGGGCTTACTACATCGGCGTGGCGGTCAATCTCCCGGCAGTTCCGGGTATGCCTCCGCCCGTCAAAGCCGTTTGCGTTGCTCCTTTCGGCATGGAAGAAGGAACCGAAGCAGATGTGCCGGGACAGGAATTTGGCCTGGTAGTCGGGGTGCCGGCTCGATTCCGCTTTTTCGGTTCCAGTGTGCGTCGCAAAGACACCATCGGCACGGTGCTGGACGAGTGGGACGAGCAGGAGCTGCAGGAACTCGATCCGCTGGAGGTTACTTTGCAGGCCCCCGGTCTGGAAGGGAAAGTCGTACCGGTGCGGTTGCACAGCCATGTCACGCCTATCGGTACGTTGGAACTCTGGTGTCTGGGACGTGAACCGAAGCAACGCTGGAAACTCGAATTCCAGGTTCGGGAGACTTCCGGAGCCGAACCATGACCGCCTCCATTTCGGCCGTAACTTCTGGTGCTCCGCCCGCCAGGCCAATGCCTGCGTTGAACCTGGTGACCAGCATCCCGGCGCTGCTTTTGCAACAAGCCGAACGCCTGGGGCCTCGCCCCGCTGTTCGCTGGAAGCAACACGGTTGGTGGCAGAATTGGTCGTGGGAAGATTTTAGCGAACGCATGCTGGCGTTGGCGGCAGCTTTGCTGGGCGAAGGAGTTGCTCCAGGCGACCGCATCGGCTTGTGGTCGGAGAATCGTCCGGAATGGTTGCTGGCTGATCTGGCTATTCTTGCGGTGGGCGGCGTGTGTGTCCCGGCCCATGCACCGCTTCCGGCAAAACAGGTGATTGCCCAGTTCGATCATGCCGAGGTGCGGCTGGTATTCGTGAGCGATGCCGCAAAAGCTGCTGCACTCGCCCACTGGGCCAGCCAGTCGCAACCGCCAAGGAAAATCTGGGCCTTGACCGATTTCCCCTCGCCACATGCCCAGCGCTGGTCGGTGCTGGTAAGTCGCGGCTGGCAACAACGCTCGCGTTTTTTCTCCGAACTGGCTCGCCGCATCGCCGAGCTCTCCCGTGATAGCCTCGCAACCATCATGTACACCTCGGGGACTACCGGCGATTGCAAGGGAGTGATGCTGACCCACGGGAATCTGCTGAGCAACGCCTTGGCCATGCTCGAATCGGTGAGCTTGGGGCCGCACACGGTAGTGCTTAGCTGGCTGCCATATAGCCACATTTACGGTCGGCTGGTGGACTACTATCTGAGCCTGGCCGGAGGGTTTTTGCTTGTGCTGGCCGAGTCCGTGGACAACATTGTCGAGGACCTGCGACAGGTGCAACCGACCTCATTTGCTGCCGTGCCGCGGGTGTACGAGAAAATCCTGGCGGCCTGCCGGGATACTGACCAGGAAAAACAGCGCCGCCGACTTCGCAGCATTTTCGGCCCGCGAATCGAACGGCTCAATTCCGGCGGTGCTCCCTTACCGGTGCACGTAGCCCAGGCGTACTGGGATGCGGGTTTGCCACTTCTGCAGGGTTATGGATTGACCGAAACTTCTCCCGTGGTCAGCTTCAATCGTCTGGGCAAAAACAAAATTGGCACGGTCGGCCAGGCAGTACCCGGCGTGGAAATCCGCATTGCTGCAGATGGCGAAATCCTGGTACGCGGGCCAAATGTTACTCCCGGATACTGGCGCAATCCCGAAGCGACCCAGCAAGCCCTGGCCGACGGCTGGTTCCACACCGGCGACCTGGGTTTTCTCGATGCCGACGGCTTTCTGACCGTTACCGGTCGCAAAAAGGACTTACTCGTCCTCTCCAATGGCAAGAAGGTTGTTCCGACCGAGCTGGAAAGTCTGCTGGTGGCCAGTCCGCATATCGAACAGGCCGTGATCCACGGCGACGGCAAGAACTATCTCACGGCCCTGATTGTTCCCAGCCGCGACACTCTCCAACAACTCGGCCAGCAGCACGGCCTTATGGAGTTACCCCCAGAGCAACTGGTTCAGCATCCGGAAGTGCAGCAGTTCTTCCGCCAGGAATTGGACCGCCTGCTGGTTCACCAGCCCCCCTGGGAGCAGATTCGCAAATTCGTCCTGTTGCCGCAGCCGTTTCGCGTCGAAGCTGAGGAACTGACTGTCAGCCTGAAAATCCGCCGTCAGTTTGTGCTGAATAAGTATCGCCCTTTGCTGGACGCCTTGTACAGCGAATCCCCCGCGTCTGAGGTCGAGATTTCACCGGAAAAAGCCCGGAGTTGAGGCAGCGGGGGATTCGCTTGACGATGGCGGGACACTGAGCGCTTGCCCTGCCGTCCTGGTGCCCACGGCCGGCGCTTGTGTTGCTTACTGCACTTTGGCCGGGTCCACGGCAAGGTGATCAAAGCGGATAGCCAGCAGATAGAAGATTGCCGGATCCGCGCCATGACGAACGAGACGAACCGAGCGATCGGCAAAGACGAAATTGGCTCCCGAGCGATGCGCGCTGCCGAAGCGCCGCGGGTGGTTGGCGTCCGAGCCGTATAACTTGCCGTCCGGGAAAGGCTGGGCTTCATTCAGTTGCGGTGCACGCGCCCAGCGAACCACATCGTTGACAAATCCAGCAATGAAGCTGTCGTTGTCCTCGGGCGGCGCCATGTTGTACTGGAATCGGCGGAGATACTTTTCTCCGGCCAAAATGGTGTTTGAGGTGCCATCCGGAATGCCGCTTTCCAAATCCACAACCCGGCGAATACTCGGAGGTTCGCTCGGTGCCCGTGAAACGATCACGCCGCTGGAATGACGGATCGTCGGCCGGGACCAACCCGCCGGGGCAAACCATTGCGAATCCTCCTCATAGGCACCGGCGCTCCCGGCATAGTCGATCTGTGCCCAACCGTTGATGTCCACTCCCGGCCGACGACGGGCTGGGCAGAAGTACAGCGGAATTGGCGTCTGCCGCACTGCGTTATCGTCCGCATTGCGATACAATGCCGTCTGCTCGATATACGGCAGGATTTGATACGCCCAGCCCCAGGCTTGATCCGCCCCTACAGCTGGAGCGTATCCACCCGCCCAGGTGCGCGGAACCGGCGACCCGGAAGCGTCTTTGAAGTCCACTGCGTAATTCTGACCGACCACATCGTTACCGTCGCTCACGGAAAGACCGCCCGTGGGGAAATAGTTAAAGTCGTTATGGTGGTTGTGAAAAGCCAGCGCAATCTGGGAAAGGTTACTGGCGCAACGCATCCGATTGGCGGCTTCGCGCACCCGCTGGATGGCCGGTAGCAATAGGGCCATCAGCAGCCCGATGATGGCAATGACCACCAGCAGCTCAACCAGCGTGAATGCTGCGACACGGGCGCGAGTCCGCCCCGACAGTTTCGGAGAACCGACGGGCAGCAAGCGAAAGCGTGAGATCTGCACGGGTTCCTCCTTTCTTGTGTAGATGGGCCAGACTTTCCGGTAATTGCCTTCGACCAATCTGATGCAGCTTATCCCAATGGTTTCGCGCATAGTTCGCTCCTATTGCGTAGGTTTGAAGGGAATGCCGGACTGTTTACCGCGTCTGTTTCCTTTGGCCCTGAAGGGCCACTAAAAGGCCACAGGATTGCATTCCGTAGCTTTTTTAGCTTGGGTTTCTCAATTCGTTTGCTCGGTGCCTTCCCCGCCCGAATCCGGAGCAGTGCTGAAAATCCAGCCCAGCAAAATTGTTTTGCAAATTAGTCATCATTACTATCTAAATCGTCATTATAGTGTATGGTTCCTTAGCGTCAAGTGCAAAGACAAACTCTCTTGAAGCCCTTGCTTCTGGTGGGCCGAACACCGGCCACGACGATGGCCATTTCCAAATCGGCACGGAACCGGTTTCCGCCTGTCAACTTGGCAGGCACAATGCTCGGGGCTGTTGTTGACGATGTTCCATAACGACTGAAATTTCTTGGACTTATGTCGAAGATTGTTCCCGGCATGTACGTTGCACATTGGGCGCACTGCTTTTCCATCGCCCCAGATAGCCAACGTTAGATTCCGTCCTGCTTTGCCTACGGTGAAATTCTCAGAGGAGGCAGACGAATGGGTGCCAAGCAACTGGCCTACGGAGATGAAGCACGACAAAAGCTTTTGAGTGGCGCGTCGAAACTGGCGCGAGCAGTGAAATGCACACTTGGCCCGCGCGGACGCAATGCTGTGCTTGATAAAGGTTGGGGTGCGCCCAACATTACCAAAGACGGCGTCACCGTAGCTGAGGATATCGAACTGGAAGACCCCTATGAAAACATGGGTGCCCAGCTGGTCAAGGAAGCGGCAAGCAAGACCAGCGACGTTGCCGGCGACGGTACCACCACTGCGACGGTCCTGGCCGAGGCAATTTTCCGTGAGGGACTGCGCCGCATCAGCGCTGGCGTAGATCCCATGGCCATGAGCCGCGGGATTCACAAGGCCGTGGACGCGGTCGTCGCCGAACTCCGCAAAATGGCCGAGAAGATTGACGTCAAAAACAAAAAGGAAATCCGCGAGGTGGCCACCATCGCCGCCAACAACAACAGCGAAATCGGCGAGCGCATTGCCGAGGCACTGGAACGCGTTGGAGCCGACGGCGTTATCACTATCGAGGAGGGCAAAGGAATCACCACCGAAGTGGAATGGGTGGAAGGTATGCAGTTTGACCGCGGTTACCTGTCGCCGCACTTTGTTACCAACCAGGAGGAAGTCGTTTGCGAACTGGAGAAACCGTACATCCTCATTTACGAGGACAAGATTTCCAGCGCCCGCGCTCTGGTGCCGCTCTTGGAAGCGGTATCGAAAGCCAAGCGACCATTGCTGATTATCGCCGAAGATGTCGAAGGCGAAGCGCTGGCGACGCTGGTGGTGAACAAACTGCGTGGCATTGTCGAATGCTGCGCGGTGAAGGCCCCCGGTTACGGCGATCGGCGTAAGGCCATGCTCGAAGACATCGCCATTCTGACCGGCGGCAAAGCGATTTTCAAAGACCTGGGCATCCAGCTGGAGAACGTCAAGCTGACCGACCTCGGTCAGGCCAAGAAAGTCCGCGTAGATGCTGAGAACACCACCATCATTGAAGGGGCGGGCAAACGAGAGGCCATCGAAGGACGTTGCCAGCAGATCCGCCAGGAGATTGAAAAGACCGATAGCGAGTACGATCGCGAAAAGTTGCAGGAGCGATTGGCGAAGTTGTCCGGCGGTGTGGCTGTGATCAAAGTGGGTGCTGCTACCGAGACGGAAATGAAGGAGCGGAAGGCGTTGTATGAAGACGCCCTCGCCGCTACTCGCGCCGCTATCGCCGAGGGCATTGTTCCTGGCGGTGGGGTGGCGTTAGTGCATGCGGCCCGTGCTCTGGACAAACTGCAACTGGAGGGCGACGAACAGGTCGGCGTCGAGCTGCTGAAAGAGGTGCTGGAGGTGCCCTGCCGGGCGATTGCTGAAAATGCTGGCCTCGATGGCTCTGTGGTCGTCAATGCCGTCCGCAAGGCCAAGGAAAAGACCTGGGGCTTTGATGCCCTGGAACTGAAATACACCGACCTGCGCAAGGCAGGCATTGTTGACCCGGTCAAGGTCACACGCTCGGCACTGCAGAACGGCGCCAGTGTCGCCTGCTTGCTCTTGACCACCGAAACGCTCGTTGCGGACATCCCCAAGAAGGAAAAGGAAGAACCGCATCACGACGAGCACATGGATGAGTTCTAGTCCGCACGAAACGGTGGCGTCATAACGGGTAAAAGGAGCCCAGGCCCATTTGGCTAGCTCTGACGGGATAAATGCAGACACCCTGGAAACGGTGCACGAATACACGAAAGGAGGAAAGAGCCTATGAAACTGCGGCCATTGGATGATCGGGTGGTGATTGAACCGCTGAAATCGGAAGAGCGAACTCCCGGCGGGATTGTTCTCCCCGATACTGCCCAGGAAAAACCGCAACGGGGCAAAGTGGTCGCGGTCGGTCCAGGCAAACTACTGGACGACGGCAGCCGCGCCGCCATGAACGTCGCCGTCGGCGATGAAGTGATCTTCAGCAAATACGCCGGCAGCGATGTCAAGATCAACGGCAACGAATACAAGATTATGCGGGAAAGCGACATCCTGGCCAAGGTCATCAAATGAGAGTGCTTTCGCTGGCCACCCGGAGCCAATAAGCAACTTCTGGCACGGTGAACGAATCCGACCCGGAATGGGTCGGGCTTTCCCATTACAAAGGATATGCAAACGAGGAGTGAGACATGGCCAAGCAACTGATGTTCACTGACGATGCACGCAAAAAACTGCTCGCTGGTGCTGAGAAACTGGCCAAAGCGGTCGGTTGCACCCTCGGCCCAGCTGGGCACAACGTCATCCTCGAAAAAACCTTCGGCAACCCGACGGTGACCAAAGACGGCGTGACTGTGAGCAAGGAAATTGATCTGCCCGATCCTTTTGAGAACATGGGCGCCAAGCTGGTCAACGCCGTCGCTCAGAAAACCAGCGATGTCGCTGGCGATGGCACCACCACTGCGACTGTCCTGGCTGCGGCAATCTACAAGGAAGGTCTCAAACACACCACCGCCGGTGCTAATCCGATGGGAATTAAGCGGGGCATTGAGCAAGCCGTGGAAGCGGCGGTGAGCCAGCTCGAAAAGATGTCCCGCAAGGTGACCAGCAAAGAGGAAATCGCCCAGGTAGGTGCCATCAGCGCCAACAACGACATGACCATCGGCAAAATGCTCGCCGACGCGGTCGAGCGTGTCGGCAAGGATGGCGTCATCCAAGTGGAAGAGGGCAAGACCGCCGAAACCACGGTGGAATTCGTGGAGGGCATGCAGTTCGATAAGGGCTATATTTCGCCGTACTTCATCACTGACCCGTCCACGATGCGTTGTGAGCTGGAGAATCCGTACATCCTGATTTACGAGAAAAAGATTAGCAACGTCCGCGATATTGTGCCGCTTCTGGAGCGTGTCGCCCAAGAAGGTCGGGCGTTGCTGATTATTGCTGAAGACGTGGAAGGCGAGGCACTGGCCACGCTGGTGGTGAACAAACTCCGCGGCGTGTTGCAATGCTGCGCCGTCAAGGCTCCCGGTTTCGGGGATCGGCGCAAAGCCATCCTCGGCGACATCGCCGTGCTGACCGGCGGCCAACTGATCAGTGAAGACCTGGGCATCAAACTGGAGAACGTCACGACGCGGCAACTCGGCCAGTGCGAACGTGTCCGCGTCGAAAAGGAAAGCTGCACCATCATCGGCGGCAAAGGCAAGAAGCAGGAGATTCAGAAACGCATTGAGCAGATTCGCACCCAGATGGAGCAGACGGAAAGCGAATACGACAAGGAAAAATTCAGCGAACGGCTGGCGAAACTGACTGGTGGCGTGGCCATCATCAAGGTAGGTGCGGCCACGGAAGCCGAGATGAAAGAGCGCAAGGCACGCGTCGAAGATGCGCTGCATGCGACCCGTGCCGCCGTCGAAGAAGGTATTCTCCCCGGTGGCGGTGTCGCTTTGCTCCGCTGCAAGGAGGCGGTGCAGAAGCTGGCTAAGAAACTCGAGGGCGACGAAAAATACGGAGCTGAGATCGTTTTGCGGGCCCTGGAACAGCCGATCCGAACCCTGGTCGAAAACGCCGGCCGCGACGGTGCCGTGATCGCTCAGGAGATTCTCGACCAGGACAATCCGAATATCGGCTACGACGTCAACACCGGGCAGTATGTGGATATGTACAAGGCGGGCATCATTGATCCCACCAAAGTCGTCCGCACTGCCCTGCAAAACGCTGCCAGTATTGCTGGGTTGATGCTGACGACGGAAGTTCTGGTCACGCGGATTGACGAAGATGCCGACAAGCCGAAAGTCGAAGGTGCGGTGCATTGATGTCGGCGTCGCGTCCGCTGGCCTGGCGTCGTAGCGGTCGGACTGCTATCATTCGCCGAACCTCTCAGCAGGGTGGACCGACGCCGGTTCACCCTGCTTTTTCTGAGTGGTGTAAAATCTCAATAGCCTGTGCAAAATGGCTGCGACGGTTGAAGCAAGGGCTATGGCCAGTAAACGAGATTATTACCAAGTGTTGGGCGTCGCCCGCAACGCGAGCGAGGAGGAGATCAAGCGCGCCTACCGCGAACTGGCCAAGAAGTATCACCCCGACCGCAATCCCGGCGACGAAGAAGCTGCCCAGAAATTCAAGGAGATCACCGAGGCTTACGAGGTTCTTTGCGATCCGGAAAAACGGGCCCGCTACGACCGCTACGGATTTGCTGGTCTGGATGAGTCGTTCAGTCCGCCGGGAACGTATGGGCCGAGCCACGAACCACTCGACCCGTTCTTCGACTTGTTGAGCGATTTCTTCGGTTTCGGCGGCAGGCGTTCCCGGCGAGGACCGCGCCCGGGTCGTGATCTGGAAACCCTCGTGGAAATCGACCTGCGGGAAGCGTTTACCGGAACCAGCCGGACACTGGAAATCGAGCGGCTGGAATTGTGTGGTGAATGTGGCGGCGCGGGTATTCCACGCGGTTATCGTCCGGAGACCTGTTCCCGGTGTGGCGGACACGGAGAGATTTACCTGCGACAAGGATTGCTGACGGTGCGGACGCAGTGCCGTAGCTGCCAGGGTCTGGGTTACCGAATCACGCAGGTTTGCCCGCGCTGTCAGGGGCGTGGCAAAGTGCAGGCCCGCCGCACCATCGAAGTGCGGATTCCGCCCGGTGTTGAAACCGGCCATCGTTTGCATTTGCCCGGCGAGGGTGAGGCGGGCGATCCTGGTGCGCCGCGTGGCGATTTGTACTGCGTGCTACGAGTTAAAGAGCATCCGTTCTTCCGTCGGCAAGGGCGCGACCTGTTCTGTCAGGTTCCGATCAGTTTTACCCAGGCGGCTCTGGGAGCGGAGATTGAAATTCCCACCCTGGACGGCAAGACAACGAAACTGGTCATTCCCCGGGGCACCCAGAGCCACGAGGTGTTACGCATTCCGCAACAGGGCATGCCAGTATTACGCAGTCAGGAACGCGGCGACTTACTCGTTCAGGTGGTCGTGGAAGTGCCCCGCAAACTTACCCGCCGCCAGGAAGAATTGCTGCGGGAACTGGCCGAACTGGAACAGAAAAACGTATCCCCGCAACGGCGAAGTTTTCTCGAAATGCTCAAATCCTGGCTGGGCGGTGAAGCTCCGCCAGCGAAATCAGATTCCGATGATTAAACCGCCATCCTGGACCAAGCCATGAGCGACGAAACCACCCAGAAATCAAGCAACTCGTCCGACTCCACAACCGGAAAAACCGATAAGCCAGCGACGACTGCTTCGCCATCGGCCGCAAACACTTCCGATGGAACAGCGGAAGCGGCCCAGGTGCTTGCCGATCTCGAACAACTCAGTCGCGAACGCGACACCTTCAAAGAACTGCTGCTTCGGACCCGGGCCGACTTCGAGAATTACCAGAAGCGTGTCGCCAAAGAACGCGAACAGGAGCAGAGATTCGCGCTCTGGCCGCTGGCCCTCGATCTGCTGCCGGTACTGGACAACTTCCAGCGGGCACTCGATTCGGTGCAACAGGATTCGCCCTTGCGCCAGGGCGTGGCGATGATTTATCAGCAACTGCAACAGGTGCTTCGCAAACACGGCATTGTGCCGATGGATGCGGAAGGTCAGCCCTTCGACCCGCATCTACACCAGGCAGTCATGCAGCAGCCGAGCCGCGATCACCCGCCTAACACCGTACTGAAAGTGCTCGAGGCAGGATATTTTTATCACGATCGCGTGCTGCGACCGGCCCGAGTAATCGTCAGCACTGCCATGACCGAACAAGCCGGTTCGGAACAGGCCAGTTCCCAACAAGCCAGCTCCGCCAGCACTGGCGGTGATCAGACGGCCCAGCCTTCCGAACAAAAGCAGTAATCGTCGCCATCTTGAACCTGCTCGGCAAGGAGCTAACCCGTCGGGCGGTCGCTTCACTATCGCCGCCAAGAACGCAGCACTCAGCACACAAACAGGAGGGGAAGTATGCCGACGTATGAGTATCGCTGCGAGGCCTGCGAATACACCTTCGAGGAATTGCAACCGATTACCGCCGAACCTTTGCGGGATTGTCCCAAATGCCACCAGCCGCGATTGCGTCGGCTATTCGGAACGGGAGCCGGCCTGATTTTCAAAGGCTCTGGCTTCTACATCACGGATTACCGCAGCGAATCGTACAAAGCCGCGGCGAAGAAAGAGCTGGAGCAGGCCGGCTGCGGTTCCGACAACTGCAAGTGCAAAAGCGAAACGGAATCGAAGTAGCAGGCGGACCATCGCCGCATCATTCGAGACGACCGCCGACTAAAAGCAAACTTACGCCCAAAAAGGCGGCCGCATGATTCAGGTGCGCTGCCCGATTTGCGGTAAGGAAATCCGCATCGAAAAACTGGAGGACCTGCCGACTTTCCCGTTCTGCAGTCGGCGGTGTCGCATCATTGACACCGGTCGCTGGCTCGGCGGGGAATACCGTATCCCCGTCCAACCGGACGAAACCGAATCCGAACCGACAGAGCCAACCACGGACGATGCAACCTGAATTTCGTCGGTGCTTGCGAGACAATAACCGACTGGCAGGCCCGACCGCTGATTAGAATTATGTGGATACGCGGGGTGTGGCCGGTGAGCCGTGCACATCCACACATTGCTTGCCGACGCACCCGACTCTATGCGTTACTCAGAAAGGAGGAGAGGCCATGCTGCTGAGGGATTTGCTGGCAAGCTTTGCTCGTGCACGCCGATGGTTGCTTCACGGACTGCTTGGGTTACTTGCGACAGGTGCCCTTCTGGCTGGAGCAAACTGGTTGGTCACCGCTGCCGCGAAAGATGCTTCCTTGCCGACCGACGGAAAAGACTCGGCAGTGCGCGACCAGTCGTCTGGTACCGGCACTGCCTCCGATAAGCAGAAGGAAGATGCCGCGCGTCAGCCGTCTGATTCGCGGCGTCAGAAAATCCAGCCGGATGACCAGTCCGGTCAACGTGCCGCACCAGCCCAGGAGCGACGCGATTCCGGAGAAAAATCGGACAGAGCTCGCGCACCAGACCGCCTTGTTCCCCCACCTTTCGCCGATCTTGATGAGCTTCTGAAGGAACCGCCGCCCGGCATAGACCCGCAGGAGTGGGAACGGCTGCGGCAACTGCTGCGTCGGCAGCAGGAAGAATTACGGCAAATGCTGGAGCAACTCCATCGCGGCCAGTTGCAGGAAGATCGCCGCCGAATATTCCCACCCCAGTTACGCCCGCCGTTTTTCGGTGAGCCTGCTCAACGGCATCCACGGCTGGGCGTGATCGTCGAGCCATTGCATCCGGCTCTGCGCGACCAGCTCAGCGTCGCCGAAAACGAGGGCGTGCTTGTGCGGGAAGTTGTGCCGGATTCTCCGGCCGCTAAAGTCGGCATCAAGCCCCACGACATCCTGCTGGAAATCGGAGGCAAAACGGTGCCGGCCGATCCCGAAGCATTCGTTCGGCTCATCCGTGAACTGCCCGCTGGCAAGGTTGGCAAAGTTGTCGTGCTCCGCAAGGGCAAGAAAGAAACACTGCCCGAACTGGAATTGCCGGAAGTGCCTCCAGCCAGACCTCGCCGTCCCGATTCCCGGATTCTGCCATTTCCCGCGGAACCTTCGCTGCCCGGCGGTTACTTCTTGCAGGTTGAACGCAGTAGCGATGGCACTTTCCGTGTCCAGTATCGGGAGCCGGGCCAGACCATCCGCATCGAAGGCACCCAGGCCGACGGTAAGACCAGCGTCAGCAAAATCGAAGTCACCGAAGGGCGTGAGACCAAGACTTACGACAGCCTTGAAGCGTTGCCCGCCGGTACTCGTGAAAAAGTCAACAAAGTTTTGGACTCCGCACTCAAGGGCCGATTTTTTGCACCCGACCAGCAACCTAAACGCTTCGACTAACGCTTCTTCAAGGCATAACGGCTGTTCGCTGCAAAATGCCCAGTCCGTAACGGTGGCACGCCCATCCGCCAGGAGCGGCGGGCGTAAGCCCGCCGTGGGTCGAATTGGCGTTTGCAACGGTGACCCGCTTTTGCGCACTGCTTACGTTTCGCACCGCACATTCTTTTCCCGTACCACGGCTGACCGGCGCCAGCCGCTCTAGTTGGCGCGCACGGATGCTGGCAAAAGCGTGCGTTCTCCAACTGCAATGATGTTATGCTTCCCACGGCTGGCTCACGCCAGCCGCTCCAGGTGCACAACGGATATACGCTGCAATATGAGCTTCTGCAACGCAAAAGGGCACATCCGCCAAGAGCGGCGGGCGTAAGCCCGCCGTGGGTTGCAAACCGCGTCTGCGAAGGCAATGAGGTGAGTTTGCCCGTTTCGAGTTCGCATGCGGAAGGTATTGCACGGGGGGCTTACGCCCCCCGCTCCTGGTGCATGGAACGGCGTTCGTCTGCCGGAAGAACAACGTCTTTTGCGATGCAGAAACGCACATTCGCAGGAGCGGCGGGCGTAAGCCCGCCGTGGGTGTGACAAAACAAACGTTACGCGCTATAGAACGAACGTGTAATTGCAAGGACGGGTTGTTTCCCACGGCTGGCTCACGCCAGCCGCTCTAGTTGGCACGCACGGATGCCGGCAAAAGCGTGCGTTCTCCAACTGCAATGACGTTGCGCCCGCCACGGCTGGCTAACGCCAGCCGCTCCAGCAGCGCTCAGCATCGCTTGCCCCAGTTTGTCCGCGCATTAGTTACTGAGTCCACTGTTTCCTGTTCTGGCCTTCTCAGAAGGACAGATTATGCGTAAACTGTCCTTATAAGAAGGACAGCTTTGCGAAGCAGGCATTTGCTATGGAACTGCATCCTGTGCTGCGTGAAAAACTGGTTAGCGGCCTGGAACCGGTTCAGCTTGTCGGAGTAACGCGACGTGATGCACGCCTTCCAGCCATCCAGAATAAGGTGCATACCGTGCTGGGCATGCGACGGGTGGGAAAAACCACTTTCCTGCGCCAGGTGCAGTCCGAAAAACAGAATGCCCTGTCGCCCACGCGCGCTGTGTACATTAGTTTCGACGATGACCGCCTGGCAGACCTTCCACTCTCCCAGCTGAATGCCTTACTGGAAGAATACTACCGCATGTTCCCTGAATTGCGGGGACGGCAAGAAGTCTGGTGGTTCCTGGACGAAATCCAGGTAATCTCAGGCTGGGAAAGGTTTGTTCGCCGGTTGCTGGACACAGAAAAAGTGCAGGTAGTGGTTTCTGGTTCATCGGCACGGTTACTATCGCGTGAGGTGCACACTTCGCTGCGCGGGCGAGGATTTGAAACCATTCTCCGCCCTTTCAGTTTCCGTGAGTTTTTACGCCACCGAGGCGAGGAGCCGACCAAACCGGTATCTCGCATAACTCCACCCGAACGCTCCCTCCTGGAGAAGCGGTTACGTGAATATCTGGAAGTGGGCGGCTTCCCTGAAGCGCAAGGCCTGGAAGCATCGTTACGCATCCCCTTACTTCAGGGATATGTAGATACGCTGATTTTGCGCGACGTGGTGGAGCGTTATCGGGTGAGCCAGGTCGGCCCCTTGCGGTGGCTTGTACGTTTCTGCTTACGCAATCCTGCCGCCGCCCTGAGTGTGCATAAACTCTACCGCGACCTCAAGTCCCAGGGACATGCTGTGGCCAAAGACACACTCCATGCTCTTTTGAGCTACTTGGAAGACGCGTTCCTGATCACGGCTATCTACCTCGATACCGAGTCGGAACGCCAGCGCAATACCAATCCGCGTAAGGTCTATCCCGTAGATGTCGGCCTGATCCAGGCCTACGACATCAGTGGGCGCACCAATTTCGGCCATGCCCTGGAAACAGCGGTATTGCAGGAGCTTCTGCGGCGCGGCGCTGCGATCACCTACGTGAAGACCCAAGAGGGATATGAAGTGGACTTTTTGGCGCGAATTCCTGGACAGGTACAGCAGCTTATCCAGGTGTGCGCAGCACCGACATCAGAGGAAAGCTTCGCGCGGGAAATGCGGGCGTTACAGGCGGCAGCAGTGCGGTATCGCCATGCCGAGCGGCTGTTGGTCGTTATGACCTCGGAACAAGCCAGCCAGTTGGCAGGCCAGGGAATCCGCGTCCGCCCTGCCTACGAATGGTTCTTGGATTCCACCTCATGATCCCCGAACAGGTGCACGTCCCGCCCGGTCGAAGGCCAGGCTGCCTGCGAATGGTTCTTGGATTCGGTCTCATGGTCGCTGCCTGGCCATGTGAGCTCGTGAACGAATGTGCGTCCTGCTTCCGCTTCCGGATGGTTCTTTAATTCCGCGCCACCAAGACCTGGTTGGAACGTAATCGTGCGGACGGTGGCACGTCCGGCTTTCAAGCAATTTTCGAGTTTGTGTCACCAACGTCGGCCGCGATCACAAGCCCATGCACGGACGCGCGTGCTGTTCATGAGCGATCTTCTCAAGGTCTGCACCATGAAAACGGTTTCACTCCAAGCTGGCCCGATGCGGATAAAAAGACCCTTCCAGCATCCATTTCACATTTCTTCTGGCTGCCCGCATCCTGCGTTGCCGTGGCGACCAAAATGTTAGAGGCTCGGTTAATCCCTTTCGTCGCTCCGTTCGTCATATAGAGGCAGACGTGTCGCCCAGGGATTGACCGCATGGGAACAAGGAGATGAACATGCTAATGCGACAGATGGCGATGCGAGCCGGTCTTACCGTGATGGCGCTGGTGGGTTTGACGGGACTGGTCTGGATGGGCCTGGCCCGTTCGCAGAATGCCCCGAATCCTGAACCCGCCAAGGTCCAACCCAGACCTGTGCAGCCGGTGCAAATTCAGCCAGCACCAGCCAGGCCCAAAGCGGTGCAAGCCAAACCGGTTCAGCAAGTTCCTCCCGTTGAACAAGCAGGTGATGATCCACCCGGAGCGGCCGGAGGCGGTGTTCAGCCCAATATCGGGGTCGTGCCACAACCTCTCGGCTGGGAGTACCGGGTGGTTGAATTTACTGGCCGCGATTGCGATGAGCATGCCAAGGTGCTCAATCGTTTGGCGGCTGAAGGCTGGGAATACGTGGGCCTGATTAACCTTTACAGCACGCAGACCAACGGAACGACAAACGGTCAACCGTCCGGTCTGGTGGCGTTCCGCCGACCGAAATTCGGCAGGCCGGTGCCCCTTCCCCAACCGTTACCGCCTGGTGCTGAGCCAGGCCAGTTGCCCGCGAAACCGGCTATCCAGCGTGACTAATCCGCATTGAGCTGGCTAAACCGCAGCGGGAGCCTCGGCCAATTGCAGCGCCAGTTGCACAAACGACTGGCCCAGCTTTTCGGCCAGATGATCGACCTGCCGACACAATTGCGACCACTCCTGCCGATCAATTTGCGGCAAAGCCGGCGGTGTGGCTACTTCGACGTAGCATTTGGCTTTCGGTTCGGTGCCGCTCGGCCGGAAGATAAGCCGCGCTGATAACTCTTCGCCGGTTTTGACACATATCCTGGCTATTTCGTTGGTCAGTGCTCGGACTGTATCCTGGTCGCTGCCAGCGGGAGAATGTTCTGCTGGCTGGAAATGGAACACAAGAACGTTCCGCCCCAGGCGATCGGTTTCGCCAAGAATCGGGCCGAACCGCGATTCCGGTCGCAGGTAATCATTGAAATGTACGACCTTCCAGCCGGCCAGTTCCCGCGGCGGATCGCGACGCAACATATCCAGTGCCCGGCCTAACCTCTGCATCTTCTGATAATCCGCCAGCTGACCGGGCAACTGTACATTGAACAAAACATTGCGGAAATAGCCGAACTCCCGATAAAGCTGTTCCAGATACTCGACGAGCGTCAATCCGCGGCGTTTCTGGTACAAAGTCGCCTCGGTCAGCAGCAGGGCCGCCCCTGCAGCATCTTTGTCGCGGATCTCCGGCGTAATCAAGATGCCGTGGCTCTCCTCGCAGCCGATGAGGAAATCGGCTGGCGTGCCGTGATAATCACGGTAACGCCCCGTGGATTCCAGTTGCCATAGCACATCGGCGATGAATTTGAAGCCTACCAGCAAATCGTCCACTACCGCACAACCGAAACTTCGAGCAATTCGCGTGATCAGGTTGGTCGTTACCTCGGTCTTGACAACGAGCGGCGAAGCGGGCCAGCGGCCCTGCTGACGCAGTTGCGATAACTTGAAGTGCGTCAGCAAAGCGGCAATTTCATTGCCCGTCAGAAACCGCCATTCGCCAGCCCGGGTGCGTGCCATCGCCCCAAGCCGATCCGCGTCCGGATCGCTGGCCAGGATCAGTTCGGCCTGCGGCGTTTGTTGCGCTACCTGCAGGGCCTCGCTGAATGCTGCCGGTACTTCCGGATTCGCCGACCGTGCTCGGGGGAACAGACCGTTCGGCTCCATCTGCTGGGTTACCGGCACCACGCGGATGCGTTGCTGTTGTAGCAACTCCAGCACGGTAAATTGCCCCACGCCGTGCAGCGGCGTGTAAATCACCGTCAGCTCGTTTGGCCGGGCCGTCCCGACGAGACTTTGCCGCAGGTTGACTTTTAAATAGGCGCGGTGTGCTTCTTCTTCATACGGCACGATCCAGCCTTGCTGCATGGCTTCGGCAAAAGGCATTCGTCGAATCGCGGTCACCCGATCCACGCAGTCGGACATGAGCTGGTCTTCGGGTGGAACCGGCTGGCCTCCATGTTGCACGTAGAACTTCGCCCCATTGTCATCCGGTGGATTATGGGAAGCCGAGATGTTCAACCCGCCGTGAGCACCGTAATAACGAATGGCGAACGACAACTCCGGCGTAGCCAGATAACGCGACGCCTCGGGCGGCAGCAAGACGGTTTCGACACCATTGGCCGCATAAACCTCCGCCGCGAACCTGGCGAAATCCCGCGAGGTCAAACCCAGCACCGGATTCGGTAAATGGGGATTGTATTGCCGATTTTGGTCCTCAAATCGCCGTACATCGTAAGCCACAACTACCCGCAAACGCTGATTTCTGGCCAGGATTTCTGCGAAACGCAAACGCAAATAATCACAATGCCCCTGTACGGAAGCGGTTACCGTCCAGGGATTCATGCGGTTCGGCCCGATGCCCACTGGCCCGCGCCGACCGCCTGTTCCAAAAGGCAGGATGCGGTAAAAGCGATCCAGCAACCCAGCCCAGGAACCTTGCTGGATGAGCCAATCCAGTTGCGGTCGGTAGGGCTGAAACTCGGCCGCAGTCATCCACTGTTGCAAATAGCTGAGTGCACGCTGCCGATATTCTTCCGGAACATCTAGGGTGGCAAATCCTGCCTGCACCGCCTGGTACCAGTCCATATCTGCCTCCTCGCTCGTCGATGGTTTCCGTTTTTCAATATAGGGAGCACACTCGGGCTTGCAGATGCCGCTACCACAGGGCAGGTCGGACTCTAAAGCCAGCGCGATTGGCTATAATGCCAGCGAGTAACCATGCCGGGATGTGCCCATGCCAGAATTGCCCGAAGTCGAGACAGTTGTCCGCTACCTGCAACCGCAACTTAAAGGCAAAAGGATTCTGGCGGTGCAGGCAGGGAGAAAACGTTTACGTCACCCGGTACCGCAAAAGGCTCTCCGCCGTCTGCTCGGCCAGACCTTTACCGCAGTCAGTCGGCGGGGCAAATGGATCGTGCTATCGCTGGAACAGGATTGTCTGCTGATTCATCTGGGCATGACCGGTCGGCTCCAGGTGCTGGCGTCGGTCAGGCCGGGCGATCCACACTGCCATTTCGTCTGCCAACTCGCTCCTGAGCCAGCGCACCTGTGCTATAGCGATCCACGCCGCTTCGGAGCTATTCTCGTCTTCCCGAGCGACGATGCACAGCGCTATTTAGAAAGCCAACTCGGTCCGGAGCCCTTTTCGGTAACGGCAGACGAATTACATTGCCGGCTCCAGGCCACGAGCCGACCGATCAAAGTCGCCCTTATGGATCAGAGTCTTCTGGCCGGACTGGGCAACATTTACACCGACGAAGCCCTTTATCAGGCGGGGCTTTCTCCTTATCGTGCGGCCAACACATTTTCCTTTGACGAGACGCGGCAACTTCTTCGTGCCATTCGCACCGTGTTGCGCCGCGCCATAGCTTGCCACGGCTCCTCGATTCGCGATTACATGTTCGGAGAAAACGGCCGGGGAACGTATCAGGACGAATTTCTGGTATATGGGCGGCAAGGCCAGCCCTGCCGGCGTTGTTCTTATCCGCTACAGCGTCAGCGTCTGGCCGGGCGCTCCACTTACTTTTGCCCTTATTGCCAACCCTTAGATCGATCCCCAGGGGGATAACAAGCCACTATGTCTTATCGCCGCTTCAAACGCTTGCTCGGCGAAACTTATCTCGAACGCAAGTGCCTGTTGTTGTTCGGCACGGCCAGTTTGCTGTTGATCACCGCCAGCTTCTGGTACTATGCCTGGATGACCGAGAGCCTGGTTTATGAACAGGCTCGTTTCACGGGTCGCTTGCTTGTGTACCAGGCGCTACTCCGTCTGCATTTAGAGAAGTGGGGCGAAGAGAGCGGTCAGCTGAGTGCGCAACAAAAGGAATTTTTACAGCAAATCCGCCAGCGTATCGTGGGGCTGTCCGGAGCGCAACCGGAGGGACTCCTTTACAAAGCCGACATTATTCCGGCCAGCAGCGATGACCCGCAGCACCAGGCCCTGCTTCAGGAATTTAGCGAGCATCCGCAGCGTAAAGAAACTGACCTCTATCTCGACGCTCCCGCCGAGTCGCCTTACAACTACATTTATCGTGCTGCGTTATGGGGAGATGACCGCTGCCTTCACTGCCACCGCCAGTCCTCCGCACGCAGTGCCGGCTGGCGTATCGGCAAGGATTCCGATGCGGGCCAGGTTTTGCTCGGCGTAGCTAGTGTATCTATGTCCACTAAGCCTATGGACGACGAAATTCATAAAAACCGGGCCATCTTGATTGCTACCGCCCTGGTGACGGTTTTGTTGCTGATGAGCGGCAGCTATCTCATCGTCCGCTATGTGGTCGTCAAACCGGTCAAGCACCTGAAAGATGTCAGCGATGCGATTTCGGCAGGCCAGCTTAATGTCCGCAGCGAGATTCAGACCGGTGACGAGTTCGAAGACCTGAGCCACGCTTTTAACCGCATGATCCGCACGCTGGTGAGCATGCAGGATCAACTCCGCCGGGTCAATGCCGACTTAGATCGCAAGGTGGACGAACTTGCCCAGGCTAACATGGCCCTATATCAGAGCAATAAGCTGAAGGATGATTTCCTGGCTACGGTCAGCCATGAATTGCGCACTCCCTTGAATAGTATTCTGGGCTTCAGCGAAGTGCTACTGACCAGTGACCCGCCACTTTCCGAGAAACAGACCCGCTGGGTGAAAAATATCCAGAGCAGCGGCCAGCAATTGTTGAACCTGATCAATGACGTGCTGGACCTCGCTAAAATGGAAGCGGGCCGCATGGAAGTCCATATCGAGGAATTTCACATCAGCGAAATCGTGGACACCATGCTTAATATGTTTCGGCCGCTGGCGGAGAAGAAGAATATCGCTCTAAGCAGTGAAATCGAACCCGGAATACCGCCGGCCCGTCAGGACGCCAGCAAGATTCAACAGATTCTCTGGAACCTGCTCTCGAACGCTATCAAGTTTACTCCAGAAGGAGGGCGAGTCTGTGTGCGGGTCGAAACCGACGGCAAGCACCTTATCTTGTCCGTAAGCGACACCGGCATCGGTATCGCTCCGGAAGATCAGGAACGGGTCTTTGAAAAATTCCGCCAGGTAGGCCAGGCTCTCACTCGACAACAATCCGGCACCGGATTGGGGCTTTCCATTGTCCGGGAGTTGTGCAAACTGTTAGGGGGAACCGTTGGCTTGAAGAGCGAACTCGGTCATGGCAGCACTTTTACCGTGACTCTGCCCCTGGCTCTGGAAGCGACGCGGCCTGTACCCGCCGAGGAACTCGAGCCACCGGCACCCTTGAGCCTCGCCGCACGTTATGGCACTCTAGGTAGCCGGAACCGCGACCAGAAACTTCAAGCACCCCCGGAGGAAACCCCTCATGATTAGTGGTCGGGAATTGGTTGTCGGCCTTGTGAATCAAAGAGTAAGCCACTGGCTCTGGATACCGGATAGCGAATTAGGTCGCTGGGAAGCGGACTTAGTGGCTGAGCCTCGACTGCAATTGATTCGGGTGAGTCGGGAAGCGGAGGCCTTTGGCGTTGCCGCGGGGCTTATGCTCGGCGGCAAGCAACCTGTTGTGGCCATGCAATGCACAGGTTTTTTCGATGCCGGCGACGCTTTTCGCAACGTCGTCCACGACTTGCAGTTACCCCTGTTTCTAATCCTGGGCATTCGTAGTTATCTCGCGTATCAGGAACGACGCACCGCCGACACCTGTCCGCGTTTCACGATTCCGATTTTAGAGGCCTGGCAGGTACCCTTTCAAATACTAAGTGCCCAGGCCAACGCAGCGGACTTAGTGCAGCTCTATATTTCTGCGAGGCAACAAGGACGACCTTTTGTCGCTTGCATTCCCGAATAACCGCAGCCATGAGAAACTGGCCATGACTCCGGAAGAAGCTCTAGAAGTTCTCGCCCGCAATCGCGGGGATGCCCTGGTTCTTACTACGATGGGTGCGGTGGGCATCTGGCCTAAACTTTCCGATACACCGCTGGACTTCGCGTACATGCCCTCAGCTATGGGTCAGGGACCGGCACTCGGCTTAGGTCTGGCCCTTGCTTTACCGAATCGCCGGGTCATCGCTGTATGCGGCGATGGCAGCCTGATCATGAACCTCGGCTGTCTTATCACGATCGCCAGCTATCCGGCCCAGCTTTATCTCGTGGTCATGGATAATGGCATGTATGAGGTAACCGGGGGGCAACCAATCGTCGGCTCGCGCCAGATTGACTTTGCTCGAATCGCTGAGGGTGCCGGCATTCGGCGGGTTTATCATTTCCGCGACAGAAATAGCTGGGAAACTCATGCCGCCTCCTGCTTAGAGCCTCCCGGCCCGGTGTTTATCTGGCTGGAAGTTATCGGACGACCTGGACAGAAAACGCCCCAGCCACCGCGCCCTATGCCGGAACAGATACGCCGGCTCCAGTCTGCCCTCGGGATTCGCTAACCTGTTCCACAGGTACCCTAACTTAGTTGTCAGCTAAGCAGGAATCAAGGCTCTTCCAGGTAAGTATAACCTTCCAAGCCGTTTTCATAGAAGCGTAGTAACAACCGAGCCTCGGACAGAGAAATGCGGTTGGCCCGCACCGCTTTCTCAACATCGCGACGCATCTGGGCCAGCAATTCATCAGCGGAATACTGTACGTAATGCAAAACTTCGCGGACGGTGTCTCCCTTAATCACCGCTTCGATATAGACCTCGCCGCTTTCATCTACACGGACATGTACGGCGTTCGTGTCTCCGAATAGATTGTGCAAATCGCCAAGAATTTCCTGATACGCTCCAAGCAGGAACGCCCCTAAGTAGTATGGCTCACCGGTGAACGGATGTAACTCTAAGACCGGCTTGACATCCCGCAGGGAAGGAAACTTATCAATTTTGCCGTCAGAATCGCAGGTAATATCTCCGAGAATGCCACGGCGTGTCGGTGGTTCATCCAGGCGGTGGATCGGCATCACCGGAAAAACCTGATTGATTGCCCAGCTATCGGGCATAGATTGGAACACGGAAAAGTTGCAGAAGTAAGTATCCGAAAGCAACGCCTCTAAGTTTTGCAATTCTTCCGGAATGTAAGGCAGTTCCCGAACGATACGCAACAGCTTATTAGCAAATGCCCAGAATAAGCGTTCTGCTAAGCCGCGCATCTCTAAGCTCATATAGCCCAGAGTAAACGCATGCAACGCCTGCTCAATAGCCTGCTGGGCATCGTGATAACTTTCCAGGTAGTTCTTTTTGTTAAGCTCCCGACAGATGGCGAACAGATCGCGCACTGGTTGCGGTGCCTCTTCAGGTAACTCTTCGGGCAACGGACTGTCTTCAAAATCGGACACCCCCAGCACATTAAAGACCAGAACGCTGTGATAGGCTACGATAGCTCGACCACATTCGGTGATGATAGTGGGATGCTCGACCTCGGCTTCGTCGCAGATGCTCTTGATATAGTAAACGACGTCGTTGGCGTATTCCTGCAAGGTATAGTTGACCGAGGATTCAAAATCGGTTTGCGAACCGTCATAATCAATGCCCAGTCCGCCTCCCACGTCTAAGTATCGCAGACCAGCTCCCAGCCGTTTCAACTCGACGTAGATGCGAGCCGCTTCGTTAATGGCATTTTTAATGCTGCGAATGTTAGTGATCTGACTGCCTAGATGAAAATGCAACAGTTGCAAACAGTCGGCCATGCCCTCGGATTTCAGATACTCGAGAGCATCGAGGATTTCCGTAACGGTCAGGCCAAATTTCGAGCGGTATCCAGCCGAAAGTTTCCAGCGACCGGAACCACGTGCCGCCAACTTTGCCCGCACTCCTAGAACGGGGCGCACCTGCAAATCGCGAGCGTGCTGAACCAGCGTTTCCAGTTCGGTAAACTTCTCGATCACCGGAATGATAGGTTTGCCAATCTTGCGGGCCAGCACGGTCATCCGCAAAAACTCATCGTCCTTGAAACCGTTGCAAATGATCAGCGTTTTGTCCTGCCCGTTGGTGAGAGCCAGCACAGCCAGCAATTCCGGTTTGGAGCCGGCTTCCAGACCAAAACGCAGTTCCTTGCCATAGTGCAACAGCTCTTCCACGACGTGGCGTTGCTGGTTCACCTTGATGGGATAGACGGAAATATAGTCACCCTGGTAGTGGTACTCGGAAATGGCAGCGCGGAAGGCTTGATGAATTTCACTCAAGCGGTGCCGCAGGATGTCGCTAAAACGGAGCAGGATCGGCAGCTGGATGCCACGGGCCTGCAACTGGTCCACTAGCTCTTTCAGGTCTATGGCTGGCTCCGGGGACTTATAAGGATGGATGGTAACGTGGCCACGCTCGTTAATCGAGAAATAGCCTTTGCCCCAGTTGCGGATGCCGTAGGTTTCTGCCGCGTCTTGTATAGACCAGGTTTCGAGTAGCTCCATTCCAGGTTTAGCTCCGCTCATTGAGTTTCCAGGTGTGCGCCCGCTGCACAAATTCAGGGAAGGTCAGAACGCAAAAACTTTTATTTGGACAATCATTATGCCGCTTGCTGGAGATTGTCAAGGGAAAACTCCAGCACAACCACTTAGCGAGAGCGCAAATGAAGTGCCACTTGTTGCAGGTAAGCCTCATCCGGTAAGCCATAGGGACGGAATTTCTCCAGCCGTCCCTGCTCTTCGCTGTAGAAGTATGCGCGATAGGGACCGAGCCGGGACGCCAGCGGTGAATCGAGAAAGTTGCTGGAATCGTTGGCACTCATTTGCATGGCGATGCGATAATTCAGTTCGCGCAGAGCGGCCCGGTCGAAGGAACGTTGCAGGTTGGTAAGCGTGTCGCACCAGAGAAACACGTGAATCCCGACCGTAGGCCCTTCCCGCAACAGTTCCGCAAGCAGACGAGCTGCACTGGGTGGCTTGGAGCTATCAAAACCGAAACCGTAATCATCTTCCTCGCGGCGAAGGTCACGGAAACGGTGTAAGCCGAAAATCCAAAGCACCCAGGTCGGACTGGGTGCATCTGCCGACTGAATGCGTTTCTGCATCTCGGCATGCAATTCCTGCAAAATGGTGCTGACTTCGCGCCAGCGGCCGAGACGGATGGGCTGAGGCAGGACGGCCAAGGTTGCCGTCAAACTGGCCGATACCGGTGTTCCTTCCAGACTACCGTCGAGAACATAAAAAGTTGCCGTATGCTGGTTGTCGGAACCGCTGCCCTCCGCCCGAACAGGAAGCTGAGCCGCCAGTGCGATCAGGCTCGCACAGAACATCCCTGCCGCTAAGGTTTCGTCCTGACCGAGAATAGCCAGATTGGCGCCGGTGTGGCGGTGCAGCACCAAGTGCGTGGGTTCGCGGATGGCAATGGAATCGCCGAACCACACCACCGGTGTGGGACTGGGCGGAACCTGACCGGAAATGCGCTTCCACAACTCGGTATTGCTGGCCAGGATCGAGGGAGCGTTGCCTTCGAAAACCACCTGCGGCAGTGCGGGAAGCTGCCGGCGACGGGCCAATTCCTCGATCTCGCGTAGATACTGGTCGCGGGTAGCGTCGCTGAGCCATACGATTTGAAATGGGCTGTTCCCTTCGACCAGGCCGTTGGCATCGTTGTAAATAGCTTCTCCTGGCCGGCTGAGCAAACGGGCTGCTGTGTTGTCTTCGCTCAGGATCAATGCGGAATCTGCTTCGCTGCATTGCAGGGCAATTCGCACGGCCATCTGGTCGAGTGTGCTGCGTGCCAGAGTGTAGGCTCCGCCCAGAGTCTGTGAGCCGAGGACGACGTGCAAACCAAACGCACGTCCCTGCCGCACCAGACGGTCCAGCAGTTGCGCTGACTCCTGAGCGATGCGGTCGTCTTCCACGAAGAATTCCTGAAACTCGTCCACCAGGAGCAGAATTCGCGGCAAGGGCTGACCGGTCACCTGCCGATAGGCGCGAATATCCTGCACGCCGGCCTGCCGGAATAATTCCCCGCGATGTCTCAGCTCGGCATCCAATCGCTGCAACACGCTCAGGCCGAACTCCCGCTCACTTTCGATGGCAATGACACGGGCATGCGGCAAACGATGTGTCGCATACGTCTTGAATTCCACGCCTTTTTTGAAGTCCACCAGATAAAGTTCCACTTCCTGAGGGCTGTAATGCAGGGCGAGATTGGTAATCAGGACGTGCAACAGCGTAGATTTTCCCGAACCGGTCTTACCCGCAATCAGCACATGCTGGGCGGTTCCCTGGCCAAGTCGGAAATACTGCCGCTTGGTGGCTCCACAGCGACCGATAGGAATTTCGATTCCGGAACTGGAGTCGCTGGCCCAGCGTTTTTCCGGCGGTGGTGCCACCCAGCTGAACGGTACCTCGACTCGTTTGGCAGCCAGAGCGGCCTTGCCGATCTCGTGCATCAAACGGGTGCACAGCTGATCCGGCGGAGGTGGGTCGAGGTGCAGCGGCAACTGGCCAAAATCGGCGTCGTTCCACGCCAGCCGATTATTTTTCCAGACCAGCATGGCTCCGGCACGTTCGAGGTCCTCCAGCTGAAAGCCATGCGGCATGGGCAAACGCGGGTCGACACTGATGACGACATAAACACCGCAACGGGCACCACTGGCGATGATGCTGGCCAATCGCCGGGCTGCTTCCGAAGTAAAATTCGTCGGGAAATCTGCGACAACGAGAATGCGATAAGGTTCGGCCAGTTCGCCGGCTTGCTGATTGTATTCCTCGATAGTGGCGTACTGGTTGCGGAGATAGGTTTGCAGCACCGTCTCCATGTGGGCGGTCAGGTCGGCCAGGCGTTGCTCGATGTGTTGCGGTTCGGTCCAGATGCGACTGGTAACCAGCTGCTCGTCGTAATCGGCCAGGTGCATGAAAGCGGAAAACGGTTCCCCAAGGCCCACCGGGTCGAGAATGGTGAAACGAAGTTTTCCAGGCGGGATGGTAGCCAGGAGACGGAATAGATACATCTGCATAAATCGCAAAGCAGCGACACGTGCCTGGTCGTTCGCGGCTGCATTCTCCGGCAAGCGTACCACACACGAACAGCGTTCCGGAAATTCGAGAGCGGCAGCTAACCAGAGTTCCGACGGCGTCGCCGCTCGCATGTCGGCATCATCCGGGATGGCGTCTTTCCAATCGCGGAGTGCCAGGTGGAATCGGCCCAGCGGAATCTTCTCCGCAGGAACTACGGGTGCCTGCCAGTGATTCCAGAAATCATCCTCCCACGACGGACAAGCCTGGTAGGCCTGCTGGTGAAATTCGGCGGACAGGCGACGGATTTGCCGCATGGTCTCTGCCCAGCGTTGCCGCAATTGTCCCCACTGCTGTTGCCGCCACGCTTCCAACTGAGCCAGGCCCTGCTGGTACTCGTCTTCGATACGCTGGCGCTGGGCCTGATATTGCCTGTCCAGCTCTGCCAACCGGGAAGTAAGTTCCTGGGAGATTTGCTGGCGACGGCTGGTAAACTGCCGCCGGCAACTGTCGAGGCGGCTGCGGAATTGTTCGTCGCACGACTGCAGGTCGCGCTGACTCTGTACCTCATGCTCAGCCAGCCAGCGACGATGCTCCACGATCATCGCCTTGAGGGTTTCTTCAAACTTCTGCCGGCGTGCTTTCAGTTCAGCGGCCTGGCGACGATAGGCGGCTTCCGCGGCTTCCTTGCAGATTTGTCCGGCTTTGCAAGCCTCGTAAATTTCCGTCAAAAGTGGCCGGTACAGTTGCCAGACTCGCCAGCGTGCCAGCCAGTAGACGCCCAGCAGGATCAATCCGCTTCCGAGGATTGCACCCACCAGACTGGTCAGCAGAGCGGGCAAAGCATGTTCGGCCCAAAACGAGCCTGCCAGCAGCTGGCCGACACTTTGACCGGCGATCAACACCGCGTAACCAATCAAAAACAATGGCGCCAACAGCACGGCAAGAAACGTGGCCAGCCACCAGGGTCGCTTGCCTTCCAAACAGCGGGGAAGCACCAAGGTCTTGAGGCTTTCGAGGTATTCCCTGGCCAGGTCGGTTTTAGCCTGGACGATGGCCAGCAAGTCGTCGTCTTTGGTGAATTTGGGTCGAACGGCAACGACTTTTTCCACCGGTTGCCGCCAGACCTGAAGCAGCTGGCGAGCCTCCTCCCGAATGGCCTTAATGCGTGCCCACTGTTCCTGCAACTTCAACTCCAGCTTGCGCGAGCGTTCTTCCAGATCGCTGGCCGCCGCTTCGTATTCGGTATTCAGTTCCCATTTGCGTTCCTCGAATTCGCGTTCTTTGTTTTCGCGTTCCTGCTGGGCCCGTTCCTCCAGGCTGGCGCGTCGCTCGTGCCATTCCGCTTCAATGGCGGCGGTTTCGCTTTCCTGTTCCGTCTGAAGGGCCTGGAGCGATTCCTGCAACTGCCTTTCCAGCTCCGCACGTTGCTGCCGGTAGCGATTCTCGATTTCCGGCAGACGGCGACGGTGGTGAGCCTCGATTTGTTCCAGCCGGCGGCGATAATGTTGCTCCAGTTCCACCTCCGTCTGCGTCCGCCAGCGGATAATCTCGCGGAGACGGTTCAGGAGTTCACGCTGGCGTTCCAACAGCGGAACGTTCGTGGATGGGCTGACCGGTTCGGCTTGGGTGACGGACATGTTGATTCCCGAAGTCAGCGAGTCACGTGCAATCTCGTTGCATTTGCCGCAACGCTTCGTCCAGACGCTGCATTTCCTCCAAGGTGCGCTGGACGATCAGCTCCAGAGGCTGCAAATAACGTTTCTCGAATTCCTGCTGCACCGTATCCGTCCAGTACATCTGGGCGCGATCCGCTGCCCGTCGCAGGTCGCGCATCGCCTCATGCAGCTGGGCAATTCCGGTTTGCAGGGACATGGTGCGGCCCGGTCATGGGGAAGTGGTGGAGCCAGTATCACTGGCAGCGGTAGGGCCAGGCGGTTCGGGAGCCTGAAGCGCTAAATAGGCTTCCAGTGCCTCGATTCGCCCCTGCATCCAGGCCAATAGTTGCGGCATCTCGGCCTCCAGAAACTCGCTGAGCCGCTGGCCGGACGAGCCATATTCATTGACCACCCGCGGCCAGCGAATCATCCAGGATTTGGTTGCCTGGAGTTTCTGTTCCGCTTCCTGCAATCGGGCCTGGGCTTTACGCAGGGCTTTTTCTTGCTCGGTCGTGTCCGGAGGCCGGCCCTGAACCGTGGTCATCAATTTTCGCCGTTGCAATTCCAGTCGTGCCTCGGAAACAGCCTGTTCGCGTTTGCGAATCTCCTGCTTCCAGAATCGTTCCTGCTGTTCCAACCAGACCGCCATTCGTTCCACGATCAGCGCTACAGAACTGAGTGCCGCGCTGGCCTCCTGTTTAAAGCGCACCAGAGCCGCTCGCAATTCCTCCAGCACTTCCACCGACAGGACGCGTGCTTCCTGGGACATGGCTTAGCGAATCCGGAGATACTCTTCGATTTTCTCAGCCTTGCGAAGTAAGAAGGGGACTTGCTTTTCCGCCGATTCTGTAAAACGTTTGAGCACCTGAACCGTTTGCTGAAATTCCTCGGCGAACTTTTCGTGTTCCTGATCGCGCCAGGTGTCACCCAGGGCCAGCATTTGACTATGCAATACCTGCAAGCGGCCCTGCAAATCGGTCACAAACTGCTTGAGATTGTGGGCAAAGCGTCGCAATTCCCCGGGGTCAACAATAGCTTGCGGCATATCCGCCTCCTCAATGACCATCGCAGACCGGCACGATTCGTAACCGGCTTCCAATATCAGTCTAAGCCGCGCCGAGACGAAAGTAAACGCTGGGCGCTCGCGCTCCCCATGACGGTAAGCCATTGGTGGGGCCAGCGCGGCAGGGCACCTGGAAAACGCCCGGTCAATCGGCAAGCGCACCATGCAGGGTAACCACTGGAGCAACCGCCGACCTTTCTGAAAGTTCACCCGCCCGTTTCGGGTTCTGGCGCAGCTAAGATGGAGTTGCTATACTAAAACCTGATGGACCCAGGGTGCGGGGAGCCGGATGAGCACGGGCGGTTCTATCTTCCTGGACTTTCACCTGCCCAGCGCCACGACTTGGTTCTATCTGTCGCTAGTGCTGGCGCTGGCGCTGTTTTTCCGTTTCCGCCGACTGGCTAGCCTGCAAAATTGGGATATTCTGCTACTCTTCTTGCTCGTTCCGGGAATTTTGTATCTCCGCGAATGCCAGGCCCGGCGGCAGGAAGCAACGACGGCGTTGTGCCAGACGCTGGCGGTAACGGTAAGCCAAGCCAGCACGGTACAGGTGAGCTCACCCGGACTGCTCGAAGAAGCGCTGCCCTGGAGTATGGCGGTTCACGCCCTGGCTCAATTTCAGCAAGCCGATCGGGCCGTGCGACGCGGTTATCTGCTACTGCTATTGGGCTGCGCTGCTCTGCTGCTGCGGTGTCTGGCGGATCTGGTGGTTTTGCGTCGCTCATCCTTCCAGCCCAATCTGACCACCGAGGGTTTAATCTGGCTGGCGGCAATGCTCCTGGTGGTGTTCTGCGTCACCACGGCCGTGCCCGTTTTCGAGTCCCCCAAACCCGCGGCGGAAGAAACTGTTTTGCTGGAGCGTGCCCCGCAAGTGCTCGCCAGTCAGCCGGTGGTCGAGCGCTTTTTCGACATTGAGCGGTTGCTTGCAGGGATCACCGCCGCCTGTCACGTTTTGATCGTGGTGAGCCTGTTCTGGATTGGTTACGGTCATTTCGGCAAAGCTGTTCTGGGAGCCTCGGCAGCGTTGCTGTATTTGTTGCTGCCCTATTCGGCGTACCATGCCACCGACCTGCTGCATTTGGTACCGGCTACGTTGCTGGTGCTGATGCTGGCGGTGTATCGGTTACCGTTACTGGCCGGATTGCTGCTGGGCCTGGGCTGTGCCGTGGCATATTTCCCGGCGTTTCTGGTGCCATTGTGGATGAGCTATTATTACCGCAGGGGGCTGGGCCGGTTGCTTCTGGGTATGGGCATAGCTCTGGCGGCGCTCGCCATCAGCTTATGGCAAGCGGGAACCTTATGGCAGGAATGGCAGCGTGTCCTGAACTGGCCGGACTGGCGAGCCTGGGATGTCTCGCGCCGACCCACGGGCGAAGGACTCTGGTCGGGCCTGGAATTGCATTATGCCTATCGCGTACCGATTTTCGTTGCCTATCTGGTGCTGGTGGTGTTCAGCGTTTGCTGGCCGCGACAAAAAAACTTCGGCCATTTGCTGGTGTTGACGACGGCGTTGACCATCGGCGTGCAATTCTGGTACGGACGTGCCGGCGGCACGCAGGTGCTGTGGTTCGCACCGCTCATGATTCTGGTCGTGCTCCGTCCCAACTTCCGCGAACTGGAAGACCGTATCGTGCCCGGCTGGCGCGAACGCCTGCGGGAATGGTGGCAGCGTTTGTCCGGTCGCCGCAGTTCCGCTGCCGCCAGCCTCACTTCCAGTGCTCCCGTGTCCGGCGAATCGCTCTGAACCTGCCCACCGCTCCCCCGCAAAACCCCTTAAACCGACCATCAGTCACCACTCATGCAACCATCCACTAGCCACCGATCACCGACCACTAGTGAATCCTCGTGCAACTGACCACTAACCACTGACCACTGGCCACTGGCAAGCCCTCGTGCAACTGGCCACTAGCCACTAACCACTGACCACTAGCAATGGATCGCCGCGATTTCCTCTTGCACTTGCAGCAAACAGGCCTGACGCTGCTTCCGGCTATTAGGGAGCGGTTACGTCGCCCCGACCTCAATCAGCTGGACGCACTCGGACTGGCGCGCGTCCTGGTGAGAGAACGTTTGCTGACGCCTCTGCAGGCCAACTATCTGCTGACGGGTCGGGGACAGAACCTTCGCATCGGTCCCTACATTTTGCTCGACCGCATCGGTCACGGCGGCATGGCCCAGGTGTACAAGGCCCAGCATTTGACAACCGGACTGACGGTGGCCGTAAAGATACTCGATCCGCGTTACGCTCAGCATCCGGTGGCCCTGGCACGGTTTCGTCGGGAAATCGCGGCTCTGGTCAAACTCAACCATCCCAATATCGTGCGGGCTTTCGATGCCTCGGAGCATAATGGTCAGCTCTTCCTGGTACTGGAGTACGTGGACGGGATTGATCTGTCGCGGTTGGTTAAGAAAGTCGGCCCGTTGCCCGTCGAGCTGGCGGCCCATTGCATTTACCATGCGGCCATCGGTCTGGACTACGCTCACCGCCACGGCGTCGTTCACCGCGACATGAAACCGTCCAACATCATGCTCGAAATCGTCCGCCGCGAGGAACCCGGTCAGTGCGTCCAACAATTCACTTACGGTCAGGTCAAAATTCTCGACCTGGGCCTGGCCCGATACGATGCCACCCGCCACCTGGAATCCACGCAGATCACGCGCCTGCATGCGGTGATGGGAACGCCGGATTTTATGGCTCCGGAACAGGCCCGCGACAGTCATAACGCCGATCCACGCAGCGACGTTTACAGTCTCGGTGCGACACTCTATTTCTGTCTGGCCGGACGACCGCCTTTTCCCGATGGGACGCCCCTGGAGAAGCTGATGCGGCATCAAACCGAGGAGCCGACACCTCTGGGACAACTGCGCAGCGATATTCCGCCGGCTATCGAGGATTTGGTCAAGCAAATGATGGCTAAGGACCCCCGGCAACGCCCGGCCAGCGCGCTTGAGGTAGCCCAGCGGTTGGCGGCCTGGCGTCAACCGCCGCGAGTGAAATTGCTGGCGTCGCAACCGGTTCCCGCAGCCGAGGAGCTTCCGGAGGCGCAATTGCTGGATTGCGAGCCTCGCCCAGCGGTTTCACCAACACCCGCCGCACCACAAGCAGCACCCGCATCGCCGGTGATTGCTCCGACGGCCGATGGTGGCCAGAGCGGGGCCGGCAGTTCGCAGTTCACGCTCAACTTCATTCCCGCCGCTGGGACTGGCGTAGCCCTGACCGAAGTTGCCGGCCTGCGTGGACGAGGTCGCCGCAAGGACTGGCTGATATGGGTCTGGCTTCTGGTACTGCTGGCCGGTCTCAATTTCGGTCTGCTGGTCGTGCTGCTGTTGCGGCGTTTCTTTTTGTGACCCCGGCGAGATTACGCCCGGCGCTGCTACGTTGGCTCCGGACACCTCTGCCAGCCCGGCTTCACGAAAAATTCACGCTCGCCTAAGTTATGGATTGAGCGGTGCTTTCTAGAATGAACCACAGAGGTTCCTCTCAGGAGGGCTGGCCATGATTAGCGTCTCCGAGTTGAAAAAAGGTACGGTCATCACGCTCGAAGGGGCCCACTGGATAGTGGAGGACTATCACATTCAGAAGACAGCCCAGCGCAAACCGGTGCTGCAGGTCCGGTTGCGGAACATGCGAAGCGGTCATGTCGTTGAGCGGAGCTTCAACGAAACCGATCGCGTCGAAGCTCCGGAAGTGGCCACGCGCCAGTTCCAGTTTCTCTACGAAGACCAGTCGGGCTACGTCTTCATGGACAGCGAAACTTACGACCAGATTACTGTCCCGGCGGAAATCGTTGGCAAAGGAAAATGGCTGCTGAAAGAGGGAGCCGAGTTTCCCATTCGCCTGGTGGAAGGGCAACCGGTACAGGTGGTCTTTCCCCCGACTTTTGTGGACGAGGTCGTCGAAACCGGCGCAGGTTCCGGTTCCGGACACGCCAGCAACGTCCTCAAAGACGCCAAATTAGCCTGCGGCCTGGAAATCAAGGTGCCGCAGTTTATACGTGTTGGCGATCTGGTGCGGGTGGATACCGAAACGCATAAGTACCTCGGTAAAGAAACTCCGAAGAAATAAGCCGACCCCGTCTGCCGGGCTTACCCACTACCTGCTTGGTCAGTCTCAGCCAAAGATGGCCTGTCTGCTACAACCTGACGACGGCTTGGCTTCCGATTCATCGGAGTGCCTGTCGCCGACGCTATTGCAGTGCCTGACTGCCGCAAAACTGCAGTCGCCTGGCTTTGCATCCAGGGCTGCGAAGAGAACATCGCTTACTTCAGGGTTGCAGACAGGTCGCGGCATTGGGAGTCTTCACGGCTATGCCCGATTTCCCCAATACCTTACCGGAAGAGTTGCGGTTACAGTTACGGCAACCCGTATCGGTGGGTCGCCGTATCTGGGAAGGGTTTATCCGCCTGCTGCTGGCCAGTTCGGCTTCGTTATCACTGGCGATCACGCTGGCCATCATTGTCGTGCTGGTCGGCGAAAGCTGGCGCTTTTTCGAGGATGCCGAATACACGCATGAACGCGACCTGGCATTGCAGCGAGCCAGTGCGTTATTCATGGCCCCGCCCGACCCCACTTTTCCGTGGGTAGCCACTGCCCTGCTTTATCCGCAAACTTTCAACGATCTTCCTGCTCTAGAGCGTTCACCGGTAACGGTGCGCTATTTCCTGACCGGAACCGAATGGACAGCGGGTTTCCGCGGCGAGAAATACGGCATGTTACCGCTGCTGGTCGGTACGTTGATGGTGGCTGGCCTTGCTGGGTTGCTGGCTTTACCGACCGGACTGATCACGGCTATATTTTTGAGCGAGTACGCCGGCCCCCGCTTGCGTGCCATTCTGAAACCGGTGCTGGAAATCCTGGCCGGGATTCCTACCGTGGTTTACGGGTATTTCGCGCTGACAACGGTCACGCCGCTGCTGCAGCAATTCGTTCCCGGCGTTCATCCCAACAATCAGCTGAGTGGCGGCATCGTGGTGGCCATCATGATTTTGCCCATGGTGACCAGTTTGAGCGAGGATAGCCTGCGAGCGGTTCCGCAGGCGCTCCGGCATGCGTCGTTCGCGCTGGGGGCGAATCGCTTTGAAACCGCGACTCGTGTGGTATTGCCGGCCGCTTTGTCCGGCGTGATGGCGTCGTTTTTGCTTTCCATCGCTCGTGCCATAGGTGAAACCATGGCCGTGACCCTGGCCTGCGGTGGTAAAGCACAACTTACTTTCGATCCGCGGGTCGGCGCTGCTACCATCACCAGTTACATTGCCACCATTGCTACCGGCGATGTCATGCACAACAGTACGCATTTCCGAAGTCTTTTCGCCCTGGCTCTGGTGCTTTTCTGCGTCACTCTGGCCATGAATCTGCTGGGCGTGCTTGTGCTTCGCCGTTACCGGCAGGTGTATGTCTAACGCACAGAGCAACAAAGGCCCCCGCCCAAACCGATCGCGGGCTGCACTACGGAGGCTTTCAGGCCGATGGCTTCCTCGATTCAGCGAACTGGCAATCCTTTGCGAGATCCCCCGTGGAGCTGTCGAGAACTCTGGCCGGCAGCGTTGCTCTGGTCGGGACTGGGTCCCGTGCTTGCCGCGGTGATTCTGGCTTTTTTGCACGGGCTGACGCTGGCCAACGCTCCCTGGATTTGGCCTCAAGGTGTGTTCCGCTGGTTGGTGCTCAGCGCGTTTCTGAGCGGTGGTATTTTTCTGGGTTATCTGCTCCACTGGTCGCGGAGTTTCCGGGCTTCGCTGTTTGTAACGGTTACTGCGTGCGCCACCTGTCTGGCGGTGGCGGTGCTGGCGTGGTTTCTGGCTTCCCTGATCCGCGATGGCTGGACGTGGTTCCAGAACATACAAAACGCCATTCAGAAAAGGAATGCCGCTTTCGTTGAACGCTTGCGCCAGTTCGACCAGGAGCGACAGGCAGAATTTGGCCGACTCGAGAAAGAGGAACACCAGGCACGTCAGCAACTGGAGGAACAAATCGCCCGGCTCCTGCAACAAGCCGAATCCCCTGAGGAAAAAGCAGCGGCCGAACGCAAGGCGAAAGAACTCCGCCACGACCTGGAAGTCCGTTTTCAGTTTTTACGCGAGCATCTGAAACAAAACCTCGACCAAAGGCAGCAGGAAATCCGCAAGGAATTGGAGGCGAAGTTTCAGAAGCGCACCAGCGCCGTGGCAGCTTTGTGGCGGTTTCTCACCTCTCGCCCCAGCGATGACCCAGCAGACACGGGCATTTTGCCGGCGCTGGTGGGTAGTTTCTATATGGCCATGATCACCCTGCTGGTAGCGGTACCGATCGGGGTTGGCGCCGCCATTTACCTGGAAGAGTACGCTCGCCGTACCTGGCTGGCTCGCGTCATTGAAATCAATCTAGGCAACCTGGCCGGCGTGCCCTCGGTGGTTTACGGAATTCTCGGAGCCTACATCTTTGTCGAACTGTTGTTTCAGCCGATTGTGGACGAACGCGGCCGATTTACCGTGCAATGGTTGCAACAGCTGACTGAATGGCTGTTCGGCCCGCAGGCCCGCGTTGCCCATCGCAACACTCTGGGCGGCGGACTCACGCTAGCCATCCTGACTTTGCCGGTCATCATCGTCTCCGCTCAGGAAGCCCTGCGGGCTGTGCCTGTTTCCATTCGCCATGCCGCCCTGGCTCTGGGAGCGACCCGCTGGCAAATGATTTCCCACCACGTTCTGCCTTACGCGCTGCCGAACATTCTGACCGGCGTGATTCTGGCCATTTCCCGTGTGATCGGTGAAGCGGCACCGCTGGTGGTATTCGGCGCATTCCTGTTTCTGGACTTCACTCCTCACCTGTTCAGTCGCTTCACGGTGCTGCCCATGCAGATATACAACTGGGCTATGCGTCCCCAGCTGGAGTGGCGCTATTGTGCCGCGATGGCCAGCCTGGTTTTGCTTGCCCTGCTACTATCGCTGAACGCCGCGGCTATTTTCCTCCGGCAGCGTGGCCAGCGCCGCTATCGCTGGTAATCCGGCTGGCCCTCTCGGCTTTTCCCGTAAAATCCCCTAAAACATATCCCTGCCCCGGTTGCCGCCTTCCTGGGCGAGCAGCGTCTCCTAACCTCGCAACGGAGGTTCACTCATGCCCTGGCTTCGACTTGGGTTCTGCGGATTCCTTTGCCTGCTCGTAGCTGCCGTCGGCTGCGTGCGTCAGCAAACCGAGCAGGTCGGCAAATACGTGCTGGTCGGCACTTTTACCGACGACGCCCAGCAGGATAAGTGCAAAGCGAACGCCGAAGCAGTTCTCGCCCGCCACCCCGATATCAATTGTCTGGTCGGCTTATGGGCCTATAATCCGCCCGCCTTACTGCAAGCAGTCAAGGAAGCCGGTAAGCTCGGCACCGTGCACATCGTCGGTTTCGACGAAAACGAGGAAACCCTCCAGGGGATCAAAGACGGCCACATTGTGGGCACCGTGGTTCAGGATCCCTTCCGATTCGGTTACGAGTCTATGCGGATTCTCGCCGCCACCATCCGTAACCAGGACGCGATGCTGCCGGAAAACCGTATCCTCTACATCCCCCATCGCGTCATCACCCGCGAAAATGTGGAAGAGTTCCACAAACAACTCCGCGAAATCAAAGAGAGAAAGCCCAGCGCCGCTTCTAAAAGCCCCGCGGATTCGCAGCCGTTTTTGGCCTTCATCAGCAACAACCCGCACGAATTCTGGACGATTTGCGAACGCGGCGTGCAACAGGCTGCCGAAGAATTCAACATCCGCTACGAATTCCACCGCCCTGCCCGCGGTACGCCCGAAGAACAGCGCAGCATCCTGGAAACTTTGCTCAATCGCGGCGTCCAGGGTGTCGCCATCAGCCCCGTGGATGCCGCCAATCAAGCGGCGTTTTTCGATGAAATAGCCAGCAAGATTCCCTTTATCGCGGCCGACAGCGATCTCCCGCCCGGAAGCAAACGCTTGTGCTACGTCGGCACAAATAATGTGGAAGCCGGTCGGGCGGCCGGTCGGTTAGTCCGCAAGGTTTTGCCTGAAGGCGGCAAAGTCGCCATCTTCGTGGGCCGCCTCGATGTCCAAAACGCCATCGAACGCCGTCAGGGCGTCCTGGAGGCACTGCGGGAACCATGAGCGTCCACGCCGCGGGCAAATCCGATTCCACCGCCACTCCGCCCGTCCTGGAAGCAGTAGGCATTTGCAAGGCCTTTCCGGGTGTGCAAGCTCTCTGGGAAGTTGGCCTGCGGCTGTATGCTGGCGAAATCCTTGCTGTGGTCGGCGAAAACGGAGCCGGCAAATCCACGCTTATGAAAATCCTCGCCGGTGTCCTGACGCCGGATGCCGGACAGATTTTTCTCCAGGGCCGACCGGTTCGCTTTCGCAACGTCCAGGACGCTCAGCGACACGGTATCGCGCTCATCCACCAGGAACTCAACCTGGTGCCTCAGCTGGACATCGCCGGCAATATCTTCTTAGGTCGGGAACCGATTCGCGGCGGTCCCCTGCGCTGGCTGAGCCGAGACATTTACAAACATGCCGCTCTCTATACCCGCCAATTAGGCCTGCAAGTACCACTGACAACTCCCGTCAAGTCTCTCCCGATAGGTCAGCAACAACTCGTCGAAATCGCCAAGGCCCTTTCCTCCGCTTCGCGCATCTTGATTATGGACGAACCCACCTCCAGCCTTACGCAGCGCGAGACCGAGTGCTTGTTCGAGATTATGCGACGCCTGAGCCGTCAGGGCGTCAGCATTATCTATATTTCCCATCGCCTCCGCGAAGTGGAACAGATCGCTGATCGGGTCACCGTTCTCCGCGACGGTCGCAATGCCGGCGAACTGCAACGCAACCAGATCGCCCACGAAGCTATGGTTCAGCTCATGGTCGGCCGCGAGTTGAAGCAGTTTTTCCAGCGGCAATTTTCGCCCAGCCGCGACGAGAAAGCGCTGGTGCGGGTGAGCGATTTGCGAATCCGTCCCGGCCAGAATAGGCCCATTGCTTTTTCGCTATACCGCGGCGAAGTGGTCGGTCTGGCTGGGCTTATGGGTTCCGGCCGCACACGTCTGGTGGAAACGCTCTTTGGCATCCGCCCGAAGCTCGCCGGACGCATTTATTTAGACGACCAGGAGGTGCCTATTCGATCTCCCCACGATGCCATTCGCGCCGGCATTTATTTAGTGCCGGAAGATCGCAAGTCCCACGGCCTTATCCTGACCGACACCGTTCGCCATAATATTAGTCTTCCCTCGCTAAAGCAACTAAGCAGGTTTCGCTTCATTGCCTGGCAGCGCGAATATGACTTAGCAAATCGCCTGGTAAAGCAGTTAGCGATCCGTACGCCGCATGTTAATCAAACGGTGGGCTTACTAAGTGGTGGAAATCAGCAAAAAACAGTGCTTGCCAAATGGCTGGCACGTCGCCCACGCTGGTTGCTTTTGGATGAGCCCACACGCGGCATTGATGTCAATGCTAAGTCGGAAATTTACGCCTTAATTGACGACCTGGCACGGCAGGGTGTAGCGATCTTGCTGGTCTCCAGCGAAATCGAGGAAATTCTCGGACTTTGCGATCGTGTGCTGGTGATGCATCAGGGCGAACTGGCCGGCGAACTTGACCGATCCCAGTTGTCGGAAGAAACGATTCTGCGCCTCGCCACGGGAGCTGAGGGACGACCATGAAAAAATTGTTAGGCCTCTCCGTGTTTTTCTTACTACTATATGCCATCTATGCCAGAGCACTCCTCACGAGCGAAACACCCGGCGATACATCCGCTCATTACAAATCCGCTCATTACAATTTAGCCCGCGACATCGGTTTTTATGGCGTACTGACCATCGGGGCAGGCATTCTCATAATTAGCGGGGGTATAGACCTTTCCATGGGCTCGGTCGTCGGACTTACTGCCACTATATTTCCCATGTTACTACTTCGCGTGTCGGAACACTCGGTGCTTGGGCAACTTGGCGTTTTGCTCACAGTCCTCGCAGTCGGAGCCGGCATCGGCTTATTTCACGGCATATTAGTCACCAAACTCCGCCTGCAACCCTTTGTGGTCACTCTGTGCGGCCTGTTTATCTATCGTGGACTGGCTCGCTGGGTCAGCGGCGAACAGGTCATGGGCTTGGGCAATCAGTTCGAATCACTGAAAGCATTTCTTTATGCTGATCCGATAGGGCCGCTGCCACGGTTTTTCGTAATTTTTCTTATCCTGACGGCGCTGGCTGCTGTTTTCATGCATGCTACCGTCTATGGCAGATACCTTTACGCCATCGGTGGCAATGAACGTGCTGCCCGGTTCGCTGGCATCGCCGTGGATCGTTATAAGATACTGGCCTATGTTATTTGCTCGACACTTTCTGCCTTCGCCGGCATCCTTTACATTACGCAGCACAATTCCGCCTTACCATCTAATGTCGGGAGTTTTTACGAACTGTATGCCATCGCTGCTGCGGTATTAGGAGGTTGCAGTCTGCGCGGCGGTGAGGGCACTGTACCTGGCATGGCACTGGGAACTGCTATTATCTGGCTATTAGATCGCCTCACCTTGATGCTGGGCATACGCAGCGAACTTCTGTCCACGGTAGTAGGTGCATTTTTGCTGGCGGGCGTCATATTAGAAGAGTTGCTCCGCAGATTCCAGTCCGAACCCAGAAACGAATGACCTCTATCCCAGCCGGGCCGCATTATGAGTGACTTAGTCCAGACGTTGCAGCTTGATTATCTGCCGCGATTGCCCCAGCGCAAAGATTATGGTATCGGCTGTATCGGTGCCGGTTTTATTATGCGCGATTGCCATTTAGTTGCATACCGTCAGGCGGGATTCCGGCCCGTGGCCATTTACTCCAGGACCTATGAGCGAGCCAGGCAGGTCGCACATACCTTCGACATTCCCCGCTGCTATCGTCGCCTTGATGAGCTGCTTGCCGATCCGGAGGTGGAAATTCTCGATATTGCAGTGCCGCCGGATCAACAACCCGACCTGATCCGTCATGCAACTTCTTATCGCGGCAAAATTCGCGGCATCCTCGCCCAGAAACCCCTGGCCATGAGTTATAAGGAAGGCCGGGAGTTAGTCGAACTCTGTGAGCAAGTCAGTATATATCTGGCAGTCAATCAGAATATGCGTTACGACCAATCGGTGCGGGCTTGCAAAGACATTCTAAGCCGCGGCTGGTTGGGCGAACCGGTACTCGCAACTATCGAAATGCGGGCCATTCCACACTGGATGCCCTGGGCTCAGGGCCTGCGTTCGCTCAGCACCTTCATTATGAGTATCCATCACCTGGATACTTTCCGCTACTGGCTCGGTAATCCCGATCGCGTGCTGGCCAGCACTCGTCCTGATCCCCGCACCCGTTTTCCCCACCATGACGGTATCAACCTCTATATCCTGGAATACGCGAACGGTTGCCGAGCCTGCAGTTGGGACGATGTATGGACCGGCCCAGCTAGAGAAGGCAGCGAAAGCGATATCTATATTCGCTGGCGTGTCGAAGGAAGCGACGGCTTAGCAAGAGGTACCATAGGCTGGCCAGCGTATCCAGCCCGCTGTCCCAGCACTCTCGACTTTACCACGCGGGCATTTCCCGGCTACTGGTTCAGTCCCCGCTGGCAGCAGGTATGGTTTCCCGATGCGTTTATCGGAACCATGGCACAACTGCTCTGCGCCATCGAAGAAAATCGTGAGCCGGAAATTAGTGGCCGAGACAATTTAGATACCCTCGCCTTATGTGAAGCCGTCTTACTAAGTGCCCGAGAACACCGCGCTGTGAGTTTGGAAGAAATCCGACAGCAATCAGGCTGAACATCATTTAGAACCTGGTGCTGGCCCAAGCGTCAAGCGATCCATGAACAACGACCCTGGGGGTAGGTGACATGGCAAACGTCAAGCATTTTGGGGCAACCGGTGATGGCAAAACCGATGATACCGCCGCATTTGAACACGCCTTGAAAATGGGAGACGGTTTGCTGGAAGTACCGCGGGGTGATTATGTTTTGACGCGAAGTTTAGTGGTGCCGCTGGACAAACTGGGTCGGTTCAGCATGGTCGGCTTGGGAGGTCAGGCACGATTGCTTATGAAATCGGCCGGACCTGCTCTGCATCTGATAGGCACGCATGATCGCACCGCCGATCCCAGCCATTTTCGTGATTCGGTCTGGCAACGCGAGCGATTCCCGACCCTGAGCGATATAGAAATCGTCGGCGACCATCCCGAAGCTGACGGTGTCCGTATCGAAGGAACCATGCAGAGCACTCTCAGCCATGTTCTCATTCGGCGTTGCCGTTATGGTGTTCACTTAGTTAAGCGGGCACGCAACGTGATCCTGGACGGCTGCCATATATATCACTGCCGGCAGATCGGCATATATTTCGACCACGTCAATCTGCATCAGACTAACATTTATGGTTGCCATATCAGTTATCACCCACGAGCTGGCATTTACATTGAGGGCAGCGAAGTCCGCAACTTACAAATCTGCGGCAACGATATCGAATATAACTATGACGACAAGCTTCAGGGTTGTGCCGATATTTTTCTCGATTGTCGGGAGGGTACAATCCGCGAAGGAACCATAGTGGGCAACACGGTTCAAGCTCGGGAAAGTCCAGGAGGAGCGAACATCCGCTTATTAGGTGCCGGTCCACAAAATCCCAACGCGGTCGGCATGCTAACCATTAGCGGCAACTTATTAGGTAGTCAGGAAACTGTCTTACACCTGATAGCGTGCCGCGGAGTCAGCGTGACGGGCAACGTTATTTATAGCGGCTATCGTTACGCTATCCGGGCAGAAGATTGTGTGAATTTGGCCGTAAGCGGTAACTCCCTGGATTACAATCCGGATTACAAGGGTTTGAGCACGGACGGGGTACTTTTCGAGCGGTGCCGTCAACTGGTGTTGCAAGGAAATGTCCAGGTGCACACACTAAAGGGAAAAGAAGCGCTGGCAGCAAGCTGGGTCTTTCGAAAGTGTCGGGAGGTGGTGATCGGAGGCTGTCAATTAGTGAGCGGATACAGGCAGGGAATCCTGCTTGAAGAATGCCAGGAGGTTCTCGTTCAGGGTTGCCGCGTGGCAGCCGGGCCAGATGTCAAGGAGTACCTGTGCGGTATTGCAGCCGATGAAAAATGCCGCAAGCTGCTCATCAGCGGTAATCTGGTGGCTCGAGGGAGTGCCGGTGCGGTAGTGGTACCAGCGCAGGCGGGACACGTGGTATCCAATCTTGAACTCGAACCAGCCGGCTAGCTACCAGCGACACAAGAACGCCTATGACAGGAATGGCGAGTATGAATCCGCGGGTGCCGAGTAAGGCGGAACAAGATTACCTGAAAGCGATTCACCATCTGGGCGGAGCAGAACGAGTGGTTTCGCCGAACGAGATCGCGGCGCGTCTGGGCGTGCGTTCGCCGTCGGTCACGGCCATGCTCAAGCAGCTCGCGGAAGCGGGCTGGGTGCAGTATGAGCCCGGTCGTGGAGCGCGATTTACGGAGTCGGGATTACGGGAAGCGCGGCGGGTGGTACGTCGGCATCGGCTGGTGGAGCTGTTTTTGCATCGCGTTTTGGGACTGGACTGGAGCGAGGTAGATGCGGAAGCGGAAGCCCTGGAGCACGTCATCAGTCCCCGTCTGGAACGTGCGATTGCCCAATATCTGCAGGAACCGCTGGAAGATCCGCATGGGCATCCGATTCCGACCGCGGAAGGCGATTTACAGGTGCGCAGCCTGCTTCCCCTGGTTTCGTTGCAGGAAGGGGAATGGGGAATCGTGCGGGAAGTACGCGACGATCAGCCGGAGCGGCTGCGACAATGGGAAAAACATGGTTTGAAACCCGGGGCGCGCGTGCGGATGCTGGCCCGGCATTTTCTCGACGATGTTTTTGAGCTGGAGGTCAACGACCGCGTAGTCCGTGTAGGAAGCGAAGGTCTCGCAGGAGTGCTGGCGGAAAAGATGGTCTAAAGCGTCAGGACGGAACGAAAACGGTTCGAGGTCGATGCCCACGCGAGACCGGGAGGTTACTTTTGCTCAGTGGCCAGACCAGCAAAGAAGCGAACGCGGGCTCGCGTGTCTGGTAGAAGTTCGACATCGTCCGGCAGGATAATGCCCACACGCACCGAGACGCTGGCTTTACTGCGATTGGCTTGCGGCATGATGCGGGTAACTTTGCCCGCGAGGACCAGTTGCGGAAAAGCGTCGGGACGAATCTCGCAGCGCTGCTGGCGACGGATGTAGCGCAGGTCGCGTTCGCTGATATCCACTTCCACTTCGAGATTGCGAAGGTCTGCTAGATCGCATATACTGGCGGAAAGGTTACTGGGCACGTTGGGCAAAACCATATCGCCGACATCGGCGCGTTTGGTAAGCACGACACCCGTGATCGGCGAACGGACGCGGGTATTTTCCAGGTCGTACTCAGCATCGCGGTAAGCGGCTTCCAGAGCCAGCATTTCTGCCTCAGCCTGACGAATTTCCTCCTGACGGAATCCCTGACGGAGCAGTTCGTATTGCTGGAACAAAGCGCGTTCGCGCTGGCGAGCCTGTTGCAGGGCACTTTCGGTACGTTCGAGTTCTTCCGGAGTAGCAGCGCGGCTGGCAAGGCGAGTACGTTTCCAGTCATTTTCCGCCTGACGCAGAGCTGCCTGAGCTTCCTGCCAGGCCGCTTCGGCACGGCGGATTTCTTCGGGACGGTTGCCAGCTTTGAGCAATTCATACCGTGCTTTCGCCTGCTGCCAGAGTGCATAGCGGCGATTGCGTTCGTGGAGATATTTGGTCGGATCAATCTCGGCGATGAGTTCGCCTGCCTTCACCAGGCTGCCTTCTTCCACATACAGGCGGATAATCTGTCCCCCGACTTTGGGGCTGACCTGTACCTTACGCACCGGGACCACGTAACCGAGGGCTTCGAGCACCACGGTATCAGGACTGGGAGCGGAATCGTCCGGCGAAGCGGATTGACCTGACGGCCTGGCTTCGGAAGCAGATTCGCCAGTGCTCACCGCCGTCGAAGCCGGTCTGGTTGGCCACAAACGCCATGCCAGCACCAGACAGACCGCCAGCGTAACCAGCCAGAGCAGCCAGGGTAATCGTTCCGGCCAGCGGGAAACCGTGCGGTCAACGCTTTCCGGTAACTGGAGTTTGCGGACGCGTTCGTGCAGCGGGAGTGAGGCAGTTTTATCAGACATGACCAGCATCCGTGTCAGCCCTTCCCGACATCCAGAGGCCGAATTATGCCCAATCTGGATCGTTACATTCATTTTACTCCGCGGCCCCACCTGAGGATTCACGAACGGAACCGGATGTCCCGCAAACGAAGCAGTGCATTACGAACCGGGCTTGAGGGGGCGTGGGCGGGCAGGCAATTCCTGCCGCAAACGAGCCAGTTCATTCGGAAACGCCAGGCCGAAAGCAGCGCAATTGACCCGATTGTGTTCCAGAGCCCGTACCACCAGCCGATACCATTCCGGTTGCAGCACCGGTGTCAAGCCATAGGCGGGTCGCTGCAAACCGGGGCAGCGTTTCAGAGCGGCCAGGAATCGCTCGTTGGATTCCGCTGGTTTATCCTGAAACGCCAGCACTATAGCCAGCCCGATTTCTCCGACCAACGCGTAAGCCTCGACCGGGCTTTTGATCCACTCGCGGCACCATTTCTCCGCGCGATCCAAAGCGGAGCGTTCCTCGCCGTAGCTGTGTAAAAGCAAAACCAGCAAATCGAGGCGATGCTGAAGCCCCTGGCGAAGTTTAGCCGGGTCCTTCTCCGGCCTTTCCGTAGCCCGCACCAGCACCTGCAAGGCTTCTTCCTGTTCGCGCCTGGTGATTCCGCCAGCCAGGCGGAGAGCGGCAGTTTCCGGGGAAGAGTCTTCCTGCTGGCTCACGGTGAGCGAATGTTCGGAAGCCAACCGGCTCACTTGCCAAGCCCCAAAAAACGCTCCGATCAGACTGGCGGGCACGGCCAGGAACAATAACAACCTGCGCCGCCAGCTTCGGCTTTTGGTATCGGCCATCTGCCAGGTGAGCGTGCTGGCCGCGGAACTCAACACCACCGTCCCGGCAGCCGAACCGCTCAGCGAGGCACTGGTGTTTAGCGTTGTGGAAGCGGTTACCGCGCCTGATTGGGCATAGCGCTGGCTCAGTACGGCCACCGCTTGCAGTAGCTCAGCCGGAGAGGAGAACCGTTCTTCGGGCCGCTTGGCCATCATGCGATGCACCAGGGCGCATACATCCTCGGGCAAATCAGGCCGCAAAGATTGCAATGGTGGTGGCTCGTGCTGCAAGTGCTGCAAGGCCACGGCAAACGCATTCTCCCCTTCAAACGGAGGCCGACCGGCCAGCAAATGATAGCAGGTGACTCCCAGCGAGTAGATGTCGCTGCGGCAGTCGAGAGGGCGACCTTCGACCTGTTCGGGACTCATGTACAACGGCGTGCCGAGAGTGGTACCGGTCTGGGTGAGGCGCTGGGCTTCTTCCCCCTGGATCATGCGCGATAAGCCGAAATCAGCTACCTTCACTTCGCCGCGTCGGGTGAGCAAAATGTTTTCGGGTTTGATGTCGCGGTGAACCAGCCCCAGCTCGCTGGCACGCTGTAACGCCAGCGCTACCTGCTGAACAATGTGCAGCACCAGAGCGACCGGTGCGGGCCCGTGTCGCCGCAGATAATCACGGAGATTGCGTCCATCCACGTATTCCATAGCCATGTAGTGCACGCCTTCACTTTCGCCGAAGGCATACACCTGGACAATGTTGGGATGGTTGAGCTGAGCGACAATTTTGGCCTCGGCGCGGAAACGTTTGAGGGAAACTTCCTGACCCGCCAGATCGCTGCGGAGCAACTTGACGGCGACCCGGCGACGCAGAGAAATTTGCTCGGCCAGATAAACCTGCCCCATGCCTCCTTCGCCGAGTTTCCGGATCAACCGAAAATCGCCCAGGACTTTTCCCGATAAGTCGCGCCGGGCATCCCTGGGTGGAGAAACCGCAGAAGGCTCCTCACGAGCCGCGTCGCTCATCATGGTAACCGATTTACGGCTGAGGGTGATTTTGCCGCCACTCGTGCCATTTCTTGAAAGCGGCCTCTCGTTGCTCGGTAGTGCTGAAACCGTAATAGTGCGGGATATAGTGCACCGTCGGACGCAGGTGGGAATTCACCGCCAGCACTTGCAGGGCGGGAAACGCATAATCCTGCAGCCGCTGCCCTGTCAAATCAATCGCCAATGCCAGCGCCAGGTCGCGCAGCTCAGTACGGATGTTTATCTGCTCATTCTGTCGAGCGAAACGGGTAGTGGTGACCAGGCTGGCATCGGCAAGAAAGCGCTCCAGGAACGCCAGTTCTCGCTGGCCCCCGTATTTCGCTACCACAGTCAGGGCCAGCCCGCGAACATATCCAGGCATTTCTTTGTTCTCCGCGTGCCGTCGGGCCATCTCCTGGGCTTCCGGAAGATTGATGTTCAGCGCCAGCTGCAGGGTTTGTTGCAAGCATGCCATGTCGGTAGATTTCAACGCCACGCCAACAAGCAATCGTCGCAAAACGCTTGCCTGCTCCGTTTTTTCCTGCAGGAATTGTCGCACCGACGTGTGATTGCACAGGTTGTAAATCTGCCGAGCCTGAGGAACCAGGGCTTCGTCGTTGATAGGGAAGCAACCAAGCAATAACGCCGCCGCGAACTGTTCGGGGAGTATGACGCCCGCCTGACCGGTAATCTGGTTGAACGCCTGCTGCGTGAGACCATCGCACAACCGTGCGTATTCCTCCTGAACCTGTCGTTTCAACTGAACATCGTCGCTGCGGCTGGCACGCTCGGCTTTGTCGAGCAAAGTGTGTCCGTAGCGGTAGATGTCGGCAAAGAACCGCCTGGCCGCAGCGTCCTTTCCAGCGATCTCACGAAACATCCGCCAGCCCGGAAGCACTGTGTCGGCCTGGCCATCGTCGGCGGCCAGGAATTGCTTTATTCTCACTTCCAGGTCGTAGGCCATCGCTTGGGGATAAAGTTCGCGGCAACGTCGGCGAATTTCCGGGTCGGAATCGTTCATGCCCGCTTGCAACGCCGGCAGGGCTTTGTGCCCCAGGCGAATCAATGCCTCGGCCGCCGACTCACGAACCCGGAAATTGGCGTCGCCCAGCTGGCGTACCAGTTCTTCCGGCGATGCCGGTTCCCGGCCCAAAAGGATACCGCTCACCATCATCGTCAGGCCACCGACGATGAGCCATTTCCACACGGCAACGCCCGGCATTTCTGATCGCTGGTTTCGCATAAAGAACTCCGTTGGCTGATTCCCTGCGGTTCCGAAGCCATCCCGAACTTGCAGCATCTGCTTTAAGTCTAGCAACGCCGAAACATAATTCCAGCCGGTTGCTGGAAACCGAACCCGCGGCGACTCGAATTGACAAAACCGCCACGGATTGGATAGTTGGCAAACATGCCGATGGCAATCCGCCCGAACCGCTGCTTCTGGCTTTTGCCCGAATCGGTAACGACGGCTTTTCATCGAGCGGCATCCGCCTCCGAGCCGTACACCAAGTCAGCCATCCAGGCAGTACACGGACAAGTCATACAAGCGGAGCACGGAACCGGCAGTCCAAGCGGAATGGCCATCGAAGCGGCTAAGCCTGCGGCTAGATACAATCGCCTGCGCAACGGGATAAGCAAACAATCGCTCATCGCAAACAAACCTTTTCCGGCGGGGAAAGCCTTTGCGGGGTTATCACCATGCAATTTCCTGATGGAAACCTGACAGGTGTCTGGCCTTTGCCAGTCGGCAAAAATGCCAGTGGAGAAACCATCTCCTCGGAGTCCAACGGAAACTCGAATCACCGCCACGTGGTCATCACCGGAACGGTGGCGTGCGGGGCTGGGGAACCCCTTCTGGTCATCGCCGGGCCGTGCGTGATTGAATCGGAAGAGCTTACGCTGCACATTGCCGAGAAGCTGGCGGACATTCACGATCGCTTGCGGATACCGCTGATTTTCAAGGCCTCGTTTGACAAAGCCAATCGCAGTTCGGGCAAGTCCTACCGCGGCCCGGGACTGCACAGGGGTCTGGAGATTCTGGCAAAAGTCCGCCGCGTTTCCGGTTTGCCGACCACCACCGACATCCACGAACCGTGGCAGGCAGAACCAACCGCGGCCGTTTGCGACCTGTTACAGATCCCCGCTTTCCTGGCCCGGCAAACCGACCTCATTTACGCTGCCGGGCGCACCGGTAAGCCTGTCAACGTCAAGAAAGGCCAGTTCCTGGCCCCGTGGGATATGCGACACGTCGTGGCCAAACTGCACGAAGTAGGTAACCACCGTGTCCTGCTGACCGAACGCGGCAGCAGTTTCGGTTACGGCAATTTGATCGTGGACATGCGAGCGATCCCCTGGATGCAGGCATTGGGCTGTCCGGTAATTTTCGATGCCACGCACTCGGTGCAGTTACCAGGGGCGGCCGGGGATCGCAGTGGCGGGTTACGGCCGATGATTCCGTATCTGGCACGGGCGGCGGTCGCGTGCGGCTGTGATGGCGTTTTCTTTGAAGTGCATCCCCGTCCCGATCAGGCTTTGAGCGATGGGCCCAATATGTGGCCCCTGGACCGGTTTGAAGAGCTGTTGCGGAACCTGCTTGCCATTCGCGAAGCCCTCGCCCAGCAGGTCGTAACCTGACCTACCCGCACTCGCATGGCCCTCAGCCGTTGAAGATTGTCGCTGCGGCTAATACAATCTGCTGTCCGCCCTTCCGGAACGTGCCTCGGATGTGGCGGGTATGGCCCATCTCTTTTACCTGTGCTCATTTGGCGCACGAATACGGAGAGCCTGCCAGGCGAACACGGCGTACTTGCTCCCGCCTTTGCTGCACGGAGATGCCAGCGATGCCCCATACGCGCAATGCTAAGAAACGACTACGCCAGAACCTCAAACGCCGTCTGCGTAACCGAAGCGTCAAGCACGCGATCAAAACACAAATCAAAAAAGCACTGGCTGCTTACAAAGCCAGTAACCTCGACCTGCTTCGCCGGGAAATCAGCCTGGCTTTCGAAAAACTGGATCGCGCTGCCTGCAAACGCATCGTTCACCCCAACTACGCCGCCCGTAAAAAGGCCCAGCTATCGGCCCTGCTGGTGAAACTGGAGAAATCCCAGCCGGCCGCTTCTCCAAGCTAACGACACCGTCTGGCTGAAGGCGAACCAGGCGGCCTGGCTGGTAGCGCTGGATTTGTCAGGCTACCGGTTTAGTACCGTCAGAGCAGGCTACACTCAATACATGCGCGGCTCACGGGTATCACGGCGTCGCAAATTGGCCGCGACTCAATCAATAGCCGAAAAAAGCTCCGACATACGAATTCCGAATCCGAGGCAGATGCGATAAAGCGTTTCAATGGAGGCAGAGTTTTTGCCCAGTTCGATCTGCGACAAATAGCCCAGAGAAACGCCGGTACGTTCCGACATCTGCGCCAGAGTCAGACCGAGCGCTTTGCGGCGTTCACGGATGAACGCACCGATGCGTTCCAGTAATGCTTCCTCCGTCATTCGGAGCAATCCTTTGCTTTGCAGGCAGCGCTGCACGACATTTTCGAATTGCTGCAAGTCGAACGGCTTGGTCAAATAGTCATAGACGCGGGCACGCAGACAGGAAACAACCCCTTCCAGACTGGGATAGCCGGTAATGACAATCACAGCTGCATCCGGCTGGTGCTGGCGAATGAATTCCAGAGCTTGATTGGCATCCCAGCCGGGCAAAACGTAATCGAGGATAATCAGGTGGTACGGGTTGGCGGCGATTTTTTCGCGGGCCTCGGCGGCCGAGGTAACCACGTCCACGCGGAAACTTGGTCGGGCCAGCGTTTGCAGGATCAGCTGACCAATGGCCGGATCATCGTCCGCCACCACGATACGTACCTCCTGGGGACAGAACCAGGCGGTGTTTTCCAGCGGACTGGTTTTGGCTTTCGAGGCAGTCGCCATTCGACCTACCGACGGCATGGTGCGTGCTGGTGTGAAGGACGAAAGTTGCGTGTTCACGGCTCCCCTCGCTTGTGTGATTACCGGCGCGGTCACCGGCGCGACCGCTGCCCAACCCGAAATCGGCAATTGCTACCGGCACTTGCTGGGAAATTGGCCAAAGGTTGTTCAAATCTAGAACGTAATTTCGCCTGGTGCCAAATCGCTTGCACAGCGAAGTGCAAATTTTCGTGTCGGCAGAACCAGCTCGGCGGCATGTTGCGGGAAAAAACGGTTGGAAAACCGACTTGCGGTGGCAGTCGCGCTGCTGTTCGACCAACCCGGGGCTTTGCGAAAAGATACCACCGGAAGAAACCGAAACGGAGGTTGGCTCGCGCAGTTCCCTTCCCATGACCCAATCAGGTGGCGACAATCGGGCCGTCGGAGATTCGGTGCGGGATATAGGCTGTGAGTTTTTTGCCGACCAGTCGTCAAGAGAATGTACCCTGGGCTGCACCAATAGACCGGCATTCAGTCAGGCGCGTAAACTACCATTGAGGCGAGGCTGCGGGGGAGACGAACTCATGCAGACACGGCGGGAATTTTTGCTGCAGGCAGCGGGAACGGTCAGCGCCCTGGCATCGCCAGCCCTGACCGGGAAGGTCTCATCCTGCCATGCCGCTGACGATCCCGATGCCCTGAAATTCCTGGCACGCTACCAGGACTGCATTGACCGCGGTTTGCAGTGGCTGGCCAAAGCCCAGGCACGTGATGGACACTGGGAAGCCAACGGCGGCAGCTATCCGGTGGCGATGACCGCGCTGGCTGGCCTGGCCCTGCTTTGCGAAGGAAGCACCCCCACTCAGGGTCGCTATAGCAAAAACATCGAAGATGCTGTCGAGTGGTTGCTCAGCCGCGTTCAGCCCAACGGTTTGATCGCCAACATTCAGAATCTCGAAGAGCAGCAACGGTACATGTACGGACACGGATTTGCGTTGATGTTTCTATCGCAGGTGTTTGGCAAGGAAAGCGATCCGCGTCGGCGGGAGCAATTGCGGCGGGTGCTGGAGCGAGCGGTGGAGTTTACGGCCCGGGCACAGACACGCCTGGGGGGCTGGGGCTACGTTTCTGCTGCCGACA
>VAPR01000051.1_pt1 | contig 77400 bp, 85 predicted proteins | sample 3380701 | NCBI WGS metagenome assembly VAPR01 (sample SAMN11536904, study PRJNA540576) | hot springs metagenome | isolation source: hot spring wet sediment | place: Spain: Lobios | collected 2014-01
ACCATCATTATATGTATTTGGTGATGTAACAAAGTAATCTCTACCATTAGCATCCTCAAATCCTGCTTGGACTTTACCTTTATTGCTATTACAACCTATCCATATACCATAGTTCATATCTGATACATTGGAACCATCTATTCCAAATCCTCCTTTGTTGACTATGATAGCAGCTTTATCATTATTATTAATGGTTGTTCTAAACCATGCTGATACACTGAACTGAGTTAAGCGTAGAGAGGGATCATCTGGTATGCTTACGTAATTGCTACCATTAGCAGTGAAGTATGGTGCATAGTTATATTTATCATTACTAGCGTAAGCATCATGTAAGGAATATAATAGTAATGTTACAACTACAGACATTGCTATTATTAATGATATAATACTTAGATTACCAGTCTTTATCATTCTCATCGCTTAATTATTTAATCTTATGCTATAAAAGAATTATGAATCAAATATATCATGTTAATCACTGATTTACATCTACAATTTTAACCATCTATTATATCTTTAATTCATGAATACCTATTAGATTTCATATTATATTAAAGATAGAACATTATATTAGGGATAGAACAGTCATTACACTATGTTTATCAACATAGTGTAAACCACTTTTACACCTGATAAATAATCTCATATGTAACCTAACCTTCTTAACCTCTCCTCTATAACCTCTTGCTCTGACTCTGATAATCCTTTACTAACAACCTCATTATAACCACTGCCCTCTTCTACTTGTTGATAAACTATATCCTTCTTGTATTTATCTGTCAATGCCTCAACTAGTACTCTACCCTCCATATCATTTGGTATAGGGCAATTCATTATATGTAATATAGTAGGAGCAATATCCATTATCATTGCATTACTTGCTTTGCTAGTAAATGCATCTCCAACTAATGTTAGTACACCATACCTTCTATGATGAGATATATACGTATTAGAGAACACTGTACCTTCTAGTCCTCTCTTTATCCAATATTTAGATGACTCTAGGTATATATCAGCTACAGTATATGGCGTATTACTACCATATATTATGCTACTATCATAAACATTTATGCTTCCAATCTTCTCTAACTTTGCTATTATCTCCTTCTTTATATTCACTCTCTCACTCTCACTCAAGTTCCTATTAACATATATTGCTCCAGTACTATCCTCTACTGAGAATGCTAGCGACCTCTCTATATCTATAGGTTGACCAACAACGAACTTTGTTCCTAGCATATCCTCTATCTTTGGCCTCAATCTACCTGCTATATTTGCTAATACCTTATTCTCTCTAACAAGCTTGCTTACCATTGCTGGTGTCTTTGTAACCTTTACATCTGCATTAAACTCATCCCATAGGAATGGATATCTTGTCTTCTCTAATGCATATGTTACCTTATCTGATGTAACAAGATATCCCTGCTCTTTAAGCCAATCATTTATGTAGAACCTCTCATTATAAACCTTGAATCCATGATCAGAGAGAATAATTAGAGAATCATTAGAGCGCATGTTGTTAACAACATACCTTACAAGTTCATCTACCTTAGCGAATATCTCTTTAGCAATGTTAACCTCTTTCCTCTTTTCTCCATCTACTATCTGCTTAAGTAATGTATGCTGTATCCAGTCTGTATGCCTTATCAAGAAGAAGTAAAAGTCGTAATTCTTTGTTGCTAATACATGCTTTATAACTTGCACAGTATTATCATTCATCCTCTTACTTGCCTGCATGAACTCATACACACCGTTAGCCTTATCTGGGAATAGTTCATAATCAACCAACTCTGGATATACATCAAGTAATGTGGATGGGTAAACACACTCATGTAAATCTGCTGCGCCAACAGATAACCAATCAAATACTATATCTCCTGGTATCCTAGGAGGGTAGCTGTAAGGCATGCTGAACAAGAAGCACTTCTTCCCATATGCATGTAGTATCTCATAGAATGTTCTATCCTTTATATCTGTACCAGTGTAAGGCTTTGCCTCTTTACCATCGAACTTCAAGAACCCAGATACTCCATGCTTACCTACACTCTTACCAGTCTGCATAGAGACAAATGCTGATGGTGTTAGATATGGTAGAGTACTTTCAAGCAACGATGAGTGATACTCCTTGTATATATCCCTAGTATTACCAAACTCATCTAACTTGAGTAGATCTACATCAAATCCATCCAATGCTAATACTATGACTCCCATCTAATATCACCTTTTACCTCTTTGTATTATTAATATAGTCTATCACTTCTTGAACAACCCTACCTTGCATACCATCATTAGCTTGCTTCACTCCCATAACTGCAAGTATTGTAGGAGCTATATCGTATATGCTAATTCTTCCAAGGTTTAAGCCTTTAGAGTTACCATTGTTGTTCTTCTTGCTATAAAATATGAATACACCATCATACCAATGAACAGAATCATCTGGTCCAGTATCATTCTCTGATAAGTATAATGATCTATGCCCTATAGTACCAGCTGAACGCCAGTATAGATCATCAAAGTACACCATTAGATCTGGTTTATCTCCAATACATTGTTTGTAAAGCGTTTCTGGCTTGAATACCTTAGTATTAAAATGCTCTCCGTTAGGACCTTTTATACTCATTATCTCCTTAGCAAGGTTGTCTCTAAAGCTCTCATACTCTTCTCTTGCTATTACTCCATTTGGTTCTCTACCTTTAACATTAAGGAATATTCTAGCATAGTAACCTCCCCATCCCCATGCTTTAGTCTTACTCCAATCAACCTCGCACTTGTCTAGATCTGTAACCTTATCTGGATATCTCTTCAATACCAAGTAACCCTTCTCTATAAGCCATTCATTTATGCAGAATGCACCCTTCATACCAGAAGTGCCATGGTCAGATACAAGCATAACACATGTATCATCATCTATTAATGATAACAGTTCTCCTATCTTAGCATCTATGAACTTGTAGTAATCCCTTATAACATTCTCATACTTGTTGTTTGGTATGTACTTTGGATGCCTTTTATCATGAAACTTCCAGAATGCATGATGCAATCTATCTACACCGATCTCAACGAACATGAAGTAATCCCAGTGCTCTTTCTTTAGCATATACTTTATTACAGCAAACCTCTTCTCTGTCATCTCATACAGATCCTTTAATACTGCATCTCTATCCTCTGTTCTAAACACAACATCAAACATATATCTACCTACCAACTGCTCAATCTCATACCTTAACTCTTTAGGATAGGTATAATCTACTTTATCGGAGGGAGTTATAAAGCATGATATTAGATTTCCATTTATAGGATAAGGAGGATATGAAGGAGGGACTCCTATTAGGCATGATCTCTTACCCATCTCTGCAAGATAATCCCATACCTTCTTTGCTCTTATGCTTGTAGAGTTTGCTATCCAACCATCTGTGTATGAGTAACCTTTTCTATGCCTAAATCCATATATGCCTAATTCACCAGGGCTCTTGCTAGTCATCATAACCATCCATGCAGGAATAGTTATTGGGGGATGACAACTCTCTAATATGCTTGATACTCCATTCTCAACCATCATCCTTATATTTGGTAGATTATTGATAAGTTCATTGAACAGTAGATCTGCTGGAACAGAGTCTAAGCCTATTACTAATAACCTCATTACTTATACCAAAGTATTACTATTATTTAACCCTTACACGGTAGTAATCATGTAATATGTAATATATAATATGTAATATATAACTTGTATTATGGTACTCAAACAACATAATATTTATAAACTTAAACGGTACTTTACCATTAGTTGAATAATCATGAGTGAGATGGTTAACGTTACAACTATTAACAATAATGATATCCTGCATAGCCTTGCCTTGCTGAAGAGCAAGGCATTAAGGGCAAAGGTTTGGCATAGAGCATTAAATATTCATGAGAGAACTTTAGCATCTCTAGCATTAAAGTATATAAGGCAGGTAAGGAATAAGCAGTTAGCAATAGTACTGGCAAGGATAGTTATTAAGCTAAGATTAGCAGTAGATACTATGGCTAGAGCATTAAGCAATGGTTATGCTAAGGCATATGCATGGCTTAAGGGTATGATAAGCATGGGATGGAGTATGTATGATCATCTTAGCAGTAGCATGGTAGAATGGTTTGCATGCATGTATTATAATATAGCAGTAGTAATAAGATAGCAACAAGGATATCAATAAGCTAAAGATAACATAATAGATATGAATAAATTAGATATAGCATACTCAATAAAGGAGTATAATACTCTGTTTATAAAGGCTGCAGTTATAGTAGCAGCAGTAATACTGATGTATATGCAGGATCTAGCAGTGATATTCAAGGATGCACTTGTATTCAGTTCAGCAAACATAACCAACTATATCCTAATAATACCATTCCTTATAGCCTATATAATATATAGGAAGAGGGGAATATTAATAGCAGTAGCATTAGAGGGTAGCAATGGTAATATAAGAGGAAGAGGAGTAGGAGGCAAGAGATTAAGGTTCGATGATATAATAGGCTTAACACTAATATCTATAGCAGTAATACTCTACATCTATGGCTCACTAACCCTATATGCGCTAGAGTTCCATATATACTCAATACCATTATTCGTTGCTGGCTTAACAGCATTCCTCTTTAACATTAAGGTGTTAAGGCATGCTATATTTGCTATAGTTATACTAGCATATCTACAACCTCCTCCAGCAGAGTTACTATCTGAGATAGCAGGGGATCTATCATGGTTATCAGCAACCCTAGCAGAGTCTATGCTTAAAGCATATGGCTTGAGCGTAACTTTAGAGGCAAGTTATGGAGCACCAGCATTAGTAGTAAGCAAGGATAATACTCAGATGCCATTCTTTGTAGGCGAGCCTAGCTCAGGGTTATTCTCTACTATAGGTTTATCCCTATTTGCATTGATAGCAGCATACATAGCAAGAGGGGCAGTATGGAAGAGAGGTATAATGTTTATAATTGGATTCCCATTGTTCTTCTTCCTTAATGCATTAAGGATAGCAATAATACTCATTCTATGGTATCACTATGGTGAGCAGGTTAGTGAGGCATTCCATGCTGTTAGTGGGTCAATAATGGCTATACCAGGCACTTTAATTGTTCTTCTTATAGGTGATAAACTCCTAGGGGTTAATATAAGATCAAGTATTGTTAGTTATAGCAAAGATAAAGATAACTGCCCTTACTGTAGCAAGAGTTCAAGCCTTAATGAGAAGATATGCCTTGCATGCTCTAGGATACTTGCAGATATAAAGGGTATAAATGCTAATAGCATAGCAAGGTTTGCTCTTATAGCATTAGTAATAAGCAGCATGCTAGCAGTTAATCAGGTCCAGATGAGCACTGCAAGTGCAGATACCTTAGCAAAGAGGGTATCATCATTTGATATGAGTAGTATAACAGGTAGGGAAAGGGAGACCGTTGGCTTATTCTTACCAGAGTTAGATGGCTACATATTAGAGTATGCTTATAGAGACCAAAGGGTTGAGAAGGTATTGAGGCAGGATGCTGCACTAGCATACAGGTACATAAAGGTTGAAGATGATAATAATGGTAGCAATACAGATGATATTAGCAAGATACTGAATAGAAAGACATTCTACGTTGGTGTACAGATATCAAATGGTAGACATAAGTGGGAGGACTCAATGTTAATACAACCATCTAGGGTAGGGAGACCAACAGCAGAGGTATTAGAACTGAAGGATGTTAATATAAGCAAGGATGAGACTGCAAGGCTATTTGCTTACATAAGACCTAATCAGAAGCAGGCAGAGATAGTGCTTTACTGGTTTGAGAGGTTGCCTCTAAGGTTTAATGATACATATGAGAATAGAAATATACAGATAGTGCTATGGTCTTATCTTAGCACTCTAGCAAGGAATGGGTTCATTAAGGATGAGAATGATATCAAGGGTGCTGAGGAGTTCTACATTGCTATTGCTAAGCAGATAAAGGCACATTACAATGCTATAAAGGCTCAATTACAGCAAGAGAAGTTAGTTCAAGATACAGTTAAGCAGAGGTTCCCATTGCTTATGAGTGCTAGCATAGCACCAGCTGCACTACTCTCGCTGAGAGAGTTCTCTAGGATTAATGCAATTAAGAATAATAGCAGTAGATTATACTCTAGGCTAAGCAAAGATGATAAGATGCTTATAGATGCTCTTATAAATGCTAGCAGTAATAAAGGTTATGCTACAACTGAGCAAGTAGCAGTAGAGTATTCAAGGTTAGCTAACAAGAGTGTAAGCATTGATGATGTAATGAGCATGCTTATAAATGCTAGAGACTCTGGATTAGTAAAGAGTATGATAGTAAGCATTAACGATGAGCCATTACTGGTATGGAAGAGTAATATAGTGCATGGTAAGTGATTAAATGAATACAATAAAGGTAGGAGTTATAGGTATGGGGAAGATGGGTATACTACATACTGGTATACTCTCTGCTCTAGATAGAGTTAAGGTTACTGCTGTAGCAGAGAAGGATGATACACTAAGGAATTATCTAAAGGGTATAATACATGACATGAATATATACGATGATTATATTACAATGCTTAACAGAGAGGATCTAGATGTAGTATATATAACAACTCCAGTATCATTACATGCTAAGATGGTTAAGGACTGTATAAGGAATGGTGTTAACTTCTTTGTAGAGAAACCTTTAGCAGTTAATATGCAAGAGTGTAGAGATATATGCGCTTCAGTAAGCAAGGATCTAATAAATGCAGTAGGCTTCTCAAAGAGGTTTGCAGACACATTTGCTAAAGCAAAGGATATCATAACTAACGATGTGTTAGGTGATCTAATATATGTTAAAGGCACGATGTACCTTACCCAAGTATTCTCATCAAGCAAGGGATGGAGGTTCAAGAGGTCAGAAAGCGGGGGAGGTGTGCTTCTTGAGCTTGCTAGTCATTTGGTTGATATGTTGCTATGGTATATTGGGGATATAAAGAGTGTAGTAGCGGTATCAAAGAGTTATTACTCTAGAGAGGTTGAGGATTTTGTTCATGCAATATTAAGGTTCAAAGACGATCTAATAGGCTACTTGGATGCAAGTTGGAGTATGAGGAACTATAGGTTACCAGAGATAAATATAGAGGTGCATGGAAGCAATGGAACTATGCTGGTTAACGATGATTATATTCGAGTAACTTTAGATAATATTAATAGGGATATAGATGGACTAAGGTTAAGGGAAGGTATAACAACCATATATAAGCAGGATCTATTCAAAGGAGTACCAATAGATATAGGAGGGGTAGAGTATACTAGGGAGGATATGCATTTTATAGAGTGTATAAAGGAGAAGAGGCAGAGTGTTATAAACGTATTCGAGGCAAGCAAGGTTCAGGCTGTTATAGATGCTATATACTCCAGTTCATACAATGGCAATTGGGTAGAGGTTAGTTACTATGAGCATTAATAATAATAATATAGACCCTATACTCTTAGGAGACAACCCATTGTTTGGTGTAGACCATCTCTCACAGGAGAGGGCAAGGTTAAGAGGAATTGCAACAGCAGATAAGATAGTTGAGTTATTAGAGTTCTCATACAGTATGAATGTTAGAGGGTTTGTAGCAAGTACACATCCTCAACTTAGAGGTGTGATAGAGTATATGAAGGAACATACTAACCTTACTAGAATTATAAACTTCTATCCCATACTACCTTATGCGTATGGTTATGTTAGACAGATGACAGAGAAGGGTGTAGTTGCGACTATAAATGATGCTCTTGCACCAGCAAGCATGCATAAGAAGGCAAGGATAGTATTCTCTGGAGGGTTAAGTATGCTAAGGAAGGATACTAAAGGCTTACTTAAGACATTCATAGATGTAGAGTTACTAACCTTCAATGAAGTTAATGTTAAATGCATACTATTGCATGATGTATTAACAGATCTAGCATTAGCATTAAGGCTAAGAGACATATTTGAGTTGTTCATAGAGTATATAGAGGATAAGTATAAAGCAAGAGCAGGATTTGTGACCAAGAACTTTGCCTTGCTTGTTAAACAATTCAATGAATGGAATATAGATGGCAAGGTTATAATGGCACCATTCAATAAGGTAGGATTCCAGATGAATCCTTCTAAAGAGGAGTGTGAAAAGGCATTAGAATATTGCAATGGTAATGATGTAATAGCCATGAGTACATTGGCAGCAGGTTATCTTAAGCCAGAAGAAGCATATGAGTATCTATTCAGATTGCCTAATATTAGATCAGTAGTGGTAGGAGTATCTAGTAAGAAACATGCCGAAGAAACATTCAGATTGATTCTAAGCAGATCTAGAAGATAAAGATATAGATATATGCCAAAATTAAAAATAGTATATATTACGCCAGAATTCCTTCCTGTACGCGGTGGTGTTTCAGTATATTCTATTAATCTAATAAAGACGTTCTTATCACATGATATAGAAGTACATTTAATCACTACTATAAGAGATAATGTTCATGTTGTTAATGATTTAAATTATCTTGATGATTGGAGATTAAATATTTATAAAGTTACAAACTTTGATGGTGGTCTTTTCTCTCATATAAAGTTTCAATACAAGGTAAAAAAGACCTTAGCTAACTTAATAAAAAATATCAAACCAGATCTTATACATACTAATTTTCCTGTTAATGGAGATATATTATATACATTGTTTGATAATAAAAATATACCAATTATAACTACCATTCATGGTTCTACTAGTATGTTAAGAGAAACGATTAAGACATCCCTATATTATACACCTAAAATATTCTTGGATTCATCGGAGAAAACCATATTACGTTATTATCCTTTTTTTGTATATATAGAAAGATTATATTTGCAGAAAGTGTCACATGCAATAGCTGTGTCACACTATGCAAAGAATATGATAAGCAAATATATTACTTCGGACAAGGTAAGTATAGTATATCATGGTATAGATACATCGTTATTTGATAATGTAGATAAATATAATAACGAACCTACTATATTATTACTTACACGATTAGTTGCTCATAAAGGTATAAATGTATTCCTTAAAGCCCTACCTTTAATATTGAAGGAAATTCCTACAATAAAAATACTTATCGCAGGCGGAACAGATAGTAAGTTAGCCTTAGAATACATAAAGAAGACAATAGAAAAATTTGGTAATTCTACGAATAATATTAATTTTATAGGTTATGTGCCTAATTATACTGAATTACCAATGTTATACGAGAAAGCAAATATATTTGTCTCTCCATCATTTGAAGACTTACTCGGTTTTAGGCTTCTTGAGGCTATGAGCTGTAAATGTGCTACCGTAGCTACAAACGTAGGTGGGGTACCTGAGATTATAAAAGACGGTGAGAACGGTCTGCTTGTGAATGCAGGTGATCATGTAATGCTTGCAGATAAAATAATTATGCTATGCCAAGATCATTCATTAAGAAAAAGACTAAGCATTAATGGTAGAATAACGGTTATGAATGGTTTTACCGCTGAGATTATGGCTAGTAAAACGCTACAAATATATAATAATATAATTAGTAATGTGCAATGAATTACTACTAACTCTATAGATATGTCAGTTACACATATAGTTGACTGCGTAATAGTAGGAGATATATTTATTGATATTAATGTAAAATTTAATGGCGATATAATACGGGGAGGAATAACCGACTGCGAAGAGATAAAATGTGTACCAGCTGGAATAAGTAATATAGCTACGGCGTTGTCTATATTAGGATGTAGTACAGCAGTAATAGGTAAATGTGGGCAAGATATATTTGGTAATATATTTATCAGTGATATTAAAAATTATAATAATATATTATCATATATATTTACAGATTCTTATTTATCTACGGGGCTACTTATATCATTAATAGATTCTTCTGCAGAGCGATCATTTATTACTGCAAGAGGAGCAAATAATACTTTAACTCCAGATGAGATAGACCCTATACTACGTACATTATGCTACAAATATTTATATACAACGGGATATTCATTAAGTTATTCTCCACAATGTGATGCTATAATACATAGTATGCAATTGGCTAAAAGATCATCAGCTATTACAATATTTGATGCAGGAGCATACAATATAATTACTAAAAATACAAGATATTTCAAAACTGCATTAGAGTTAACTGATATTCTTTCATGTAACTTAGAAGAGGCTAGAGCAATTAGTAATGAGAGTGATATTAGAGATATAATATCTAAATTAACAGAGATTATAAAAATAGTTATAATTAGACTAGGTAAAGATGGCTGTATAGTATGTAATAACAAAGAAACAAAATATATCAATATACCATTAAAAATAAACGCAATAGATACCACAGGAGCTGGAGATGCATTTAATAGTGCATTAATTTATGGCTTAATAAATGGATGGAATTTATATAAAGCGGCATATTTTGCAAATCTATTTGCAGCACAAAAGGTAACAAAATTAGGAGCACGTTCATTTCCATCTAAAGATGAAATAAATCTATTATTACAACTTATTAATAATAACAAGATGATTACGAATGGGTAAATACACAATTTTTGATAATGAATTAGTAGATAAAGAAATAGAAGAAAAATTAAAGTTAGTAGTAAAACTACTAAAGGAAGAACTGGACAACGATTTAGTGTCTGTCATATTAACTGGTGGCTATGGTAGAGGCGAAGGCAGTGTTATCATTAATGAATCTAATATACAGTTATTAAAGGATTTTGATATTGCCGTGATTACATATAATAAACAGTCAAAAATGAAGATTAATCAAATAACTGATAAAATATACAAAGCGCTTGATTTACAAGATCCACATACGTCAATATTTAAATATTCTTCATTTGCTCTAGATTTAAGATTTCTAACTATCAAAGATGTTAATTTTCCAGATATATGGTTTTACGATTTAAAGAATTCTACAGTCCTATATGGTAGTAATGTTAATCAGTATATTACATATAGTAATAATGACATACCCTTTTCTAGCGGATTAAGATTACTTTTTGAGAAAATCACTGGCTTACTAGGACATTTTAAATATAGTATGTTATATAATGATATCTCTGATGACTCACGAATGCGCTTAATATACGAATGTATGAAGACATACGTTGAGATTGCCACTTCGCTTTGTATACTTCATAGAGTGTATGTTAGTAGTTATAGAGAGAGGAACAATATCATCAAAGTACTTAACTCCAAGGGATTACTACAAGAGCTATTAATTAATATACCAGATTTGATAGATAAGATAGATATTGCTACCAAATTTAAACTTAATCCTAATTATGAGATAGTTAAGGATTATCTAGATCTATTCTTTACAACAAAAAAGGATTTAGCAATTGTTATACAATATTATTTAAAACATTATATTAATTATAATATAAATGATTGGTTAGATATAGAGGTAATAAGTAAGAAACTATCTAAAATCTATTATAAACCCATGTTAAGTTCTTGGTTTAAGAATAGATTTAGTAAACTTACAATACCATTGAGTATATTAAATATTCTATATCAGATATATACTAATTTCATGTATGTTAAGATTATTAAGGAAGAGGTATCTAAAGTATATTTAGGACCATTGATTCATAACATGACCATTTCGCCTTCATTGAAGTTCTTTCCTGCAGGTCTATTAATACTCATGTCTCTTAATAAAGATGGAAGTTATAATAGTGAATATCTGTATAAAGCACTTAATATATTAAGAAGAATATATCCTGTAGATAAGATAACAGATTGGGAAAATGCGAGAGTTGCATTTTTAACAACCTATAAATATTATATTTATCCTACATTACTTAAGTGATTAGAATGAAAACTGTAATAATACTAATAGATGCATTTTCTATAACCTATCTTAGTGATGAATATACACCATATATATATAGGATAAGTAAGGAAGGATTATCGTCATATCTGAAACCGATGTTTGCATTCCGAGGTATAGAAACTACATTATTTACTGGCAAGTGGCCTAGTGAACATGGTATATTTGCTGAAATGCGATTACGTACAACATATGATAATATACGAGATAAATTATTTGAAGTGCTTATACAGATGATTGATGCAAGTGGTCATGATAAAATAATGAAGTTAAGTAGGGTAGCAGGCGAATTTATATTCAGAGGTACTAGAAGCCGTCTTACACCTAATTTAATACCTCCTAAGGCATTAAAGTACTTCACTGCATCACAACATAAACCAATATATTATATTAATAGCACAAAAATACCAACTATATTTGATGAATTAAGAAATAGAGATATTCCATTCAGATTTATAGAACCTTCAATTATAAATGGAGATAAAGGAATACTGGAGAAAATAAAAAAGTATGCAAAAGATGATAAAACTAGATTTTGGTATTTAAAATTTAGTGGTTTTGACATGGAAGGACATATTTATGGGCCGGAACCATCGTCATTTAAAGAGAAAATATTCACTACAGAAATATATATAAGGCAGATAATAGATTTACTTGGTGGTATAGATAATATAAACCTATTAATTCTAGCAGACCATGGTATGAGTAGAGTACATAATTATATAGATTTAATGAAAGAATTAGAAAAGATTAAAGAAATAAGACTATACAAAGACTATATAATCTTTCTTGATTCTACATTAGCACGATTTTGGTTTTTTAATAATAATAAGAGTATACTCATAGATTATTTAAATGGTCTTGAATATGGTCATATTGTTACTGATAAAGAGAAGGATCTTCTTAAAATACCGGAAGATAGAATGCAGATTGGTGATGTAATGTTTGTAGTTGATGAAGGTTATATTATATATCCTGATTTCTGGAGTGGGAAAAGAAAGGCTAAGGGTATGCATGGATATGCTTATTCAAAAAGTAAAGAGTCTCTCCCTATTTTTATAGCTAATAGGAATATGATGAAACATTATAAAAGAACACCAGAATATTTTACCGATATTTATAGCGGTGTACTCTCTTCATTACTAAATATATAGTACATTATTAATATGACTGGTCTGTATTTTATTCACATAAATATTTTTATTCTTATAATAAATATCATATCATTTATCTTACTAATACTATCTATTTCAAGCATATCTATATATCAATATCCTCCAGATGCTTTTTATTATTTCAGCTCACTTCCACTACTTTATTGGATAGGTTTCTCACTAGTAACAATTGTAATAATTAATATATTATTAAATAGATATAAGTTCCCACGACGTATACATATTTTATCATTAATTTTATTTGCAATGTATCTATATGGTATTCCTAATATTATTCACGAATACAGCAGATATATGGATGTATACGACCATGGTGCCGATCTGTATTCCCTTGTTAATACAGGATACATACCGCAAGATAATTCTTATGCACGCGAATATCCTATACTCTTTATATTAACTGCTATACTATTTAATATAATGAATATAGATCTAGTTAGACCCTTTATTTTCTTTAAACTTTTTAATATATTAACCATGTTATTTATTGTAATTCTTTTATATATATTCGCGTCAAAAATAATATACTTTAAAAAAGGGTTTAGTCAATCCACCGTGTATAGTAGTTATATATATAGTAGTTATATAGATAATAATATTATACTTGTTCCATTCGCATTTATGTGTTTAAATTGGACACATATAGGACATTTTGCACCACATACTCTTTCTTTTATTCTTTATATAATATTTCTTATAAATCTGATTTATGCTTTAAATAATACGAGACGCAACTATATAGTCATCAGTATAATATTGATATTAGTAATTAATATGACCAATCCTACTAACGCAACAATATTATTTTTGAATCTATTAGCCCTACCATTTATAATTTTAGTCTTATCTAATAAGAATATAAAGAAAGCCTATAAAATAACATATCTATTATTACTATTTATGCTTATAACATGGTTAGGTTGGACATCATATAATGGCGAAAATGTAGCATTGCTTAATGCAAAAAGATATACAAATGAATTCTTAGAGAGAGTAGGTAACTTATCAAAGATAAAACTACCAGCCTCCCCAAACGAATCATTTTATCTAACCAGTAATTTACGTATAATAGAGACCTTATTTGTTTTTATTGGATTAATATCATTTTTGTATCTATTAATAAGAAAACGAATATTCGATAATATAATTTCAATATTATTAGCGTTAACAGTAATAATGCCGTTTATTACTATAATAATGTTTGCATCAGATGTACTTCTCACTCGAATACATGTTTATATGACTCTTACATTTGTTCTTATGTCTACATATCTAATATCAAACATATTAATTAGCAGTAAAATTAAATACATCCTAGTACTTGTAGTAGCAGGCTGGTCTTACATTACCCATATAACATTATATGCTTCTGATGCTCATACTTATTTAGATGCTTCTCTTTTGTATACTGTTAGTCAGCTGCATAAACATTTTACTCAATACGGCACAATTAATGCATATAGCGTGGCTAATTTTGGTTCTCTTTATTATGATTCATTAGATGGTCAACATAATCTTACCCATAGACAATATGCAGACTTATACGATAAGAAATATAGGTATACACATAATATTAATGAAATATCTTCTAGATTCATTATAGACAAGACAAATTTTGTATTATTTAGTAAAGTAGATGAGAATAGATTAATTATGCGTAATAACGATAACGATTTTTATATATTACTCAAAGATAATCTGGCATCCAAAAGATTTAATAGGATATCAGATGTATCAACTACTACAATATTCATATTCCAGAGTTAAGCTAAACCATTCTATATTTTCTAACTAGTTATAATATGAACTACAAATATATAAAAACAGAGATATTAGATATAACAACCAATAAATTCTATAGACCAGTTTGCGATCTATAAGTTAGAGTATAGTTATTATATATAGCCCTGTTAACTTCTGTTATCCATAAGTTTTATTATTAATCTACCTTAACATTAAGGTACAACATAAACATTCTAAACCAGTTCATAGGATAGCAGTTGGTTTACTTATTTCTTTACTGTCGTGTTAATGCTACAAATAACTTAAATTTATTACCGTGATCAGGTACATTGTATGTAACACCACTAATTACAGTAGTACCCTTCCCGTCTGTCCACCTTCTTCTTTGTTGTACTGGATCATAGAACTGTAAATTAGGTGTATATAACAACGAAGGAGGTTTTATCCTTGGTTGCCATGTATGCCATAATACACCTACTACCTTCCATTGTTGTTTATACAGACTAATCCAATCCTGTACCATGACGTTCGATATAGATGTGCTAGTATCAACTAACGGTCTATTATGCTCTGTTATTAAAACTTTGTTTATACCTAAGCTCTGTTCTGTTGATGTCTTTGGAATATTTGATGCAGCTGCAGTATATGCGTTTAATCTTTTGTAAAATTCAGAAGTAGTAACAGAAGAGGGATCTGCATATACATGCCCAGATACTAACGATCTCTCAGTTATATTTGGTACGTATAATCTCCATTTATCTACAGAATAGTAACTACCACCATAACTTCTTGCATCTCCAAATAACACAGGCTTGCCCCATACAATCCATTTGTTTGGTATCCTGCTCCTTATGTTGTTGTATACATAAGTGTAAAAATCTTTTAGTTTACTAAAATGCTCTAGCTCAAATAAAAATGGTTCATTAAGAAATTCATACCCCCATGCCGTATCATTTACCTCACTTACAATTATTGAGAAGAAGTCTATGAACTCGTCCCACATCTTTCTTCCTGTGTTAGGGTTAGTAATTCTATTATTTAAAAAGTCATCCCAAAAGTAATAGTGTTTATAATATTCCTGAGTATTTAACTGTGCATAACTGTTAGTATATATGGTAGGAAAACCAAAACCTCTATATGGATTTGCTACATTAGCATCTGGATTACTACCAATAGAATATAAAGCACTGCTTGTAAAAGCTAAGAAGAAGTCGTATAATATTGGCATTTTATATTGTATGGCAAGATTAACTATGTATCTTAGATCACTAATAAAGTTGTTTGGATTGTATGTATATGCTTCCCATGTAAAGTTAAGCCTTATTAGTTGTGGATATAAGGACGATTGTGAAAGTTGTTCAAACGTCCAATTATAAAAATTCATACCGTCTGCATCTAACTTGTTACGCTGTCCAGCACTATCTACTATCTCTCTGTTTACTAAATGAGAGTGTAGATCAACACCTGTTAACATTGACTGCTTTATAACGTTGATTGATATTATAGGGGAAGTATTACCAGTTCTATCTACACCATATATATTTAAAGTATGTAAGCCTGCTGGTATATTGTTACCACTAATATTAATACTACTCATAACTTATTAAGTAACTATTAAGGATTAAAAGTATGATGATATACTATAATAATAGTAGACTATTATAAATAGGAAGAGATAGATATGGATAAACCATTCCATAGGTTAGCAAAGGGTTCATCATACTTACTGCTAGGGAATGTAACATCATCCATAGTTGGTGCTATATTCTGGATAATACTTGCTAAGATAATAGATGCTCAGCATATAGGTGCATCTATGGTAGTTGTTGCATTGATGGCAACATTGGTATCATTCACAGGCTCAGGTATACAACAAGCATTAGCAAAGTATGTTGCTGAGTACAATGCAAATAAAGATTATGCAAAGGCAAAGAGGGTTATAAGGTTAGGGCTTATAGTATCCTTGATTATAAGTTCTATAGTAGCAGTTATTATACTCTTGCTAGCAGATAGCATAGGCTTAGTATACAGCAGTAGCAGTAGTAGTGAAGGAATAGCCTTACTAATAGCATTGGCATCCATAACCTATATACCCTCTAATGCAATAGTAGCATCGTTATCCTCAATATATACAGCATACCATAAGGCACAGTATGTATTGCTATTAACTGCTGTATTTCAAGCATCTAGGCTAGCAGTAGCACTAGCATTAGCATTTTATGGGTTAAATGCACTTGCCATAATAGCAGGCTTCTCTATAGCCTCTATAATAAGTGCTTTATTAGGATACATTGTTATGCTAAGAATTAGCAAGGGCTATGCTAAAGATGCTAATAGCAAAGATGATAAGATAAGCGTAAAGTCCATACTAACATTCTCAGGCTTCAACTACATAGCAGCAGGTATGAGGACATTAAGGAACCAGATAGGAGTACTTACCATAGGAACATTTAACATAGAGGCATCAGCATTCTATGGTATATCCTCATTAATAGCAAATGTTGTAGGTAATGTTATGCTATCCATTGCTGGAGTTTTGTTACCAACAGCATCTGAGGAGTTGGCTAAGGGCAATAAGGATAGTGTTAGGAGCCTCTTCAGCGTAGCATTAAGGGTAGCCTTAATAATTAATGGGTTCCTAGTACTCATACTCTTGATAGAGCCTAATTACATACTTAGATTGATATCACACTCATACACAGAGGCTGGTGGAGCATTAAGGATACTTGTTGTAGCATACCTTATAAACTCAACAAGTATGATGATATCATCATTACTTAATGCTATAAACAAGGCTAGGGATATTGCTGTTAGAGAGAGCATAGCATCCCTAGTTATAATAGCCTTAACCCTCTCCTTGGTACCATTAATGGGTATAGAGGGGGCAGCATATGCATTGCTTATAGGCTCATTAGTAAACTTAATACTATCATACATGCTAGTAAGGAGGTATGGGTTTATACTACCGTTAGGTGTATACAAGGCATCTTTATCTATAGGCATAGCTACTGCAGTAGGTTACATAGCATTAACTTTAGTTAATAGTACGTTAATAGCATTAGCATTAGCATTGCTAGTACATGCATCATTTGCCTTTGCTGTAAAGGCTATAACTAAGAAAGAGGCATTAGAGATAATGAGTATAATAGCAAGTATAGTTGGTAAGAGGTGATAATAGATATATGGATAAAGAGAGGATGGATATGAAGAGTAACCATAAGAATAGCAATATTAGTAGCAGTGATCCAAGGAGTATAAATATACCAAACTTCTTCTATGTAGGCTATGGAGTAATAAATGATCTAGAGCGTATATTAAACAAAGAGGGTATAAAGATAGATGGATCATTGATAGTATCTGGCAATGGTTATACAGCAGAGATAGCAGATAGCATAGCATCAAGGATACATTATGCAAGAAGATTACGTATAAGCAGTAACGATATAGATGCTATAAAGAGTATAGAGAGGGTAGTAGAGGATAACAATATAAATATAGCAGTAGCAGTAGGAGGGGGTAAGGTTATAGATACGGTAAAGTATGCATGCAGCAAATTAAACAAGCCAGTATTGGTTATACCTACAACATTATCTAACGATGGTATATCATCACCTGTATCTGTAGTTAGAATAGTTAATGTAGAGAGCATTGGTGTTAGACCACCAATAGGCATAGTTGTAGATATAGGTATAGTGAAGAAGGCACCAAAGCACACAATCCTTGCTGGTATAGGGGATCTTATATCCAATCTATCTGCTGTAGAGGATTGGAGACTTGCTCATGAGTATACAGGCTTACAGATAGATAGGTTTGCAGAGATAGTATCAAGGAATGCTGCAGAGAGGTTCATATACTATGTGTTAAAGAATGGGAGAAAGGGCTTTGAATACAACGAAGATAATTCTAGCAATGATTTAAATTATAATTATAATTATAATGGTAATTCAAGAAGTAGCATACTTAACGATAATAAATTCTTAATATGCCTTGCTGAAGGTTTGATACAGAGTGGTATTGCTATGAACATAGCAGGATCTTCAAGACCTGCTAGTGGGGCAGAGCATCTTATAAGTCATGCATTAGATACAATACTTGATAAACCAAAGCCTCATGGCATACAGGTTGGTTTTGCTACATTGTTTACACAGGTATTAAGAGGCTCAGATATAACAGATATAATGGAAGTGTACAGATTGGTTGGGTTCCCTACTACCCTTGATGCTATAGGGATAAGCGTAAATGAGTTCATCGAGGCTATAAAGACTGCTCCATACACAAGGAAGAATAGGTTCACCATACTTAATATAGTAGATGAATCAAGGATAATGGATGCGCTAAGGTTAGCATATGGTATTGGCAGTTAGATTCATGTTAGATAACCTATATAATTTATTGTATAATATACGTTACACTAAACTTGGTGCGTTTATGGGCAAGGTATATAACTTGTTAACTAGGGAGAGGGTAATTGTAGTTAGTAGGTATAACGTATTATTTGAGTTAAACAATCGTATACCAACAGAGAGAGCAATACTATTAAATATATACGAACCAAAGGTAACAAAGACACTCTTATCGTTACTTAATGAAGACGATATAGTAGTAGATGCAGGAGCATGGATAGGCTACTATACATGTTTAGCAGCCAGGAATGCCCTCAAAGGCAGAGTGATAGCTATAGAACCACATCCAGAGAATATAACTAGGTTAAAAAGAAATATAATGCTGAATAGGTTTAAGAATGTGGATATTATTGAATCAGGTATAAGTGATAAAGAATCGTATATGGATTTGATAGTATCTGATTACTCAGTTATGCATAGGTTAAATGCTAATAGTCATAATAATATTAGTAAAAATATTGTAAATAATAATACTATTAAAGTAAAAATAACTACAATAGATAATATAGCAAAGATATTAAATATAGATCATATAGATATATTAATTATGGATATAGAAGGTTATGAATACTATGCATTATTAGGATGTAATCAACTATTAAGTAATAACCAGATATATAAGATTATAATGGAAATTCATATTAAATACCTTAAAGAAATGCAATTAGAATTAGACGATATAATAAAATTATTAAAATCCTATAATTATACTATAAAGATAATTGATCATATAAATGATAGTATAAATAGATACCATATACTTGCTATTAAAGGTGATAACAGTTGATTAATAGAGCAATAATACTTGCAGCTGGTTCTAGCACTAGACTTAGACCATTAACTAACAATATACCAAAGACATTACTAAAAGTTGGGAGAGCAACAATACTCGATATTGCTATATCAATTCTACATAGATTCAATATAGATGATATAATAATAGTTACTGGGCATGCTGCTGATACTCTAGAAGAGCATGTATATAGAAATTACAATAACAATACAATTAGGTTTAGATTCATAAGAAACGATAAACTTCATCTCGGCAATATATACTCATTCTATATAGCTAGAGAGTACATGGATACTGATTTTATACTTCTTAATAGTGATGTGTTATTCCATCCAAAGATACTTGAGTATCTATTATCATATGATGTATCTGCATTAGCAGTAGATGATCATAAGATGTTAGGTGAAGAGGAGATGAAGGTTAAGGTTAATGAATCAGGTATAATAAAGGACATAAGTAAAGGTATCCCTATAAAGGAGGCTGATGGAGAGTATATTGGTGTTATGAAACTAACAAGCAAAGATGCTAATACAATAATAAAGAGTATAACACATCTATTCAATCAAGGTAGATACAATCTATACTATGAGGATGCTATTAGGCTAGTTGCTCATGAGCGTGATTTATTTTACAAGTGCAGTACTAGGGGTTTACAATGCATTGAGATTGATACACATAAGGATCTTAATGATGCTTATATTGTGGCAGAAGCAATAGAAAGGGAGTTATTATGATAGATATTAATGAGTTAAGGAGGAGGTATCTAGAGTCAAAGGCTCATGAGAAGGGATGGGTATGGACTTATTATGTCAGAAGACCTATATCATTCTATCTAACCATTCCATTCCTTTACCTTAATGTATCAGCAAATAAAGTTACATTACTATTCATGTTAACTGGTATAATAGGATCTCTACTATTGGCTATAGGCGACTATAGAACGTTCATACTAGGAGCAGTACTCATAGAGTTAGCAATAATACTTGATTGTGTTGATGGTAATATAGCAAGGGTGAAGGGTAAATCCATACTAGGGAATACGTTAGATACATGGGCTGGAGAGATAACGTTAGTATTATCCATGTTCATGCTTGGGATAGGCTTATCTATTAGAAATAATAATCTTATAACGCTCTCGATAGCAGAATGGTTTATCCCTAATATAATAATTGATGTATTAAATAGTAATATATTCGTATATATAGGTTCCATAAGCGCACTATCTGTACTTTCTAGCTGGGCTTGTAAACATAGTTGGAGAGTTATAAGTAAGAATATTGATGATATTAAACCTATCCCTAGTAAGAATTCTGTAATTAGAATGGTAGAGAATATATTCCATTATTCTGGTGCCTATTCTATAACCCTGCTTGTATTTGCCATAATTGATATGCTTGATATCTTTCTGCTCTTGGTCCTACTTGTGTATGGTATTAATCTAATCACTACAATGTATAGTATAATAAGAAGAGCTAGATCGTTAGATAGAAACAAATATTATGTTAGTTAATTGCATATATTATTAGTAGTAATTATTCTATTACTTATAATTTTTATTACTGTTTATTGGTTGGTTTATAGGAATCTTGGAGTTAATAATCTATACTTTCTAATTGTAAATACGATAGATAACCCAATAGTAAATACTATATATGCTAATGTTCCTTGAGCTTATAAGGGAGAAGAGAGAATCCTTGTAAAGATATATGCATAGTTCTAGATAATGCAAGGATACATAATAAAGCATTAATAGTAGTAAAGAAGGCAGAAGAAAAGTTGAATATAAGATTCATATATCTATCTACCTCCATACTCTCCAGATCTTAATCCAATAATTGGATGGAAGGATCTTAATTAAGAGAGCTTGCTATTATACTGCTTGATTTCAATATCATGGTAGAGAAGAGTAAAGAGAAAGCATTAGAACTGTTCAAAGAAAGGAAGAACAGATATACTAACTACTGGGTAAAGAGATTCATTTGTACAGTGAGTTAATAGATTGACTATTAATTATTTATTTTATAACCTCATTTGTATTCTATATAAACCTTAGGAAGATATAGGTTCAAGATATAGCACCTTCAAGCCTTCTTTCTCTGCAATGTTAGCGATCTTCTTATCCCCAGTGACCATTATTGGGTTATTGAATCTTTTGGCTGAGGTTATTTGGAGTGCATCAGCTACATAAATATGGTATTTCAGCACCAGCTCTATTGATGCTAGAAGAACTGATGGATTTACACTAACAGTTATTAATCTATTTAGTCTTGAAAGGGTTATGGACTCTCTTAACATATACCTTACTATCTCCTTAGCATCTACTCCTAACCTCTTAGCATATTTGTCAAATACTATAACAGCCTCTGCAATATTCCAGTAAGAGAATGATAATCTCTTAATACCTTGATACGCATCCTTGTATATATTATCAACAATCTCACTACCATGCTCATCTATATACCTCTTTACTAAAGCACTAGTATCCATGTAGTATATCTCTTCACTCTTGCTCAACTCACATCTTGTATCCTTTCCTCTCTTAACTCCCTTACTACACTGGCAGCATCTAATCCTTTAATTCTATTCTTTGGTATCTCTTGCTCAGTTATAGGTTCCATATATCCTGAGAGACCAAGTTCCTTCCCTAGTGTATTAGCCCATCTACTGAAGATCAAGTACTCAAAGTACTCTTCTACAATATCGCTCAAGCTCCTCCCCTCTATGAGGGCAAACATCTTAATCTCGTTCAGCAGATCTTCTCTTATACTTAAAGTGAGCTTCCTCTTAACCATCATACTTTATACGTATGTACGTATATAAAGGTTTATTGTGATATGGGGCTCTGTTAAAATATTAGATACTTATTCATTTCTTAGTATGAAGTTTCCTTAGTAAGGAGATATACTCAGAAGAGTATCTAACTATAATCCATAAGCAGAATCCTCAAACACTTTAAAATTAGAAATGATAAGATATTATTATGGAAGATGAAAGAGTTACAAGGCTTATAGATAAGAGAGCAATTAAACTACATATATTTCTACCAAGCAAGAGAAGGATACTTACTGTAGTAGGCAGAATGCATGAGTACTGGGTTGATATAGATCTTAAATACTGTACATGCAAAGGCTATTACTTTAGATCTATAGCAAGAGACGATCCATGCTACCATTTAAAGGCTGCTATAAATGCTGCTAAGGAAGGGCTTACTGATACAGTTGTATTTGATGATGATGAGTATGAGGGATTTCTAAGAGCACTTATACATGATGTATCTAAGGCTATAATCAATAAAAGCATGGAATAGAAATATAAATAAAGCCCTTATGCATGTTAATAATGCATGAGTAGTAAGAAACCACATCTGAATCTGATAGTTACAGGACATGTTGATCATGGGAAATCAACACTAGTAGGCAGGCTTCTATACGATCTAGGCCTTATAGATCAGAGAACTATAGAGGAGTATGCAAAGGAGTCAGAGAAGACTGGTAAGGGAGATACATTCAAGTTTGCATGGGTACTCGATAGACTTAAGGATGAGAGGGAGAGAGGTATAACTATAGATCTAGCATTCCAGAAGTTCGAGACTAACAAGTACTTCTTCACACTGATAGATGCCCCTGGGCATAGGGACTTCGTTAAGAACATGATAACTGGAGCATCAGAGGCAGATTGCGCTGTGTTAGTTGTATCAGCAAAGAAGGGTGAGACAGAGGTTGCAGTTGAGCCTGGAGGGCAGGCAAGGGAACATGCATTCTTGCTAAGGACACTTGGAGTAAACCAGTTGATGGTAGCAATAAACAAGATGGATGATCCTTCAGTAAACTACAGTAAGGAACGCTATGAGGAGGTTAAAGCAATGGTAACAAATCTATTGAAGAGTATAGGCTACAATGTACAGAAGATCAGGTTCGTACCTACCTCTGGCTGGAATGGTGATAACGTTGTAAAGAAGTCCGATAAGATGCCTTGGTACGATGGTCCAACACTGTATCAAGCATTTGATGAGTTTGTTGAGCCAGAGAAGCCAATAAACAAGCCATTAAGGTTACCTATACAGGATGTGTACTCCATAACAGGTGTTGGTACTGTACCAGTAGGAAGGATAGAGACTGGTAGGATGAAGGTTGGTGACAAGGTTATAGTTATGCCTGAAGGCGTTGTAGGTGAGGTTAGGAGCATAGAGACTCATCATACACCACTGCAGGAAGCAGTTGCAGGAGATAACATTGGGTTTAACCTTAGGGGTGTAGATAAGAAGCAGATAAAGAGAGGGGATGTTGTAGGACCAGTAGATAATCCTCCAACTGTAGCAAGGGAGTTCAAGGCTAGGATAATAGTAATATACCATCCAACCGCAATTGCTCCAGGGTATACACCAGTCCTTCATGCCCATACTGCACAGGTTGCTGCTACCTTAGTAGAGTTCATCTCAAAGATAGATCCTAGAACAGGTAACGTTGTAGAGCAGAACCCTAAGTTCCTTAAGAGTGGTGACTCTGCTATAGTAAAGATAAGACCAGTAAGACCATTATGCATAGAACTATTCAAGGAGTTCCCAGAGTTAGGTAGATTTGCACTAAGGGATATGGGTACTACAATAGCAGCAGGTGTAGTTGAGGAGATAACAGAGAAGTATACACTTGAGAAGGTTGCTGCAAAGGCTTAAGTGTGATACATATGGCACAGCAGGCTAGGATAAAGCTGGCTAGCACTGATCTAGAGAAGTTGGAGCAGATGTGTAAAGAGATAAAGATGATAGGGGATAAGACTGGTGTAAGGGTTAGAGGACCTGTACCATTGCCAACCAAGAGGCTTCATGTAGTAACAAGGAAGGCTCCTAGTGGGCAGGGTACACATACATTTGATAAATGGGAGATGAGGGTACATAGACGCATAATAGATATTGCAGCAGATGATAGAGCTATGAAGCAGTTGATGAGACTTAAGATACCCGATGAGGTTGTTATTGAGGTACTACTACAATAATGAATGTAATCATAAAATATTAGCCTAGATTAACTCTTTCTTTATTTTTAATCGGTTATTATCTTATAAATTTCTGAGGTTCTTTAGTTGTATTGATTTAAATAAATATATTAACCATAGAATTAAATTTAAATTGGTCCAAGAGGAATACTCAGTCATGGAAGAGTCAAACCAGCAAGGTATGGTTGTATATGAGTGCATAAGATGTGGTACAAGAACAACTATGGAAGAGTTAAAGATACTACCAGAACTCAAGTGTATATGTGGTTTTAGGATATTCAGAAAGGTTAGACCACATATAGCAAAGAGAGTAAAAGCAGTATAGTAATTTTATCTTAGTCAATTTTAAATTGTATGAAAAATAAAAATGGTATTAAGAAGAGCAAAGGAGTAGATGGTAACAATAATAACAATAATAATAATAGATTAGAGGTTAGAGTAACAAGAACTAATGATTCTACCAAGGAAGATGAGAGTATGGAGTTTGTAGTTAAATTAGATCCTGATAGATATGAGCATAAGATAGTTAATGGCAGACATGGTTACTTTGATAAACTTGCAAGGATATTCATAGATGAGGATACTCTAAAGCTTATGTTTGATGAGATAATAAGGCAGCCTATAAAAGGTGTAGAGTTTACTAGTGATATTTACTCAAGCATAGTTGAGAGCCAGATTAGAGTAAGGAAGGCATTGATGCATAAATCAAGCCATAATTATAGCAATGATAACATGCTAATAGCAGTTGCTTCTAGATCTGAGCATTATCTAGAGAGGCATATTAACTCAAATCTTAATGTTGTAGTATTGTATGTAGATATAGCAGGTTCTACAAGTATGAGCATGAGGTTATCAGCGGATAAGCTTGCACTGCTAATAAAGGTATTTGTGCAGGAGATGTCTTACCTTATAGCAGCGTACAATGGCTATGTATTAAAGTATGCTGGTGACTGTGTTATAGCATTCTTCCCTCCTTCTCCTCATACTGCTGGTAATGCAAGTATACAATGCATAAGAGCAGTTAACTGTGCAAGATCTATGCTAACTATAACAAGGTATGCTATAAACCCAGTATTAAGAGAGAATGGTTACCCTATGCTAAGGATAAAGATAGGCATAGATGTTGGTGAGAACAAGATAGTTAGGATAGGTTCTAGCCTAGATCTATTAGGCTATACCATGAGCATAACAGCAAAGATAGTTGAACTTGCAAAGGCATGGAGGGTAGTTATAGGTAAGTGGGTGTATGATGCATTACCTTTAGATGTTAAGAGCATGTTCAGAGAGCTTAAGTTAAGCAAGGATGAGTGGGATTATAGAGACTCAAGGGAGGGTAAGTACTACAATCTGTACATAATGAAGAGGGCAAGAAGGCTTAATGTAAGACTAAGTTAGCAAAACATTTTAGTAAGCATATGTAAGCATATGCTATGAAGGTTACACTAACTGCCATAAAGGCTGATATAGGCGCAATAGGAGGGCATACAAAGCCTAGCAATGCATTACTCAAGAAGGTAGAAGAGATAGTTCTTGCTGAGAAAGGTAAGCTGTTCATAGACTGTTACATAGGTTATACTGGTGATGATATCCATATACTTGTGAGTCATACCAATGGGGTTAACAATGAAAAGATACATAAACTTGCATGGGATGCCTTCAAGGAGGGTACAGAGGTAGCAAGATCCCAAGGCTTGTATGGCGCTGGTCAGGATCTGCTCAAGGATGCCTTCTCTGGTAATGTTAAAGGCATGGGTCCAGGGGTAGCAGAGATGGAGTTTGAGGAGAGACCAAACGAGGCATTTGTGCTCTTTGCTGCAGATAAGACTGAGCCTGGGGCATTCAATCTACCATTATATAAGATATTTGTTGATAGCCTAAGCAATACTGGCATAATAATAAACCCAGATCTTGCTGAAGGGGTAATATTCAATGTTATGGATGTTATGACAGGCAAGGTTGCTGAGTTAGAGTTATGGAATGATAAGCCAGAGTTAGAGGCAGCATTGATGTACCCTGCTAGGTATGTAGTTGAGAGCATATGGAGTAAGAGAGGAGAACCTATAGTTAGTGCTAGTACTGATAGATTGCATAACATAGCAGGAACATATGTAGGCAAGGATGATCCTATAGCAATAGTTAGAACCCAGAAGTCATTTGCTGCAACTGAAGAGGTGTGTAGTGCATTCAGCAACCCTCATTTTGTAGCAGGTAATACAAGGGGTAGCCATCACCTCCCTCTCATGCCAGTTAAGTTGAATACACCAGCAAGTGTTAACTATAGCATACCTATAGTTAGTGCAGCAATATTTAGCATGCATAATGGCATATTAACAGAGCCTTTTGATGGATTTAGCACTCCAGACTGGGATTATATAAGGAATATTGCTGTTGAGAGAGCATTAGCAATGAGGGCTCAAGGATTTATACATCCAGCAACACTAGTGCCAGAGGAGTTGGAGTACAACAAGGGCTATGAAGCAAGGATGAAGAAGTTAAGTAGTAAGTTTAAAGAGAAGGTAAAGGGAGTAGCAAAGGAAGAGGAGCAGATTGCAAGAGCCAATCCTGATAATTAACTTTAAGAACTATGCTGAGATTCAAGGAGAGAGATGCCTAGCTCTTGCTAGGCAAGTGGAAGAGGTTGCTAGAGAGTTATGCCTAGAGGATAGCATGGCAATAGCCCCTCCTACACCAGCATTAGCATTAATATCATCATGTGTTGATAAGATTACAGTTATTGCACAGCATGTTGATGATGCTAATGAGGGTAGCACAACTGGCTATGTAACTGCAGAGATGCTAAAGTCGTTCAACATAAGAGGCTCCTTAGTTAATCATAGCGAGCATAGGCTTGATCTCAATACAATAAAGGGTATACTGAATAGGCTAAAGCGTTTAAATATGCTCTCAATAGTATGTGCAAATACACCAGATGAGGTTAAAAGATTAGCACTGTTAAATCCAGATTACATTGCTATAGAGCCACCAGAGCTTATAGGCACTGGTAATGCTGTAAGTAAGAGCAAGCCAGAGGTTATAGTTAAGGCTGTTGAAGCACTAAACAGTAGCAATAATAGTAGCAGTAGTAGTAGCAGTAGCAAGATCATATGTGGTGCAGGTATAGTTGATGCTAGTGATGTTAAAGCTGCATTAAGGCTAGGCTCCAAAGGTATCCTAGTTGCTAGTGGTGTTATAAAGGCTAAAGATTGGAAGACAAAGGTGCATGAATTAGCAGAGGCATTGATTAAGGTAGATTCAGTATAAATAAATAGTTCTCAACTTTTTATTGGTTATTCTAGGATAGACTTTTAAGGCAAGAATTACTATGGCTTTTCATCCTGTATATGATTGTTAGTAATGGTACCATTAACATAGAGATCAGTACTATGTAAGAGGAACTGAACTCTGGTATAGCGTATGTGCCTATTATATCCATATAGATAATAGTGCCAGCAGGTGTATCATGGAACCTTGCCTCTATTATTCTAAGGTTCTCATCTGCATACTCCTTATAATCAACCCTAGAGTGATCTACTTGTACTATCAATCCTTGCTCTGCATCTATTATACTCCTTGGTAACTCTAGTAGCATGTATCCATCGTCCTCTACATAGAGTCTTAACCTTAGAACCTTATCATCTGGTTTGAGTTCAGCATCTTCTATCCTTAAACCTGCCACTTTAGCAGATAATCTTGCTACACACTCATCCATGATACAGATATCCTTAGTTATCTCTTCAAGTACAAGCAGCTGCATGGTAGTGCTCTGATAGGTGCATATATTCCTATGCACATCTCTGCAATAACTTGTTACAATCAGTGTATGGTAGCCCGATGATCTAGGTTTGAATATTACACTGAAGGAGCCATCATCACTACTCCTTACATACTCTTTTATGGTACTGCCATCTGGTGCTGATATTGTAACCTCTACAAGTACATTAGATGTGGGCTGCCCATTGTATAGGATTTTTCCATTCAGTTGATGATTCTCATTAACTAGATAGAAAGATAAAGGTTCTATGACTGGGATTGATGTATGGGTAGCATATGCACCATCTATGCCTGCTACCATTATTACAGTAGTAATAACCATTGATAAGAGTATATTAGTAGTAGTAGCGTAATGCATGGTATAAATTTGCTCTAATAATGTTATATATCTATCTAAAGAAAAAGTGAATTGGTTTATTGTTGGTATCTACATCACTTCTTAATCCTTCTTAGCCTATATGCTAGTACTACAAATGATCCTAGTGCAACGCCTAACACTCCTATTATGCTCTCTGGCACTACACTAAATGTTGCATCCAATGATAGCACTACTGTAGATGTATTGCCATCGTTAGTTGTAAAATCAGATGCTATCTGCCATGTGCCAGCCTCATCTACTGTTACTGCTGGGCTTATCCAGAAGAAGAATGGAGGTATGGTTCCAGGGTACCAATTCCAACTTTGTATAGGTATAATGATGTTTGATGGTTTTATAGCATATACATGTAAGTCATTTATGTTTATTGGGGAGCCTAGGCTTGCATACAATACTATAACCTGTATATTCTCATTAATGTTCAATGGAGGATCATGTGGCATAACAAGCCCTAGTGCATATGCACTGCCTTTCTTGAACTGCAGCTGTATAACACCAGACTCTGGTAGCATTGATATCATATCTGGGCTTATATTCTCAATTATGGTATTTACTTCCTCATCAGTTAATCCTGAATTAGATAGAGCAGCCCTTATTGCATCAAGCAACTCTGCTCTGCTGTTGAATGAGTACGTATTACCAACATGGAATGGTAACTCTATCCTTGCAACCTCTCTGCCTGAGATGCTGTATGTGTTTACTAGCTTCCATTGACCCTCCTTATCTATATCTATTGCAAATGGTAGGTAGAAGAATGGACTATTACCATTTATACTCATATTCCTTATACCTGTATGGAATCCAGCACTATCTACATAGTATACATCCCTCTCAATACCATCAGGGTCTATGAAGTATGCACTTACACTATTTGCACCTATGCCAACCTCAAGCCCTGATCTTACTATAGCCATGGTTGAGCAGTATAATGCATCACCTACCTGTACTGGTGGTGCATGGTACTCCCTAGGATCACTTATACCTGTAGATCCAGGTTTGCCTATTGTGCATCCTGCATTGTAAACTACTTGCCTATCCACTGGTGTACCAAAGATTATAGGCGTATCTCTTACTACTAGAGCATCACCTTTAAGATGACTTGCCCATGGTATGTTAAGCCTAGCATTCTCAGGTAGTGTTCTTATGTATACAAGCACATACTCTAGTGCCTTTGCTGGTATCTCTAATGCTGTTCTTACTGCTACATCCTCATCCATGCCCTGCTCTATCATCTTTGTGTATGCTAGCCTTGCTGATAACTGGAACAACTCTCTATGGCTTGAGAATGCATACCACTCACTAGGCTCCAATGGCTCTATACTAGGCTTATCTACATCATTAGGTATCATATCATCTAACTCAAGTATGACTATCCTTCCATTGCTACCATCAGCAACATACAACCTGTTATCATGCAAGAGTATCTTCCTTGGTGTATTCAACTGCCTCTCTCCATCCCCTGCTACACCAGAGCCGAAGTAGAATAATGGTTCATTTACACCATCATGGAGTGAGGAGTAGTTAAATACCTGTATCCTATGGTTAAGGTTATCACTGACTATAAGGTAATCATTTAATGCATCGTATGCTACTCCTCTAGGCTCGTTGAAGTATCCTAATGCTGTACCATGCTCTCCAATGTTAAGCACTCTCTCAACTCCCTTGTTAACGTAATCTATCCTGTATATGCCTATGATACCTGCTTTATATGCTACCATTATAGTATTGTCCTTGCCTACCTTAACATCAAGTATGCTACTGTTAAGAGCGCTACCATTAACAACATCCCCTACCTTATTATTACTGCTATCATATACCTCTGCATTATTGAATGAGAATAGTAGGTTAAGGTTAGAGTCATATACCTGCACTCTTCTACTCTGGTTATCTCCTATGAGTATGTAGTCATTTCCATCTACTGTATGTACAGCAAGACCATGGGGATGCCTGAACATTCCAGTTCCAGAGCCGTCTAATTGCTTTAATATATCTGCACTTGCAAGGTTTCCAGATCCATCATAAGTAAGTTTATACACGTATACTGCACTAAAAGGATGTACATGTGTTAATACCACAAGGTTACCATTGCTATCTATGCCTAGATCTACAGCAGAACTTCTATCGAATGAGCCTAGTAGCCTCCATGATACATCCTCCTTTATTATATACACCTTACCTGCTGCAGTATCTGTAACTATAAGCCTACCCTCATTGTCTATTGCTAATGCAAAAGTGAATTGCAGAGTTGTATCATCTACGGTCTTTATAAACTCAACTGGTCTATAGTTAAGTGCATATGCATAGTTGCCCCCTAGCGTAATAACTGATGCTACCATGGATGTTAACAGTATTGATGTTATTGCTGCTATCTTTACCCTTATTCCATTCCTTCTCATACCCGCTCTAAAGAGTATAGAGAAGTAAATTAAAAATATTTTATGGTACAGATATCAAATTAGTAAAAATTCTATTAAAATATCCTAATTCGATAAATGTACTACGATAGTTATATATTAATTCTTTGATATATAAAATGATCTTTACCCTTTGTCAAATATAATTTAACAAACAAATGTTAACCAAAATTTTATTTAGTGGTTTACCATCCATCCATGTATGCTTGGTAAAGAGTTAATAGATTCATGCATGAGCAAGGTATTATCATGCAAGAGGATAAGCATGGGTGAAGCAATGCAGTTGATGCAGTTAGATCAAGAGCATATACCCTTGCTACTTGATGCAGCAAATACAATACGTAAAGAGTTCAATGGTGATAGGGTAGATGTAGAGTCTTTAATAAATGCTAAATCTGGTAACTGCTCAGAGAACTGTGCTTTCTGTGCACAATCAGCATGGTACAAGACTAATATAAGCAAGTATCCCTTGCTTAGCAAGGATACAATAGTTGATAGGGCAGAGAAGGCAAAGTGCTCTGGTGCAAAGAGCTTCTGTATAGTATGTGCATGGAGGGAGCCTAGAGAGGAGGAGTTTGAGCATATATGTGATGCTATAAAGGCAATACATGATAAGGTTGGTATAGATGTTAACTGCTCCTTGGGCTTCCTTAATGAGCAAAGGGCAGAGAGGCTTAAGGCTCTAGGGGTAAAGAGGTACAACCATAATCTAGAGGCTAGCAGTTCCTTCTTTGCTAACATATGCACTACTCATACATGGTATGATAGGTTTAGAACAGCTAAGATAGTAAAGGAGCATGGATTAGATCTATGCTCTGGAGGCATAATAGGAATGGGTGAGAGCATTAAGCAAAGGTTAGAGCTTGCATTTGAGGCTAGCATGTTAGAGCCAGAGGAGTTCCCATTGAATATACTTATTGCTAGAGAGGGTACGCCGTTGCATAAAAAGAGTATAAGTGCTTTAGAGCCTATAGAGATACTAAAGACTATAGCAGTATTCAGGTTCATAATGCCTAGATGCATAATAAAATTGGCTGGAGGGAGGGAGTTACATCTAAGAGAGCATCAAGGCAGGGCTTTACTTGCTGGTGCAAATGGGATAATAACCAATGGCTACTTAACTGTTGGAGGTAATACTGCAGATGAGGATATAGCAATGATAAGGAGCATTGGATTACAGGTATGATAAGATAATTTATCATTTGTATCTTACTGTTATGAATGAGTATTATACATGCATACTAAGAGCATTAAAGGCAGATAATCTGTACAGAAGGCTTAGAGATGTTAAGGTTATAGACTCTAGCAAGGCTATAGTTGATGGTAAGGAGGTTATATTATTATGCTCTAACGATTATCTAGGTTTATCATGCAGTAAAGAGGTTAAAGATTCCATGCTTACTTACTTGAGTAATACATTTAGCATATCCCAATGCAGTTCAAGGCTTATAGCAGGTAACGATCCAATGCTTAATGAGTTAGAGCATGAACTAGCATTGCATAAGAGCAAGGATAAAGCATTACTTTATGCTAATGGGTACATGGCAAACCTTGCATTAGCATCACTCTTCTATGAGAATACTATAGTGTATAGTGATGAGCTTAACCATGCAAGTATAATAGATGCATGTAGATTAGGTAAGGCAAGGGTAAAGGTGTTCAAGCATAATAATATTGATGAACTTAAGCATATGCTTAATGAGGATAAGCATGAGAGCAAGAGTAAGATAATAGTAACAGAAGGAGTGTTCAGTATGGATGGTGATATTGCTATTCTTGATGAGATAAGCTCATTAAGTAAAGAGTATGATGCAATGCTTGTAGTTGATGATGCCCATGGTGATTGCATCTATGGCAGCAATTACAGAGGTATAGCAGAGTATCTTAATGTTGAGGATAGAGTTGATATTATAGTAAGTAGTTTAAGCAAGGGGTTAGGGTGCTTTGGGGGTTATATTGCAAGCAATGAATGCATTATAGATTACCTTATTAATAAGGCAAGATCATTCATATATACATCAGCCCTGCCATCTATATTTGCTGCTGCTGCACTTAAGGCATTAAGTATAGTAAAGCAAGGTACAATGCAGAAGAGGTTATCTGCAAACGTTAAACTCTTCAGAGAGGGATTGCTTAGCATGGGCTTTAATACGCAAAGCAATACCCATATAATCCCTATCGTTGTAGGAGATGAGAAGAAGGCATTAGAGTTTGCAGACTCTCTCTTAGAGCATGGTGTCTTTGCTCAGGCTATAAGGTATCCTACTGTAGCAAAGGGTAAGGCAAGGATAAGGGTAACATTAACTGCACTTCATACTAGAGAGGATATAGGGCATGCTTTAGAGGTATTTAGACATGTTGGCAAAGATCTTGCTCTAATATGATTAATTACTATTAACACCATAATTAAAAAACGTTCATGTGTACTCTTAACGTGCCATTCAGATGGATTAAAGGGTTTAGTAAGGATAATGGTGATGGTAATAATGCTATTAGTAATTATAACGATGGTAGTTCAAGGAATAGTGTATCTATAAAGCCAAAGTTGGATGAGGCTAGGAGGCTTATGCAGTTACAGATAGCAAGGTTAGATACCATACAGAAGAAGTTGTATGAGAAGGATAGAGCATTATTTGCTAAGGTTACCCAAGCGTTACAAGAGCGTGATATGCAGTATGCCTCAATACTCTCAAACGAGCTTGCTCATGTAAGAAAAGTTAGCAGGATGATTAGCCATGTAAAGCTTGCATTGGAGCAGATACAGTTAAGGTTAAGCACTATAAGTGACCTTGGTGATATAGTAGTTACATTAAGCCCAGCAATGAGCATAGTTAAGGGTATAAGGCAAGATGTAAGTAAGATAATGCCAGAGTTCGATGGTAAGATGCAAGAGATGTATGATGTATTCTCAAGTATAATGATCGATACAACTCAAGTCAATGCAAATTCAGTACTGCTAGCAAATAATGCATTAAGTAGTGATGCCCAAGCAATACTTGAGGAGGCTACAAGCGTAGTTGAGGATAGCATAAGAGCAAGGCTTCCTGATCTGCCACAGCAAGGATCATTTGAGATGGAGTTACCTGAGATAAAGTTACCAAGTGAGTATACGCAAGAGAAGAGGGTTAGCAGTAGCAATGGTAAGAGCGCATCTAAGGACAGGGTTGAGGAGTTACTATACTAACAACAGTAGTTTATTTTATTTTATAAAAATTAATAATCATAATAATCATAATAATGATTAATTAATAATTTTATTTATTACCTTTATCATCATTAACTATGGCAAGTAAGGCATGCTTTATCCTATGAATTGTAGGATAACTGTAACCCTTATCCCTATACACCTTAACCATCTGCTTCCAATGCTCAAGCCTCCATGCTGCCTGCTCCTTAGTTAACATAGCAACCTCTTGCTTAACCTTGCTCCTCCTACCAACTACCAGTGAGCCTTGCCTCTCTGCATTGTATCTATTATAAGCAAATCTTAGCCCTGCTATTATATGCTCTATAGGTAATGAGTCAAGGTAATACTGTATCTCCCTTAACTGCTCCTCTCTAGCCTTGTGCCTAAGCCTTAGTTGCATGTTCATTAGATCATCTATTAGCATTATAAAGATTTATTTCATAATTCGAATTCTGGAATATGCTTCAAGATATTTAATGTGATTGATTTTTATATGGCAAGTATCAATAATAATCAATGGTAGAGGCTAATTATAGGACAATGGTTCTATTCATAGGAGCATTAGCAGCAGCCATACTTGGTATATGGATAGGGTTATCCCCTACAGGTGTTGTAAAGCCTACAATAACTGAAGAGGTACTTGTAACACATAGGATAGGTGATACATGTATAGTTGATACAAAGGATACAGCATTATCAGCAAAGGAGGTTAAGAACTGTACTGTATCTGAAGGCTCAAAGGTAACAGTTAGATACGAACAGGGTTCACGTGAGGCAGTAATAGTTAATACTCCTTAATTTAATTTGTATTCAATATTAGATTAGTTATTAGTTGTTATTAGTTTATTTATTATTCTTATTATCATTAACTTTATAACATTCTTTCATAAGCCAATCACAGAATACCTTAACATCATCATCTATTACCCTCCATACATGGAAGGAACCAGGGAGTACATCTATCCTACCATCCTTAAAGAATATCTTTACCCCTTCATTGTTCTCATAGGCTAAAGCATCCATAATCTCTATAGCCTTATCTTTAAACACCTCTCTTGCCTTAGCCTTAATAACATCCTTTGGTATAAGGAACCTATTTCTGAACTTATCTATAACTACTGTAACATTCTCTCTACCATAGGTATCAAATGCTAAGACTTTATTAGTATCGAATAGACTTACAACAAGCAATACTCCGTATCTTAAGCCTACACCCTCGCTTATAGAATTAAGTTCGTTGAATAACCTTATAACATTCCTCTTAATCTTCATTAACCTATCTCTATTCCTCTCTAATTCATTATATAGATCATCAAGCATTGCAGTAAAACTCATGTATTCATTATATTCTAAATACACTTAATTAGCCTTTAGTTTATAGCATAATGCTAGAACCTTCTCATGTAGTGTGGTCTTAACATGTTAGGTCTCTCCTTTAACTCATCTATAAGTGAGATCAGCCTATCCTTATCATCTGGGAGTATCCCTTTTATTGGGTATGGGTTAGATGCATGGTTTGCTCTAAACACTATCTTCCCATCATTCCTTGGTTGTATATGTTTAATAAGTAACTTCAACTCATCTAAGACCTCGTTATCGCTTAATCCTTCAAATGGCTCACCAAACTTTGTTAAGAACTCTTCTTTAACCATATCATCTAGCATGAGTGTTAGTGCTGCCAAGTAATCTGGAACTATCAGAGATGCTACTCTTGCACTCTCCATAGCATGCTCATTACTATACCTCTTCCCTCCTAAGCCTAGTATAAGCATGCATGATAACTTAATCCCAGCATCCTTTGCTTTGATGCAACCTTCTACCATGCCCTTAGATGTTGCACCCTTTGTAACCTTCCTAAGCACTATATCAGATCCACTCTCTATACCTATATAAAGTAACTTTAACCCAGCACTACTAAGCATTCTTAACTCCTCCTTGCTCTTCTGCAATAGGTTCTTAGGCATAGCATAGCATGATACCCTCTCAAGCATAGGGAAGGATCTATAAAGATAATCAAGTATCTTAAGCATATAATCGCTCTTTATATTAATAGCATCACCATCAGCAAGGAATACCCTTCTAGTGTTTGGATAGGCTTTAGATGCATAATCTATCTCAGCCTTTATCTCATCCCATGGTCTCTCTTCATAAACCTTGGTTCTATACATTGAGCAGAAGGAGCATCTATTGTATGAGCATCCTATCGTTACCTGCAATATGAGTGAGTCTGCTTCGGAGGGAGGTCTATACAATGGCTCTATATATGTAAGCATGGTAATGCTATATAATGCCTTTATTTAAAATTAATTATTTCAGAATTCGAATTCTGAAATACTAGGCATATGTACCAATTATATCATATCTAACTACATTTACTACAGTAAAAATGCAGTTGCAGATATAGAAGGGTATGTATGTTATAAGAGATGAATAGTAATGGTTGAACTAAACAATGGGGCTCTTTTACTTATTATTCATGCTCTATGACATACATACCCATGTTTACTTGCATATACAAGGCTATAAAAGGTATAGGGGTATGTATGCTATGAAACATAATAGTAATCAATAGGTGTATGACTAAATTATATTTACATAACATTAGCTATTGCTTAGCATCTTACTAGCATTCTTAATACACATAGTTTATAGTAAGAGTCTACTCTTCTCATCCTCTGGTAATTTGGCTAGTAACTTCTCGTATGTATGCTCTAAATACTCTGGTATTATCCTTGTATCAACTAGAACAGGCATGAAGTTTGTATCTCCACTCCATCTAGGCACTATATGCAAGTGAAAGTGGTCTGCTATACCTGCTCCAGCAACCTTGCCTATGTTTGCGCCTATATTAAAGCCCTCTGGTTTTAAAGTATCCTTGAGTAATGCTATAGAGATCTTTAGATACTTAAGCATATCCATACCCTCCTCCTCATTAATATCTAGAACTGTAGCAACATGTCTGTAAGGTGTAACCATAAGATGCCCATTTGTATAAGGATATGCATTAAGTATGACAAATACATGCTTACCCCTCATTATTATCAAGTTCTTCCTATCGTTACGCTCATTAGGCTTCCTACAGAATATACATTCCTGCTCATTGCTGCCTTGCTTCTCTATATACTCTATCCTCCACGGAGCCCACAACCTCTCCATAATTTAAATATGGACTTCTATCATAAATATTATTTCAATAATGGCTCTTGCTAACATAAAGGATAGGGTAGATGATGCATTTGGTAAGATAATTGATACTGCTAGGGATCTTATAAGCATACCTAGCAGGAACCCTCCAGGTGAAGAGAGGAGGTGTGCTGAGTATATATACTCAAACCTTAAGGAGAGATATGAGCATCTTTACAATGTAGTACTCTTACATAAGCCATTTGAGCATAGACCCCAGGTAGTTATGTATCCTAAGGATGGTATAGATAGGGTAAGAGTAGTGCTTAATGGGCATATAGATACAGTCCCAGAAGGAGATTACAATGCATGGCATATCGATCCATTCTCTGCAACCATAAAGGATGGTTACCTTTACGGTAGAGGTTCAGTTGATATGAAGTCTAGTTTAGCAGTTATGATGCATATAGTAGATATCTTACAAGAGCATGAAGCAAGTAAGAGTATTGCACTTATGTTTGCTGTTGGTGAAGAGAGGGCTGAGGGAGGTACGTATGCAATACTCGAATATATGAAAGGGTTAGGATTAAAGGCTAAGTATGGCTTGGTATTGGAGCCTACAGCATTAAAGATATGTTATGCCCAGCAAGGAGCACTATGGCTTAGAGTTAAGGTTAAAGGCAAGGCAACACATGCCTCATTACCAGAGCATGGTATCAATGCTATAGAGCATGCAGCAAGGGCAGTAGATGCATTAAGCAAGTATGCAGATTCTTTAAGGGTAAGAGCATATGAAGAGTGTATACCAAGATGCTCTGTAACTATGCTTAGAGGAGGTATTAAGGAGAATGTAATACCAGATGAGTGCGAACTAGTTATAGATAGAAGGTTAGGTATAAAGGAGAATCATGAGCATGTTAGGAAGGAGGTTGAGGAATTATTAAACTCACTAAGATTAGATTATAAATTAGATATAATGGCAAGGAGGGATAGTGTATTAATTGATAAGAACTCACATATAGTTGAGCAGTTATATGATGCATGTAAGGAGTTAGGCATAGATACATGCTATTCTTGCTTCCCAGCATCAACAGATAATGAGTACCTTGTTAAGGAAGGTATAGAGAGCATAGTATGGGGTGCTGGCTCACTTGAGAATGCACATGCTATAGATGAGCATATTAGCATAAAGGAGCTAAAGTATGAGACTTACGCATTAGCACTTATGCTTGCAAGACTTAATTATAGCATGAACTTAAGTTTATAATACATCATAATTAAGCAATGATATGGATACGCAAGAGATAATGCAGATAGCATTGGATCTTGCAAAGATGGATAGATTACCAGAGGATAGTGCAATACATGTACATGGCAAGGATATAAGTAAAGTGCTTATGTGCATAGATGTAGAGCAGGCAACTATTAGCCTTGCTAGAGAGTTAGGATGTGATGCTATAATAGCACATCACCCTATAGGTAAGGCATACATAAACTTCTACAAGGTACTTGATAGGCATATAGAGTTTATGCTTAATGCAGGTATAGATAGGAGTATTGCTGAGGAGGCCTTAAAGGAGTTAAAGGAGAGGGTTGAGTTAAGGGCTCATACATCCATATACTCACATGTTGTAGCATATGCTGAGAAGGTTAAGATGCCCTTAATTAATATACATCTGCCATGCGATGAGCTTATGAGACAAGCGATACTTGCAAGGTTAAACTCATCTAAGATAGATAAGGTTAAGGATATAGCATTAAGTGTAGAGCAGATAGATGAGTTTAAGCATGCATATACAAGGGTTAGAGTGGTTCATGGCAGTGAAGATGCTAAGGTTAGCAGATATATGCTTGTGGTTGCTGCTGGAACAAATGGAGGATATAGCATAGCAAAGGCATACTTTGAGAATGGTTATGATACTGTAATATATCTGCATGTAAGCCCTGAGGATCTTGCTAGAATAAAGGCTAGTAACCTTAGAGGCAATCTAGTTATACTTGGTCATCTTGCAGGAGACTCATTAGGGATGAATAAACTTGCTGATGAATTGATGAAGAAAGGTTTAGAGGTTGTAAAGTTAGGTATCATAGAGTAATTAATAATAATAGAAATGCCTACAGAGTCTATGAGAGTTAGGGAATCATGGGGTTCTTATCTTGGCTTCTTACTAACTACAATAGGCTCAGCAGTAGGTATAGGAAGCATATGGCGCTTCCCTTACATGGCAAGTATGAATGGAGGAGGTACATTCCTATTTGTGTATATAATAGTTATATTCACATTCGGACTTGCCTTCATGGTATTAGAACTTGCTGTAGGTATGCATTACAAGACCTCTATAGTATCTACTCTAGCAAGGATAAGGCATAGATTCAAGTATCTAGGATTATTCATGATATCAGTAGTAGTTATAATACTAAGTTACTACATGGTAGTGCTAGGCTGGATACTCTCTTACCTTAGCATGAGTATAACAGGCTCATATATGGACTTTAACACATTCATAGATACATGGTACCCTTTACTAGCATTCTCTGCTGTAGTTGCTATAAACTACACAGTTGTAAGGAGTGGGATAAGGAAGGGTGTAGAGAGGTTTAACAAGTATGCTATGCTTACCCTATTTGCTCTACTGATACCCTTAACGTTAATAGGCTTGAGCATGGACGATGGCAAGGCTGTAGACTTTTACTTAAAGCCAGATAATGATAGGATACTTGAGCCTAATGTATGGGCAGCAGCGTTAGGGCAGGCGTTCTTCTCCCTATCTATAGGTATGGGTGTACTTGTAACTTATGGCAGTTATCTACAGGATAGTAAGAGGCATTCCCTTTTATCAACATCATTAGTAATAATACTATCTGTCTTAACAGTAGCATTCCTATCTGGGCTGATGGTATTCAGCATGGTATTAGCTAATAACTTACCTCTTGATAAGATACAAGGGGCTGCACTTGTATTCATAGCGATACCTAAGATAATACAGAGCCTAGAGTACTCCTATATAATAGGCATGATGTTCTTCTTACTGTTATTCCTAGCAGGTATAACATCATCCATATCAATGCTACAGGTACCAGTATCAGCACTTGAGGATGCATTCAATGTAAGCAAGGGTAAGGCAGTGCTTATAATTACAGTAATAGCATCTATACTAGGCATACCATCTGCACTAAGTTACAGCCCGATTCGATTGAGTATATCTGAAGTACCATTCCTTGATGCATTCGATTGGGTATTTGGCACAATAGCATTAGCAGTATCAGCAACACTTATGGCAATAGTATTCTCATGGTTTATAGATAAGTATAAGATAATGGAACAGGTTAATATGAACTCAAGGATAAGGATACCTTTCATCATGCTTTATATAGTAAGGGTATTCCTGCCTATAATGATAATAGCAACGTTAGTAAAGATACTCCTTGGTTGATAATATACTTACATTACTAAGAATAAAAATTAAAAGATGCTATTATAATGCATCCTCTATGCTACCACTTGCTACTATTTTAGTACTACTCAACTGAGTCCTACCTTCCCAGAGGAGTATCCTACCTTTAAGCCCATCATCCTTATCTAGAGTGCCCCATAACAAAAGTTTACCATCCCTGTTTAGCCCTTGGTCTATAACTACATTTATGAATACCTTACCATCACTTACCCTTGCTGTACCTCCCTCAAGCATATATGCATTCTCATTTATACTTAAGGATCCTCCCTGCACTATGTAATGACTCCTTACCCATGTGTTAATACTATTTTGCATCTGTGCTATCATACTTTGCATGTTAGAGTTCTGCATACCCATTCCCATACCTTGGTTCATGTTCATACCTACCATCATCTGCATCATCATAGGCATGCCAAACATCATGGTAGGATCCATCATCATAGCATTCCTAGAGAGCATCATTGTACCCCTAGTGATTATAATCTCTATGCTAACTGTATTACCATTGTTATCCTTTCCATTAACTGTTATAATCTTTACATCATCCTCTATTGCTGGTATATTGAATGGTGCATTAGGCTGTGTCTGGGCATAAGCATTACTTGCTATAATAGATGATAGTAGCAGTACTACTATGCTTAATACTAATGGTATCTTCATATTGAATATTATATATTCAATTAATATAAACTTAGCTTACATCTGATGCATCCTTAACTAATACCTTGACCACTTTACCTCTAACTATGCTCTTATCCTTCCAGTAATCCCTTGTACCTCTGCTCTTCCTGCCAGACTCATTCTTAACTAGAAATATTACTTTACAGTTTGTACACTCATACGCGTGGGTCTTCTCCTTGTTCCTAGCGAATGGATTACTTAGATCCCTTCTGTACCATATCCTCTTTCTACAGAAGAAGCAACTTACCATACCCTCTGCTATCTTATTAAAGAGATAAGATATTCTGTCAGTAATAATTATTAATTGTGTCAATAGCCTCTTACCAATTTCAAAACTCGAATTCTGAAATATTCTTATCTTATAACCCTTGATTATTCTTTATGGATAAATATCAGTAACCTGTGAAACCCTCAGTTAAAATACTCTTAACTCCCATCTCCTTTAGTATTCTACTCATATCATTAACCATGCTAGGAGGGCCACAAATATAAAACAAGGAGTCTAGATCACAGTATTCTTATCATATCTTCATCTATACGTCCAAATCTACCTTTCCATTCTAAATCTGAGCCTGTTACTGTATATACTATGTTTATATTCTTGTTCATGCTAGATAACATATCTAACTCATCTTTGTATAGGAACATGCTATTTCTATTAGAGTAAAGCAGTTTTATCTTGTTATTTAACATATTATCTGTCGCATACTTTATCATCATTGTCTCATCTATCATTACACACTTGATCTTTCTTTTCTCTTTCCTTTTATCAATAATAACAAAGTTACTGATATCCATATACTGTAACCATTTCCATATAAATGCATGTGATCTCTTTATCAATTCTAAGCATTTAGATGCTAACCTTAGGCTTCTTGCTGAGTAGTAAAGGTATATTGCATATATCTTAAGTAGATATGCTTCTATTACGTATTGATAGCATAATATAATTTAGTAATACTTACTCTTAAGTTAACAGAACCAGAAGTAATAGTTGATACTATATATAATACAAATAAAATAAAGATCGTTAGCGCCGCCGGTCGGACTCGAACCGACGACCCACTGGTTAACAGCCAGTTGCTCTACCACGCTGAGCTACGGCGGCTTATTATAGAAATAATAAAAGTTTATTTAATAATCCTTTCTCTAAGTTTATTATACTCTTACATGCCCTTCTCTTTAGCATATACATAGATACCATCCAAGAATACCCTAAGATCCTTACCCTTTATCTTGGTTGCATTCTCTATATTTGCTGCTGTCTGAGAGACATCCTCTAAGCTTACACCCTTTACTATAACATCCTCTCCTTCTACAGTAACCTTACAGTCTCCAACTATCTTTGCTACTCTAGGAGCCCTCTCGCCTATGAAGTTCTCTATATATACTTGCTTATCCTTAACCTTAACGGTTATAGGGAAGTGAGCAAAGACCACCTTTAACTTATATGTATATCCATGCTGTACTCCATCTATCATGTTCCTTACTATGGATTGTATAGTATTAACTATTGCCTTATGCTGCCTCTTAACCTTCTTAACTACGAATGGTTTAATAATTAGCATATTACCATCTATGGATACATCAACTGGTATCTTGCTCAGATCCTTCCTTACAGTGCCCTTTGGTCCTTTAACCTCTAACATTCTATCATGTAATCTAACCTCTACACCATTAGGTATATCAACTGTAGCCTCTATAAGATTGCTAGTACTAGTAGACATAACCTAATAATACACCTCCTACACCCTTGCTCTGAGCCTCATGGTGTGACATTACACCTAACGGTGTTGATACTATAAGTATACCTCTTGTATATGAGGGTAGATACTGCCTATCATACTCATCATACCCATCCTTGCTTACACTTATCCTTGGAGATATTGCATTACATCTGTTTATCTTTGCTGAGAGTTTAACTATAACCTTTCCACCTCTACCATCATTGATGTACTGATAATCTTGTATGAAGTTATATGCCTTCATAACATTTAGTACTTGCAAGGCAAGCTTTGATACTGGTGCTATTATGCATGAATGCTTCCTCCTCATCTCATTATTATATATAGTTGAGAATGTGTTTGCTATTATGTTTGTAGCTGGCATACCAACCCCTCCTCTTATGAGTACTTCTTAAAACCTATGCTCTTTGCTACTTCTCTGAAGCATTGTCTGCATAGCAAGAGGTCATACTTTTGTATTATTGCTGTATATTGACCACAGCGTTTGCACCATCTAGAGCCTTTACCATACTTCCTTACCTTCCTACCAGTTAATGCATAATCCCTAACCTTCATTCCACCACCTCAACCTTCAATACATTCTTAAAGAACTCAATAGCCTCCTGCTTTGTTACCCTATGCCACTTACCTATCTTGCTCTTCCTTATCTTACGCCTTGCTACCCTATACCCTTTACGCTCTAATGCTATACATACATCCATGCCTATTATACCCAACTCAGGCTTATACTTTACACCAGGTATATCTATATGCTCCCTTATACCAAATGATACATTACCATAATCATCGAATGATGATGCATTTATCCTATTACCCTTTGCTGCAAGTAATCTCTTGAGTATGCTTAGAGCTTTCTCCTTCCTTAAGGTTACTATCACTGCTATAGGCTCACCTCTATGTATACCAAAGTCCCTTATTGTCTTCTTAGCAGCTCTTACAGCAGGTACACTACCTGTTAACTCCTGCAAGATCTTCTTAGCCCTCTCTATAGGCTCCCCTGATTTGCCTACTGCAGAGTTTATAACAACCTTACCTATCCTTATAGATCTCATTGGGTTATCTGTTACTATTGTTTCTTGCTTAGCACTAACCTCAGCCTGCATATTATCATCACCACTATTAACTTACTCTTATTAATGGTTTACCAGAGCCTCCTACTGCTATAACAAGGTTAACTGGTAACTCTACATGCTTATTGTTATTAAGATCCTTAATTGTAACCCTCTTTGGTAATGTAAAGTTACCTTCCTTTACCTCCAATATGCTCCCTAGCATACCAACATTAGCACCCCCTGTAACTAATGCTAGTGTGTTATTCTGTAACCTTACTGCATCTATAACCTCTTGACCTGGTACCTTTATTAGCAATGTATCATGAGTATTAAAATTATTGTTACTTTGAAGGATATTCCTTCCATCATGCAGTGTGTACTGTATCTTATCTCCTTTAACCTTCTGCTTCCTAATTATCTTGCATAGCTTTAAACCCTTCTCATCATCAGATACCTCTATTGGTCTCAACTCTACTCCATCCTTAGGTACAAGTCTATATGCTTTCTTAAGCAAAGGTATCTCTATAACATCCATCAAACCTACAGGGAAGTGTACATCATACCTCTTAACTCCATCTATCAATACATTGCCTTGCTTAACAACCTTCTCTACCTCACGCATAGTTGGTGCTATATTAAATATATCCCTTAGTAGTATGCCTAATGGGTAACATCTAGCAATAGGATGCGTTGCTGGTATAGGTTTAAGGGCAAATCTATAACCCTTCCTAGGTACCTCCCAGAATGCTGGTGCAAGTTGCCTTTTAAGCCTATTTAAACCACCCTTCTTACCCATATCTACTTACCTCTTGCTAGTATAGACTCCCTTAATTTATCTTCCGTATTTAATGCTATGATCATAACCTTGGATGCATGTATCTTCACTGGTACCTTATCCCCTCTAACCTTCTCCCTCTGAAGCCCTTCTATCTCTATTCTAGCAGTATCTGTATGTACTTTAAGCACTTTACCTTCTATGCCTTTATACTCACCACGCATAACCCTTACTGTATCACCTTCCCTAACCCTTGCACTCCTCCTCTTGTACTTTGCTCTTAACTCATCTGATAATGTTGCAGATACATACTTGCTCCTTCTATGCAATGGTGCAGAGTATATCTGTTTTAACCTAACCTTGGAAGCCTTCATACTTGCAATTCACCACATCATATCATATTATCATTGGTGCCAAGTTTGCTATCCTTGGCCAACGCTCAGCAGCCTCTGCTGCAACAGGACCCTTTATATCTGTACCCTTGACATCACCCTCTGGTGTTATAAGTATTGCAGCATTATCCTCAAATGCTATCCTTAAACCATTGGGCCTCCTTATAGGATACTTCTGCCTTATTATAACAGCACTGAATATCTGCTTCCTTAACTCTGGAGGTCCCTTCTTAACTACTACAGTAACAAGATCGCCCACAGATGCAGCAGGGTACCTTGATAACCTTCCTTTATACTTGTTCACTTGTATCACTTGTACTATCTTTGCACCTGTGTTATCTGCACATACTAGATTAGTATAAACTGGTATAGCCCTAGTTATATGAGGCTTGAACTCTTCTACTCCTTTAGCAGATACAGCCCTACTCTTTCCTCCCATGCTTTACCACCTCAAGTACACAGAATGAGATAGTCTTACTCAATGGTCTGCACTCTCCTATGGTTACCTCATCTCCCTCATTAACATCTATACACTCTGGCAAGTAAGCATGTAACTTACTCCTCCTCCTCTCATACCTCTTATATTTAGGAACATAGTGCTGATAGTGCCTCTCTATAACTACCATCTTCTTTGCCTTTTTACTTACAACCGTGCCTGTAAATAGCTTACCCCTTATACTTAATGCTCCATGGTAAGGGCACTTAGTATCATTGCATACCTTACTTGGGTAATTAACATCTATACCAATGTTCCTAGCGCTCATACTTACTCACCCTCTCAATCCTATCCTCTGGTCTACCAATTAAATCATTCCCTTTTACTATGCATGTAGAACCATCAGGCAATATAAATGATAGCGTAACTGATCTCTTTGGTACCATCTTTACCCTTTTATAGTTACCATTAACAGCAATGTATAGCATGTTCTTACTCTCAAATACAACTTTCCCACTTAAACCATTTAAAGTAGCATTACTGCTCTCAACTACACTAGCATGCAAGCCTATGAGTTCATGTACATAGATGTTCTTTGGTGTTATCTTCATACTCTAACCCCTGTTAACTAGATCATCTCTTAGCTCTCTTCCTTTCATTAAGTAGTGTAAGTATTCTTGCTATATCCCTCCTCATATACTTCATCCTTCCGCTCTCCTTCTTTATAGTACCTTTTGATCTCTCAACTTGCGCATGTGCAAGTTCTGATCTTAACTCAGAAAGCTTTGCATTTAACTCATCATCACTCATTTCTCTTAGATCCTTCATCTTAAGCCTTGGCATAGTACTATATCACCTACATACCTACCTACATACCTATCTTGTATTAACTTCATCCGTAAGAGTTGTTGTATTATCACCTTCCTTCTCCTCCTCACTCAATTCCTTACTACTATCTTTTATCTCAAACTCTGGAGGCAAGGCATCCTTATAGGCTATCTTTATCTTTATACCATAGAGCCCCATCTTAAGAAGTACATGTGTTACAGCCTCCTTAACAGCCTTCTCAGCAGGCTCGCCACTCTTTGGTAGTATACCAGCTGTGTACTTCTCAAACGAGGCTCTCTCGCTCCTTAACTTACCAGATATGACTACCTCAGCACCCATAGCACCTGCATCCATTATGGTGTTTAAAGCCCATAAAGCTGCCCTCCTAAATGCTGTGCCCTTAACTATCATCTGTGCAACTCTATTTGCTATTATCCTTGGGTTCAACTCTGGTACCTCTATCTCTAAAACAGAGATCTGAGGATTGTCTAAACCAAACTCCTTCTCTAACTTCTCAGTTAACTCTTTTATCCCAAATCCCCTTCTGCCTATAACTAGTCCTGGTCTTGTAACATATACTGTAACCCTAGTACCCAGAGGGGTTCGCTGTATCTCAGCACCACCATAACCAGCATGTGCAAGCTCCTTCTCTAAGAACTCATCAAGCTCAGCATTTCTAAAGAAGTTCTTCATTATTGTCTTTGTTGGAGATATAGCCTGTTCCTTTGTCTTACCCTTTGCACTCATTACCTCTCACTCCCAACTACCTCTACATGTGTTAACGTATTGAATCTAGCACTACTCCTGCCAAATGCTCTAGGCTGAAACTTCTTTATCTTTACACCTGGGTAAGCATTTGCATGTACTATAACTACCCTATCAAGATCCATGCCTTTATACTCACTGTTAGCCTCTAGATTGTTAAGTAATTTAAGTATCTCACTTGCTGCCTTCACAGGGTATCTACCTGCAGGGAAGCTGTTCTTCAACTCTGATCTATGCCCTACCTTTGTATGGTAACTCCTGAATGGTACTGGTTGCTCTTTAGCAACTACCCTCTCAAGGTACTCCTTAGCCTTCTCCAACTTCATTCCTTTTATAGCCCTACATATCTCTATAGCATGCTTATGAGATATATCAACCTCCCTTATACTTGCTCTAACATGCTTGCTCTTATCATACTTGTTAAATGAGTAACCAAACTCTGGCATATGGATCACCATTATATGCTTACTTCAATGGCACATACAGGCTTGATTTTGATGCCCCTATCCCAGGGGTACCATGCTTAACTGGTTTGTTGGTTATAGCATACTCCCCTAAGTAATGACCTATCATCTCAGGCTTTATCTCAATTGGTACAAACTCCTTACCATTCTTAACATGGATAGTTAAACCAACCATAATAGGAAGGATAGGCATATCACGTAGATCTGTCTTTATAGGTTTAGAGTTATTATTTGGATTACTTAATCTAGCCCTAATATCCCTAAGTAACTTAAGCCTCTCTTCACCTAAACCTCTCCTTAGACTCCTTCTTATCCTAGATGGTAGGATACTTACTAACTCCTCTATACTCATAGATTGTAACTCTTGTAATGTCCTACCCCTATACTTGAACTCCTTCACCATATCTGCATGAATATATGCATACCTTATTAAACCTAACGTACATAGTTTATGTTTAAAAATACTAAAGTTATATGCATTATGATTAAAATCTAATTATTCTTAATTTTAAAATAATAATTAAGAAAAATAGTGGGTAAAAGAGGTTACACTAATAACTTTATTATTTGCTCTTTACCTCTGCTTATTAGTTTACCTAATTACTTCTTGTTTGCTCTCCATATTACAAAGCCTGCTATTGCACCCATCATACCAGCAAATGCTAACAATACCATCAATGGGAAGTTACCTGTTGATGACTGCTGCAATTGACCCTGAGGCTCTTGTAGGTATACTCTAGCAGCATCACCATGAGCATCTGTTATAGGCTCAGCCCAGTAGTAGATATCTAGAGATGCACTTATTGCAGGATCCACTGCTTCTATCTTGTAAGTACTACCATCAATTGTAGCATTTGCCGTTAATACCCTCTCCTTATGAGCGCCTTCTCTAATACTACTCTCTCCAGCACTAACTACTGTTACTGCAGGAGCTGGTTCCTTAACACCCCATTTCTCTGCTTCTGCCATACTCTGCAATGCGTTAGTTAACTTGTGCCATTGTGTTATAGGTAACTCTTTTATCCTCTCAAAGTTTATGAGAGGATCGTTCAATATTCTTGCAATATTGCTATCCTTGCTTAATATACTAGAAACCTCTGGGAATCTAGCATCAAAGTAACCCTTTATACTGTTTATATCCATGGTTATCTGCTCACCATCTGTATTAAATGTTATAGGCACTTGCCCCTCAACCTTAAAGCCTCTCCAATTAAGATCTATTATTGCTGGCTGCTGGTATAAAGCCTCTTGTATTATTATATTAGTTATCTTTACCTTTAGATTAATGCTCTGCTCTAATACAGCTTTAGTACCTCTATCATCATGTAAAGCCACTCTATAAGTTAACTCTCTAACCTCTGCTACCTTGGCTGGAGAGTTGATTGCTAGAAGAGCCTCGTTTATCTTCTGCTTTAGTACATCTATTCCTGGAGTGCTATCATCTGCTTTAAATACATACCTCTCATTAACGTTGCTTAGTATATCCTTTACTCTACCGCCATTGGAGTAGTCTATAGTAGTTACTCTTTGTGCAAGGAACTCAACACCAGCAAAATTCTCATTTGCAGTTGCAAATATATCAGCCCTTCTTATCTGTGTTGCATTTACTAATGGTATCATAGATAATGCCAATACAACAGATACGGTTACTGCTAATGCTTGACGTTTATACATTACAGCTTATTATTCAAGATCTTTTTATAAACCTTTTCAATTCTTCATGTATAATATATTCATATAAATATTTTATATCTTCTTAATCTTATCAATTAAAGAATAGAATTATAAATGATCTTTAAGATGATTTACAATATGAGGAATGTAACCATACTAGCTGGTGGCACAGGATCTGTTAAGTTGGTTAGAGCCTTGTATAAACTAAGCAAGGATATATGCATAATATGCAATGTAGGAGATAACATATGGTTACATGGGCTTTATATATGCCCAGATATAGATACTATAGTATATGGTATTGCTAGCATGCTTGATGTAAGCAAGGGATGGGGGGTTAAGGATGATACATTCAACTGCTTAGAGCAGTTAAAGCTCCTTGGGGAGGATCATTGGTTTATGATTGGAGATAAGGATCTAGCATTGCATATATTAAGGAGTAGGCTAATAAGAGAAGGGAAGAATCTATATGAGGTAACTAAATATGTATGCCATAAACTAGGCATATATGCTAAGATTATACCAGCAAGCAATGATACTCTTGAGACTAGAATATTAACTGATCAAGGGGATATGCATCTACAAGAGTTCTGGGTGAAGTACAAAGGCTTGCTAGATGTTAAAGGCATAACATATAAAGGGTATGCTAGAGCATGTAAAGAAGCTTTGGATGCTATAAACCATAGTAGCAAGGTTATAATTGCTCCAGCAAATCCTATAAGTAGCATAGGGGCAATACTTGCTGTACATGGTATAAGGGAGGCTTTAAATGAAAATAGGAGTAAGTGTGTAGCAGTAAGCCCAATAATAGGTGATAACCCAGTGAGTGGACCAGCAGGCAAGTATATGCGTGCATTAGGCTATGATGCTAATGTATTATCCATAGCTAAGTTATATAGTGATATAATATCCTCAATAGTTATTGATGCTAGAGATGTTAAGTATAAAGATGCCATTGAAGAATTAGGCATAAAAGTTCATACTACAGGGATATTCATGAATGATGAAGCCTCAGAGTTAAGGCTAGCAAGGTTTCTACTAGATATATGATTAAAAAGTTTCATGCATTGGATATGAGGCTATGTGTAATAATACCTGTGAAAAGGCTAGATAAAGGTAAGAGCAGGCTTGCAAGATTGCTTAATGCTAAAGAGAGAGCAATGTTATCAACTGCCATGCTAAAGGATATTCTTCATGTAATATCATACTCTCATTACATAAGTGATGTCTTTGTTGTAACATCAGATGATACAGTTAAAGAGATAGCTTATAGTTATGGGGCATTAGTGTTAAAGGATGAAGATAAAGGGGTTAACCATGCTGTATCCCTTACCAATGAGTATGTAAAAGACTATCATGCTAGTGTAATATTACCTCATGATATACCATTGATAAGTAACCTTGATATAGCAATGTTATACACCTCAGCCCTTTATACTAAAGAGTGTGTAGTGATAACCCCTTCCCATAGATTAGATGGCACTAATGCTCTTTTAAGAAAGAGCCCTTTGATAATAGATACTCATTACGATGAAGATAGTTATATGCTACATATCAAAGAGGCTATGGGTAAAGGTGTAAGAGTAAAGATACTCTTAAGTAAAGGGCTCATGTATGATATAGATGAGGTTGATGACCTTAGATTATTTATGAAAGAGAGAGTTAATGAAGGATCTTATACAAAAGAATGCCTTAAGGAACTCAAGGTTAAAGGATTCTAGATATGAAAAGGGAAGATGGTAGATATTATATTAATGGTAAATACTAGAATATACCGCATAATTTTATATATTTTATTTTCTATAAGATCAATGGTATTGCTATGGTTAATCAATCAATATGGAAGATCATAACGATCCTTAGTTCTCTTGCCACTATGGTTATGTTCGCTGAGACCATGCTTGTACCAGCAATACCAGATATTATACAAGAGTTTAGACTAACGTACAATATCTCATCATGGATCCTTACAATATACCTTACAGTTGGGGCTGTTATGGCTCCAATAATAGGAAGGATTGCAGATATCTATGGTAAGAAGCTTATGCTTATTATAATCATGTGTATATACTTCATTGGACTAGTCATAGGTTCTGTATCTAGCAGTATATACATGCTATTAATGGCAAGGGGTATACAAGGTTTAGGCATAGCAATGTTCCCTTTGGCATTTAGTATAGTAAGGGAGATGCTTCCTAGCAATAAGATATCCATAGGACAAGGATTCATAAGCTCAATGTTTGCTATAGGTTCTATACTTGGATTGCTTATAGGCGCAAGTATAGTGCATTACTATGGCTGGAGGAGTACATTCCTATCTATAATGCCTATAACAGTTGCTCTCTTATTTCTCATAAGCAGATTCATAACTAAAGAACCTAAAGGCATAATAGATAAGGGTATAGAGAAGACAATAGATGTAAAGAGCAGCATTCTACTTGCTCTAACAATAGTAACATTTCTTATAGCAGTAACATACCTTGCAGAGTATAGTTATCAAATAACATACATAACATCGTTCATACTCTCATCCTTGTTCTTTGCATTATTCATAATTAGAGAGAAGAACTCAAAGAAACCATTGATAGATAGCAGGATATTCCTTAACAGAATCCTTTTGCCAGCAAACATAATGATAATGATAGTTGGTTTATCCATGTTTATGGTATTTCAAACTATACCAATACTCATAAAGAGTCCTGCACCTTATGGCTTGAATGGTAATGAGTTCGATTTCATTAATATACAGTTACCATTCTCTCTTACCTTGCTTATAGTTGGTCCTGCAACTGGTTTCATAATATCAAGGTTTGGATCCATTAAACCCTTAGTACTAGGGAGCATAATCACAGCAGTATCGTTCATCTTGCTCTTCCAATACCATGAATCAACAGTAGCCTTGGCTAGTATACTAGCATTAACTGCAGCAGGGTTATCACTTATGAACGTTGGAGGTATGAATATAATAATAACAAGTGCACCACGAGAGTATCTTGCTGTAACTCAAGGCATAACACAGATGCTTAGAATAGTAGGCTCAGCCATAGGTCCTGCTATTGCAGGTGTTATAATGCATATCTATAGCATACATGATCCTAGGAGTGGGAATATCTATCCCCTTAACTATGCATATAATACAATATTCTTAATAGCTGTAATGGTTGGATTTGTATCTTTTGCACTAGCATTAGTTATAAAACATAATAGATCATCGATTAATGATAAATACGCTTAATAATTATTATTAATTATTAATTATCTTACTGATCTCATCCTTCCAACGCTCCATGAACTCTTGCTCTATCTCCTTATCCCTTAACTCCTCTTGCAATAGTATTGGTATGCCCTGTACTATTGGATATATCCTATTGCACTTTAAGCATATTAGCACACCCTCTACAACCTCCTCACCATTGGATTCAAATTCCCTTAACTCTAAAGAATTCTTATCTATTGGGCATGCTATTATATCTAGTAACCATCTCTTCATGATTCAGTTAATACTCCATAATTTATTTATATTATCCTTCTTATTCTTCATAATTTATCTCCAATGTATATTGGAGAGCCTAGCCTTGATGATAATACTATAGCATCTTTAATCCTCTCAACCAACAATGCATCATCTATTGTAACCTTTAACTTCTCTCTACCATCTATAGCAGCAATAAAGTTACTTACCAATAGATGCAATTTATTTAAATGCTCTTTTCTTACAATCTTATCATTATTATTATTATGAATAACCAACTCTTGCTCTAAAGGATTTATCTCTAGTATTGTATCATCAGTGCATACTATCTTAAGCCTTCTATGAAACCTTGCATTATCTCTAGCATAATCATCATCTTCTCTTACCATTACCTCTCTCTTAACATTAACTATCCTTGTTACAATCTCTACTATTAACTTGGATTTTGTATATGCTAATAAAGATGCTATAAGTTCGTCTCTGTTTTTACTTATGCTTATGCTAGATACATACCTTGGTAACTCCTTGATTAAATATACAAGCGTAGTAATATCATCATGCATTATAATCCTTGGATCCAACCTCTCCTCCTCATATGTTATACTATCAAATGCAAGTAGTATAGGCTCATAACCTTTACTTGTTATAGTATGCTTAGCATCTTCTATTATTGGATTGAAGTATTCTATATAGCATGGCATTAGATTAACTCTACCCTTACTACTATCTATAATTGCAGCTATCTCTTTGCACTTATTATAATCATCTGTAAAAGGTTCATCCACAAGTATATGAATGCTACTTCTCCCTCCTCCTCTTCCACTTCCACTTCCTCTCTCTTCTCTTCCCTTGCTTCTTTTATCATCTCTCCTAATGCAATCTACTATCTCCTTGATCAATGCTAGATGTTTACTTGCATCTGTAGCAATAACTATACCATCTATGCTAGTATCATTAACCACATCTTGTATTGATGTATAGTATGATTGTGATAGATTGTATCTTTTTGCAAATACTGCTGCATTATCTGGATTCTCATCGTATACGCAGGCTAAGGCATTAAGCCTATTCAGTAAATCTGCATACTTTACAGCATTATCGTTACAGCCTATAAGGCATACCCTTGCCATATCAAATCAATTAATAATATTACCATACAGGTGTAACCCAGTCCTCATATGCCTCAACCATACCTCTAACTACCTTAGCATACATCTCCCTTATGCTCTTACATACTATACCTTCATTACCATCTCCTATAACATGGTCATCTATGCTTATAACTGGGGTTATCTCTGCTGCTGTCCCAGTTAGGAATACCTCATCTGCTATGTATAACTCACTCCTAGGTATGTTACGCTCTACAACCTCATAGCCCATATCCTTAGCAAGGGTTATAGCAGTATCCCTAGTTATACCCTCTAATACGCAGGAGGATAATGGTGGGGTTGCTATCTTACCCTTCCTTACAATAAATACATTCTCCCCTGGGGCTTCACTAACATAACCATTGTTATCAAGCAGTATAGCCTCATCATAACCTCTCCTCTTGCACTCTTGTGTAGCAATAACAGAGTTAAGGTAGTTTGCACCTGCCTTTGCTAATGGGGGTAGTGATAAGTCGTTTATCCTACGCCATGATGATATCATACACCTTATCCCTTTTGGGTTCAAGTACTGCCCAAATCTAAATACCATCACTGCTATATGGGTAGGTGAGTCTTCCCTAACATAAAGATCTATGCCATGCATGCCTACAAATGCTATAGGCCTTATATAGCATGACTCTTTAACATTGTTCTTTCTTAGCAGTTCAAGTACAGCATTAACTATATCTTCAACCTTAAATCGTAAGGGTATGGAGTGTATACTTGCAGATCTGAACAGTCTCCTTATATGATCCTCCAATCTAAATACATAAAGGTTGCTATCTGAGACGTATGCCCTAATACCCTCTATAACACTTGTACCATAGTGTAATGCATGGGTCATCAATGGAACCTTTGCCTCCTTGTACTCTATCATATTACCATCGAACCATACATATGGGAACTCTTGCAGTATCATCTCCTCTCTTCCTATCCAAAGAAGATATTACGATAATAAAAATATATTGCATCATAATCATAAGATGTGTTGGAGTTAATAAGGTTAGAGAAGGGTATTAGCATAGTTAGCCCTTATCCTTGTATACTGCTAGAGGAGCATAAGACATTACTCTTTGCTGATACCCATCTAGGGTTAGAGGAGCATAGGGAGAGGCTAGGCATACATGTACCATATCCAATAACAGATCATATAATAGAGTGTATACTTAAGCCTGTTAAGGAACTTAACTGCAGCAAGGTTATAATACTTGGTGATGTTAAGCACGAGTTTGGTAAACCTAGCAGGGATGAGTGGTACTCATTAAAGAGGTTGGTTCATCTATTACGAAAGGAAGATGCTGAGTTAGAGGTTGTAAGAGGGAACCATGATAACTACATAATATACATATTAAAAGAGCTTAATGTTAAACTACATGAGCCTTATCTGCTTCACGATGGGCTACTCTTAACACATGGTCATATCAACATAGATATCAAGAGTATTGCTAATGAGCATGATATTAAAGGAGTTATTATGGGGCATGAGCATCCATGCATAGTATTAAAGGATGATATAGGTTCAAAGCATAGGTTCAAAGCATTCTTACATGGTAGCATAATGCTAAATGATAAAAGAGTAAGTTTAGTAGTACTTCCATCTTTATCTCCATTGGCATATGGTAACCCATTGAATGAGGATGCTGTATTAAAGAGCCCTATACTAAGAGAGTTCAGTAATGCAATAGATGACCTTGTACCATACATAATAGATGTTGAGGTTACGGTTAAGAGGTTCCCAGAGATAAAGTATCTACGCTATAGCAATAGGGTTATCCTTTAGTATCATTGAAGTAAGGTATTACCTTCCTGCCAAAGAGCTCTATGTTCTTGTAGTATCCTTCACCCCAGAACCTTATTATGAAGTGCTGTACACCTGCCTTTATAAACCTCTCTATAGTAGGTATGATATCATCAGGCTTGCCTAAGCCTATGGCTGATCTAGCTATGCTATCTGGTATCTGCTGGGCTGCTTCACGCATCTTTTGCATAAGCTCTGGTTTTGACATGGCATACTCTGTAAAGTACTTCCTAAAATCAAAGTCCTTTGGGGGCTCCATACCGTACACCTTCAATAGCTCTGGCTTGTATAGGCTAACCTTTAATGCGCTCCTTAACCTTAACCATGACTCCTCTGGGTCATCTGTAAAGTAAACATCAAAGTCTAGGCATCTCTCTATATTATCCTCTCTATTATTCTCTTTAGCCTTCTCTGCTATTATTCTTGAGTGGTACTCATACAACTCTGGAGTATATGCTATTGGTAACCAACCATCACCATACTTTGCTGTTATCTCCAAAGTCCTCTGGGCACCAGCAGCTATGTATATTGGTGGTCTAGGTTGCTGTATACTCTTTGCTTGTAGGCAAGCATTCTTTAGAGTATAGAACTTACCCTCAAAACTAACCCTATTGCTAGGTGATGATTCAAATAACAGCCTTATCACTTGCAACTGCTCCTCTAACCTAGATACAGGCTTATCCCATTGTATACCAAAGTCATTTATATTCTGAGCCTCTCCAGCCCCTATCCCTAGTATAGCCCTCCCTTTGGATACTCTATCAAGTGTTATAGTCTGTAATGCTACTGTTGATGGATGCCTTCTAACAGCATCTGTAACACATGTTCCTAGCATAACATTCCTTGTCACTTGGGATGCTGCAGCAAGTAGTATCCAAGCATCATTAACTATAGCATTAGGCCATTGAGGAACATTCGTATGATCCATGCTCCATACAGAGTCATACCCTAGCTTATCAGCAATCATGTATGCCATAAGTTGCTGCTCCTCTCCTAACCCTAGTCTTGCTACATTTAAGCCATTTTGAATACCAAACCTTACCTTCTTATTTACCATACCATACCTCATGAACATGCTATTAATAAACTAATTTGCCTTAATTAATATTATAGGAAAGATAAATATTAAATGATGCGTAGATCAGTAACTATCTCAGTTCTAATAGCTTCTATAGCTGCCATTCTCTTTGTATCATTATTGTTATTAAATAATAGTAACACTTCACAATCCATACAGGATTATAGTATAGTTGCTGTAGGGGACTTTGGTTGTAATAGTAATACAGACAAAGTTATGACTCTAATAAACTCATTAAAACCTAATTTAATACTTGGCTTAGGGGATTACTCCTATAGAACTAGCATAGATTGCTGGCTTGAAGAGCTTAATAACAATAAGATTGATACTAGCAAGGTTAAACTTGCTTTAGGAAATCATGAATATGGTTCCACTCAGTGTCTTACCTATGCTAATTATTGCTTAACAGACCAAGAGAGGGATAAACTAATGAAGATTTTAAATATGCCCAATGAAGGATACTACTCATTCAATTATAACAATGCTCATATACTTGTAATGAACACAGAGGTTCCATATGCTAAGGACTCAAAACAGTATAACTTTGTTGTCAACGACCTCTCTAGTGCTAGTAAAAACTCTAAAATAAATTGGATAATAGTAGCATTCCATAAACCAATGTACTCCTCTCCATCTGCACATACTGCACTACTTGACCTTAGAAGCATATACCAACCAATATTCGATAAGTATGGTGTAGATCTGGTATTGCAAGGGCATACTCATGCTTATGAGAGATCAAAACCTATGAAGTATAACGAAGTGGTTACAGATAACTCTTTACATATGTATAATAAGCCTAATGGCGAGATATTCGTTACCGTAGGTACTGGTGGAGCATCACTTTACAGATACACTGAAAAGTTGCCTTATAGTGCAACTCAAGCATCTATTTATGGAGTACTTGAGATACGCATAAGAGATAATGGTTCCTTGTTAGAGGCTAGATTCATATCCATAGATAGGAATACCTTGGATATATTTAGTATAGAGAAGAATTTAAATCATAATAAGTAACTAATAAATGGTGATGACTTTTATAAAAATATTTGTTGTATTAATTACTTTAATTTTATAACTGCCCTCCCTTTTATTCCTCCCTTCTCTAACTTCTCAAATGCCTCATTTATCTGCTCTAGTTTAAACTGCTCAGATATAACATTCTCAACATCTATTATGCCTTTACTTGCTAATGCTATTATCTCAGGCATATCTATTCTAGGTTTGCCTCCATATGAGCCTATTATATGCACACCTTTCCTTACAACAAAGTTTATCTCAAACCCAGCCTCGTTTCCTTTTGATGATAAGCCTACAAGCACTGCCCTACCCCCAGAGCGTACTGATCTTATAGCACTGCTTATAGTATCCTTTAGCCCTATAACCTCTATAGCAGCATCAACACCCTTACCATCTGTTATATCCATTATTGCCTTTACAGGATCCTCCCTCTTTGAGTTTACAGTATACTTTGCCCCAAGTGTCTTAGCATAATCTAGCTTCTCATCCCTAACATCTATAGCAATAACATCTGTATTGAATACCTTACTTGCTATCTGAACAACGTTGCTACCAACCCCTCCTATACCATATACAGCAATAATCTCAGATGGCTTAAGGTTAGCATTCTTGCATGCACCATAGGCAGTCATTATTGCACATCCTAGTATTGCTGCACTATCCATCTTTATGTTATCTGCTACCTTGAATACTGATGTTGCTGGTATTATGCAGTACTCTGCATGTGCGCCCATTGAGTACATGTATACTGTATTACCATCCTTATCTACTAGCCTACTTGTACCATCGTAGTATACACCTTTAAGCCTATTGTAGTTGTAAAAGTTCTCGCATAGATCCTCATAGCCCCTTATACATAATCTGCACTTTCCACATGGTAGTATGAATGGTCCTACCACATTATCTCCTACTTGTACATTATCTACTCCATTGCCTACTGCTACAACCCTTCCAGATACCTCATGCCCTAATACTGCTGGTAATGGGAATGGTATATGCCCTCTAAGTACATGAAGATCAGTATGGCATAAGCCTACAGCATTAACCTCTATCATAACCTCATTGTCCTTGGGCTTAGGGTCCTTTAACTCCTCTATCTGTAAAGGTTTGTCTGTTGATCTTAGAACCGCTGCTTTCACATCAATTCATACAAAGTATATATACTTAAACTTACTTCTTAATAATATAATTAATTAAAAATAATTTAGTTAACTTAGTTAACCTCTCTTATCCTTATCCCTCTTCTGTATTGGTATATACTCACAGCCCAATGGACCACAGTACCTACCAACGTATGCTGCTGCAGGTCTATAAAGTGCTGGCTTTGGTTGTGCTTCAACGAACTTCTCCTCAATTATATGTGCACACCAACCAGAGATCCTTGCAATAGCAAATATGCATGTATAAAGATCTATTGGTATACCCATTGAGTAATATACAGAAGCACTGTAAAGATCAACGTTAGCATATATATCAACACCTCTCCTCTTCTTAACCTCCTCCTTTGCAACCTGCTCTAACTTGTATGTTATAGCATACCACTTGTTATTGTTCCTTAATGATAACCTTCTACTCATCTCTCTAAGTATCTTAGCCCTAGGATCATCTGTCTTGTAAACAGCATGTCCTAACCCCATTATCTTCTCATTTGCATCCAATCTAGCCTTAACATACTTCTCAACATTACTCTCATCACCAATCTCAAGCAATGCCTTCATAACAGCAACATTGGCACCTCCATGAAGATCACCAGATAATGCTGCAATAGCAGCACATACACATGCATACATATGTGCCCTAGTAGACGCAACCTGTCTAGCAGCAAAGGTTGATGCATTAAAACTATGCTCTGCATGGAGTATTAAGCATATATCGAACATCCTTGCTATATCGTTCTCTGGCACCTTGCCTAAGAGCATGTATAATGTGTTTGCTGCATGTGAGAGATTCTCATCTGGATCAACTATAGGTTTATCATTCCTTATAGCATTCCAAGCAGCAACTATGGTAGGCATCTTTGCTATTAGGCTTATACTCCTCTCAAGGTTTGCTGGCTTTGATTCATCTAATGGATCGTAATCAGCAAGCATTGCTACAGATGATATAAGTACATCCATAGGTCTAGCATTCTTTAGCCTATGTCTCATCGCCTCAATAATCTCCTTAGGTAGAGATCTGTTAGCCTTTAACTTTCTATCAAACTCTTCTAGTTGCTCTTTTGTAGGCAAATCACCATATAGCAAGAGGTAACTTGTCTCCTCAAATGTTGAGTTCTTTGCTAGATCAAATATATCATACCCTCTATATAGTAATCTACCATTCTCTCCATCTATAAGGCATAGCTTTGTATCTGCTATCTCTACATTTCTAAGTCCAATGTTCTTTATGTTAAACACATAATTTAGTTTGAGGAGGGGATTATTAAATTATCTTCTATTAGAATTAAGATGGTTAGTAACAGATTATCACACTGAAAGGTTAATATATTTTGCAGAGTATAATATGTATGTAGAGTAGGATGGTATGGTTATATGTAGTCATTGGTCTTATCATTATTATAGTAATGCTTGTACTTATCAACCTTGATAAGAGGGTAAAGAGTAGCAATTACTCTGATAGGTATAAGCATGTAAGATCTAATAACCTTAACATATGCCTTTCTTGTGGTAGCAAGTTCAGAGGCCATAAATGTCCATACTGTGGTTTTGATAATGTAAATATCAATAATGATATCTAACTCATAGTATTGTAAAAGCAGATCATTATAGTTTAACTCTACCTTCTACTAATCTTTAATCTATTTAACACTATAAAGGTAGCAGATGCGCTAGCTACCCCTATGATATATGGCAGTATATTGTTTACATACCCCTCTCCTCCCTCTATCTCTTTAGGCACTGTATATGCAAAAGGCTCCTGTAGATTATCCCCTCTCCTAGCAATAGATACTTCTCCTTCTCCCACCTTCTCCCTCTTCTCCATCTCACTTGCATTTAACGATCTCTCATCCCTAGCATTAGCATTTCCCATATTCAAGTAAGATGATATAGTATTAAGCATAAGTATTGTTGCTATAGCTAACATTGGAGCAGATACAAGCAGTACATTACTCTTACTATGCATAGTGATAATTCACCTCTCTAACATATAACACTATAGATTAGAACGGTCTCCTCTTCCATAGCCTTATGGTCTCGAACCAGAATGCAGCACTTGCTATAATAGCAAATGCTACAGCATGTATATTTAAAGATGAGTAATTTAATACTGTATAGGCTATAAGCAAGGATGTGAAGAATACAGCAAAGAAAGCAAGCCTAGGTATGGTATAACCTAATATGTTTACATACGATTCTAGCATGCTTATCTCTGCCTTCTTTGCAATGTAGTATCTGCCGTAATCATCCTTAGCAACTAGATTAAGAGATATAAGCTTATCAAGATGGTAACTTGCTACACTTGGGCTTGAGAAGTTAAGATCCCTCTGTACCTCTCTAACGCCTACAGGTTCGTTCCTCTTAAGCATATACAAGTATACTTGAAGTGTCTTGCCCTTTAACTCCCCTTCTATATCTTCATGCATAATAGTACATACTTAAACCCATCATATATATAATATACAAATATTATGCTCATTACTGTTCTAATCATTAGAACAGCATTACTAAAGCATGTAACCTCTGTTCAGATACAAAGTTTAACATTACGTATACTATCATATCTATACAGAGATGAGCATGAGCAACCAAGACAACAAGAATAACGGTAGCAGAAATAGGAGCAAGCATTACATGTTTGCTGGGCTAGGTGTTATAGCAATGCTAACAGTAGCATTAGCACTATCTACACCATTAATACAAGGCAGAGAGAGTATAAGCATAGCAAAAGCACAACAGAGTAGTAACAACGATAACATTACAAGGGAGATATCAGTTACTGGCATAGCAAGCAAGATGATAAAGCCAGATAAAGCAGTATTGAACATTGGTGTAGAGACACAGGCAAAGACAGCAGCTGAGGCAGCAAGCATGAATTCAGATATAATGAACAAGGTTGTAAGCGCATTAAATGCATTAGGTGTAGATAAAGATAAGATAAGTACAAACTACTACAGCATATATCCTGTATATGAGCAGAAGCAGAGAGAGGATATAGCATGTATACAGAAATATCCTCCGCCACCAGAATGCATTGCTCAAGTACTTGTAGGATATAAAGCTGTTAACTCACTAACCATTACAGTAAATGCAGATGCAGACATAGGAAGGATTATAGATTCTTCTATTGCTGCAGGAGCAAACCAGGTTTATGGAGTTAACTTCTATGTATCACAAGAGATGCAGAATAGCATTGTAAATGAGCTTATAGAACAGGCTGTAATTGATGCAAAGAACAAGGCAGAGAGAGCATTGACACCCTTAGGAGAAAAAGTAGGTAATGTTAAGAGCATAAGCATAGGCTATTCTCCTATACCAATATATAGTAGGGCATTATCACCAGCTGAGCAATCATCTACGCCTATATTCCCAGAACAACAGCAGGTATCAGTATCTGTTTATGTGACTTTCCTAATAGAGTAAGATAAGAGAAGCAGAAGAAAACAATACCTTTATTTATTCATTATAATTTTATATTTATATATCTGTTTATAAATTTAATTTTTAATATTAGCAAGGCTTATACCATGCACCACTAGTAATAAGATGCAATAAGTAATATTTAGCATACTTTATAAGAAAGATTTAATTTAATGCAGTAATAGGAAAGGATGGATTATGATGATAAACCTTAGTGATACAATAGCAAGTATACAGATGCAAGCGAATCCACTATTCCCAACAGGGGGTGAGTCACAGCCATGGTGGGTATACTTACTATGGATATTACCAATATTCATATTCATGCTGTATGGGCAAAGGATACAGATGTGGATGGTTATGCAAGATGTCTCAAGGTCTCTTAATAAATTAAAGAGCATGCAAGAGAAGTCTAGGGAAGAGGCTATCTCATACATAAAGAGTGTTAATCCTAACCTAACCAATCTTGAGAGGATTGATATGCTTATGGAGCATTTTACTATAACACCAGTTAACCTAGATCCTTATGGAATAGTAAGCAAGATACAGCATCTTATAAGGCTTAGAGATGATAGGATAAGGGCTGAGGTTAGAGCATTAGCACCCCAAGCAGATGAGGTTACACTCTCTAGATTAGAGAACGTGCTTGAGGTTGCTACAGCATTACATACACTTTACAAGGTGGTTAGGCACTTTTACCTTATGGGTAAGAAGACAACAAGTATGTTCTTCCTTGTTCAGTTACAGATGATAATGCCTCTAATAATGCAGTCTGCTGAGGCACTTAACAAGGCTATACCAGCACTAAAGAATGGTCAGCCTATAGGCGATGGTATAGGACCTATGGTTGTAGGTAGACTTATGCTTGATAGAGAGAAGATAGTTATAGCAAGGGATACAGTATTGAGTGAGTATGACTACAATGGTAGAAGGCTTTATTTAGTTAAGGCTAAAGGACCTGGAGGGACTGTTGGTGAGCCTCATACTGCTATTGAGAAGATAGTGAATGAGATGGGTGTAAGGATTGATATGATAATAATGATAGATGCTGCATTGAAGCTAGAAGGGGAGAAGAGTGGTGAGGTTGCAGAGGGTATAGGTGCAGCTATAGGAGGTATAGGTGTTGAGAGGTTCCAGATAGAGGAGATAGCAACAAAGCGTAATATACCATTGTATGCAGTTATAATAAAGCAATCGATACTAGAGGCTATAACTACTATGAAGAAGGAGATAGCAGAGGCTGCAGATAAGGCTAGTAGGACTGTATTTAGAATGATAGATGAGTATAGCAAACAAGGGGATAATATACTAATAATAGGTGTAGGTAATACTTTAGGTGTAGGGCAATGAGCGAAGATAATAGCAAGGATAAACAACAGCAACATATAGTATATACAATAGAGCAGTGTAAGGTATGTGGTGTTAAGAACAAGCGTACATTTAAGGTTGGGGATTACGTATACAAGGATGGTGGATCTTGCTTAAGGTGTAAAGGCAATACTTTGGTTATAATGATATATGCAGAATCTATAAATAGCAATATTTAAAGCGATAACTATTATTGGGTAATGATTATACTCCCTTCACTCTTTGCTATGATTGTATGCTCTGCCTGAGCAACGAACCTATTATTTCCTTCTACTAGTATTGGATATGCTCTTACAATCTTCTTCTTAATCAATACTTCTAGCATACTTCTAGCATGGTTAATCTCAAAGTTTAAATCTTTAACTATCCAACGTAGTGCAAATGGTAATGTCTTAAACCTATTCCATAGTGCTTCAAGGAACTCATCTACCTCTTTATTACCTACCCTCTTCCTTGTTACTATAGAGAATATATTACTTATATCACCATTGTAAACTATCCCATCACCATCTGCTGTTGTTACAAATGGTTCTATAGCATAAACCTCATTCTCTTGTAGAGTGAAAGAGCCTATAGTCCATATGTTTGGTATAGACTTACCAGCATGAATTGTATACTGCTGTATGGAGTGCCCACTAAGGTTCTGTATTGGTTTTAGACCATAAGACTTTACAGTATTCTCTATAACCCTTCCTATATCACTTGCTCTAACCCCTACCCTAGCAACCTTCAATGCCTCCCTTAGAGCATGCTCACAAGCCTCTACTAGTATGGAGTAATCTGCATTGTAGCATACTGTTACTGCTGTATCTGCTATACAACCATTAACATGTACACCTATGTCTATCTTTAATATATCACCATCCTTAACCTCAGTTATATCATCTGGCTCTGCTGTGTAGTGTGCTGCTATCTCATTAAGACTTAGATTGCAAGGGAATGCTGGTTCTCCTCCCTTTGCTCTTATCATACCTTCTAAACTCTCACATATCTCAAGTAGTGTATGTCCTACATAGTACTGCTTCCTTGCATACTCTCTAACCTCTGCTGCTATCTTGCCTGCTTTAATGTAATCCTCTATAGTTAATAGCAAACCATGATATTTACATGCAAGGGGTAAATAAATCTAAATAAATCTAATAAAAAATCTCATTGCCTAATATGAGACCCTTCAGTAAGAGGGCTTAATACTTACTAAGCAAGCAAGTAAGATTGCTAACTAACTTGATCTATATCTAAACCTCTTAAGCCTAATAAGTTCGTTGTATGAACCAAAGATAGATGTATCAGTAACCTTATCCAATGGATCCTCAGGCTCATATGACTCAAATACCCTTATACTCTTGTATAATGTGTCTCTTTGAGCAGGTATCCTACCTATGCTCCTTATAGCACTCCTTAACTCCCTAGGTCTAATTAGTTGCCCATTCCTTGCACCTGCAGCAGTAGATATGCTCTCATTTATTAATGTACCACCAAGATCATTTGCACCAGCATTAAGCAAATCCTTAGCAAACTCTATGCCTTCTTTAACCCAAGAGACTTGGATATTCTTTATATAGTTATTTAACATTATCCTTGCTATAGCATGCATCTTAAGCACTTCTTCCCTATTTGCACCTTCTCTTAAACCATTAACCAGTCTATGCTTATACATTGGTGCCTCTCTGTATACAAAGCTTAAGGGTACAAACTCTGTGAACCCATGAGTCTCCATCTGAATATCTCTTATAAGTTTTAGATGTACTGCCTTATGCAAGGAGTTCTCAATATGCCCATACATTATAGTTGCAGTAGATGGTATCCCTAACCTATGTGCAGTCTTTATAACTCTTATCCAGTCCTTAACCTTTATCCTACCTGGGGATATTATGTTCCTTACCCTCTGTACAAGAATCTCAGCGGCTGTACCAGGGATGCTGTTTAACCCTGCATCCTTTAATGCCTTAAGGTAATCCTCTATGCTCATATTTGCCCTTAATGCGCCATACATTACCTCCTCTGGTGAGAATGCATGTATATGCATGTCTGGCAACTCCTTCTTAATTGCTCTGCATATATCAATGTAAAGATAGCCATCCATCTTTGGCATCAACCCTGCCTGTATGCATACCTCAGTAGCCCCAAAGACGTATGCTTCCTTTGCTCTCCTTACTATCTCTTCTATAGGCAATAGATAGCCCTCTTCCTCTCTAAAGTCCCTTGAGAATGCACAGAATCCACAACGCTTTATACACACATTTGTGAAGTTTATATTTCTATTAACTACATATGTTACTACATCACCTACACTAACCTTCCTTAACGCATCTGCTGTTGCAATTAATGCCTTAAGTGAATCTTTGCTGCATTCAAATAGTTCTACAGCATCCTTCACACCTATATCCTTGAACGATAATGCCCTATTAAGAATATCAGCAACTATAGGATCTATATCATTATCCTTTAGCATCTTATCTGCATAGCATATTGCATAACTTGCATCTTTAATATTATTATTATTTATGTTATTATCATTACTATTTATCATAATCATCTCAACCTAGATTAATAACCTTTAACAAGCCCATACTCATCCCTTAGCAGGTTAATAACATCCATAACATTGCCATCTAAGAACTCCTCATTTATATACTCTGGATACACTGGTAGTCTTGCCCTAAGCATAAACCCATTCCTCTCTGTAACATGCTTAACATGATCTATGCTAGGCCATGGTGCCTCTGGATTAACATAGTCTATAGTTAATGGGGATATACCTCCCCAATCGTTTATCCCAGCATACAAGAATTCATGGAAGCCATGGTTAAGGTTTGGAGGCACCTGTATGTTCATATTAGGCATTATAAGCCTTGCCAATGCAACTACTCTAAGCATATACTCCCTTGATGGTTTAGCATGCATTGCCATAGGGGTATCATCCTTTGGGTTAAAGTTCTGGATTATAACCTCTTGTATATGCTTATACTTATCACTTAACTCTTTTATAACAAATAGAGAGTCTATAACCTCTTGCATACTCTCGCCTATACCTATAAGCAAGCCTGTAGTAAATGCTACCCTTGCCTTACCAGCATCCTCTATACTTCTTATCCTAGCCCTTGGGTTCTTGCTTGGGGCATGTTCATGAGGCATGCCCTTTAAGCATAGCCTATCACTTGCATTCTCAAGCATTAATCCTATACTTGCATTACACTCTTTTAGCATCTTAACCTCATCGTATGTTAAGTTACCTATATTTGTATGAGGTAGTATGTTAACCCTCTTAAGCACTAGAGAGCATAGGTATGCTACATACTCAACGGTACTTGAGAAGCCTAGGCTCTTAAGCCATTCTCTAGCCTCTTTATACCTCTGCTCTGGTCTCTCACCGCTCATGAATAATGCTTCTGTGCACCCTAGCCTCTTACCCTCTTCTGCTACTGCTATAACATGCTCTGGTTTAAGCATTATTAGATTACTACTATTAGGCTCCTCTCTGTATGTGCAGTAGGAGCAGTAATCCCTACATAGGTTTGTTACTGGTATGAATACCTTACGTGAGTATGTGATAAGTTTACCTTTTATACCATCTCTAAGCATAGATGCTTTAGCAAGTAGACTACTTAATGGCAATGAGGCAATGGTATAAGCCTCATCTTTGCTTATCCCTTCCCTAGTAGTTAACATACCCTATTGTATTAGGATTATGTCTATTAATCTTTGCTAACATTATAAGAATCAGATGTATAACATAACCTGTTTACCATCTATATCAACCTCTACAAACTTTATCCCCTTGCTCTTGCTTACCTCTTCAGCCTCATTCATGTTTAATATGCTAACACCCCTTGCCCTAACTAGATATGCAAGTTCATCCTTCATGGGGTTAAGCATCTCTACAGCATCACCATCTAACCCTGCTATATACGCATGTTCAACAACATCTGTTGGATTGTAACCCTTCTCCTTCCTTAAAGCCTGCAACCTTCTTGCTATATCCCTAACTAAACCCTTTGCTATCAACCTCTTATCCCTAGATGTTGATAGTATTACTAGAATTGAATCATTAGAGGATAATGTGTAACCTTCACTAGGCTCATACTTAACATCAGATACATCTTCAATACTTATAATTACACTCTTCTCATTGTATGATACGGTAAGCATGTTATTGTTGCATAATTCCCTTATCAATGCTATGCTATCTGCTCTGTTAAGATGCTCTAATACAACTTGTATATCACCTTTAACCTTCTTTGCTATGCTCTTAACATTAAATACTATACTAGCCTTAAGAGGTAAACCTTGATCTATCAATGCAAGTATCCTCTTACACTTGCTAAGTATATTATTGCCTTCATCATTGGTATCAACATACTTTATATGAACTGTATCTATATTCATCTGAACCCTTAATGTATCTAAGAGGCTACTACTGCTGTTGATCAGTTCAAGATCATCTCTGCTACTTAAGCATACATATGCTTCTGCTAGAGGCCATCTCCTCTTAAGCATTGCCTTCATCCTTGCAGAGTTTGATAATGATATTATACTATCTATAAGTTCAAATGCCCTCTCAAATCTATCATTGATTAACCCTTCATCTAGTCTAACCCAATCCTCTAGCATTATACTTGGCTTACGCTTAAAGCATGTAATATAAAGGTACTCAGTTATGTATGGGCATATAGGATGCAAGAGTATGTTTATAGTAAGCAATGAGTAAGCAAGTGTAGCATATATGGCAAGCCTTCTGTTAAGGGTATCTCTGCTATCATCCCATAACTCATACCTTGTAAAAGGAACATACCTTTGGCTAAGATCATTTATTATAAAATCCTCTAACGCTCTAGCACTCTCATGGAATCTGCAACGCTCATACCCATGTGTAACCTTCTCAATAACCCTCTGCAATCTTGATAGTAGCCAGAGTTCACTCTCCCTTAGCATATTACTGCTCATAGCCCACTCAAGTGTATGCTCTTTAAGATTAAATCCATCGTAACTAGCATTCTGTATAAAGTACACATGCAGATTGTATAATGTGTTAAGGATCTGATACACCCTTCTCTTCATCTCATCCATGCTGAAGCTTAGTGCATCTATAGGACTTGCCTTCCACATAAGATAGAACCTTACCATATCAACACTATTGTTCTTAAGCAGATCATATGCATCTATAACATTACCTAGGCTCTTACTCATCTTATTGCCATGCTCATCTACAACATGCCCTTGGAATAGGAAGGCTTTGAATGGTGCCTCCCCCTTCATGATAACATTCTCCATAAGCAGTGTGTAAGCCCATCCTCTAGTCTGATCTATACCCTCGGTTAGGAAAGGTACTGGCACAAACCTCTCATACTCCTCATCACTCATTGATGCATATGGTGCTGCACCACTGTTATGCCATGTATCTAGCACAAATGGCTCTCTATATGCTTTAGAGTTACACTTGCTGCATCTAACAACAATCCTATCTATCCATGGTCTATGCAACTCAAAGTCCTTACCATCTGGCAATTCTATAGCATTCTCAACTATCTCTTGCCTACTAAATAGTGGTATCTTGTTCTTGCATGAGGGGTTTGAGCATACCCATATAGGTAATGGTGTACCCCATACCCTCTCCCTTGATATGCACCAAGGCTTCCTCTCACCTATTATTGCTAAGAACCTATTCCTAGGCTCTTGGTAGAAGTACTCAACATTAGATGCAGCACTCAATGCCTTATCTGCTATCTTATCTATTAGGTAAAAGTACTCCCTTCTTGCAAGCCATACTACTTTATGATGAGACCTCCAGCATAATGGGTACTCATGCTTAATCTTACCTATCTTAACCAATGCATTACTATTAGCAAGTAACTCAACTACCTTGTGATCAGCATCCCTAACAAATAGCCCAGCAAATATGCCAGCATCATGAGTAAACACAGCGTTATCATCTATTGGATTGAATATGGGTAATGATCTCTTACTTGCTACCTCAAAGTCCTCCTCACCATTTGCTGGAGATAGATGCACTATACCAGAGCCAGTATTTATATCAACGAACTGCTCTGCTGCAATGAAGTGAACCTTAGAGGAGATTGCTTTTAACCCTGGTATAAGGTCAAGGAATGGATGCTCATACCTCTTACCCTCAAGCATGTAACCCTTAACCCTCTTAACTATAGAGTAAGAGTTTATCTTGAACTCCTGCTCAAGTATGCTAAGCCTATCATATGCTAGTATCCATACCTCCTCTCTACCATTGAAGTTTACACTTACGTAAACATAGTCTGCATCTGGGTTTACACCAACTAGTTCATCTGTAACTAATGTGAATGGCATGGTTGTCCATACTATTATATAGGTATTATCGTAAGCATCATCTACAAGCCTAACCTTGTAGTATAACGATGGATCCTCTACGCTCTCATAACCTTGAGCAACCTCTGCATGGCTTAAGGATGTCTGGCAACTTGGGCAGTATGCTACTACCCTGTAACCCTCAACAAGTATACCCTGCTCATAAGCCTTCTTAAGATACTTCCATTCTCTCTCAATGTACTCATCCTTGTATGTCCAATAAGCATGATCATAATCTAGGCTCATACCTAAGAGTGAGTCAACCTCTACCCACTTTGCATTATACCTATGCACTAATCTTTTACACTCATCAACTAGCCTCTCCATGCCTATGATCTTTAGATTCTCTAACTTGCTACCTGTTAACCCAAGCTCCTTCTCTGCTTGGAGTTCAACTGGTAAGCCTTGTGTATCCCACCCTGCTCTAAAGATTATGTTAATAGACCTTAATGTATTGAACCTATACCATAGATCCTTCATAACCCTACCCCTTATATGCCCAATATGAGGCTCACCGTTCATGGTAGGTGGGCCTTCAACATAACCTACTCTTGGTTTATCCTTAAGCCTATCACTTATCAATGCCTTAAGATTTATCTTTGAGTAGTAATCCCTAACTATACTCTCCATAGCCTTTGGATCAAACCTGCTAAGCATCATATACTAGCATCATCAACTCCTAAGATATAAAAGTTAAACCTATGAAATAAATTAAATTAAGTAAAGAGGCAATGCAGAATATGGTAAGAAGGATTAGTGTAGGGCATACACCTGATGCAGATGATGCATTCATGTTCTATGCTATAGCAAATAACAAAGTTACGCTAGATGATATACATATAGAGCATGTAGTAGAGGATATAGAGACATTGAATAGGATGGCTATAAATGGAGAGTTGGATGTCACTGCAGTATCTGCTCATGCATATACCTATACAAAGGATTATCTTATACTAAAGAGTGGAGCAAGCTTTGGTTTATCCTATGGACCAGTCTTAGTATCTAGGAGTGATAATGATTATAAGGATATAATGGCAAGACTTGAAGAGGGCAGATGCACAATAGCGATACCTGGAAGGCTTACTACTGCATACCTCTTACTCATGTTAGCCCTTAAAGGCTACAGATTCAATACTTTAGAGGCTAAGTTCAATACTATAGAGGACCTTGTAATTGATGGTAAAGTTGACTTGGGACTAGTAATACATGAGTTGCAAGTAACCTTTGCAGAGAAAGGGTTAGTTAAGTTCATGGATATGTATGAGTACTGGTCAAGGGTTAGTAATGGGCTACCATTACCATTGGGTATAGATATAGCATCTATAAGGATAGGTAAAGATGATATACCAAAGGTTAGCAGCATGCTTAAGCACTCTATACTCTATGCTTATGAGCATTTTGATGATGCACTAGATTATGCTATGCAGTACTCTAGGGGTGTTGATAGAGATACAATAGCAAGGTTTGTGAGGATGTATGTGAATGATCTAACCATAGATATGGGTATGAGAGGTTACAATGCATTAAGGATGCTATACTCATTAGCATATAAGGATGGTATAATAGAGAGGGATATTGAACCTATAGTGGTATGATAGTATGAGAAATATATTTTTACCATTAATGAGATCCTAAATAATAGCCTCTAGATTAGAAAGTATAATCAACTACAATTAGAAAAGATAATCTTGATCAGTTTATCATCCCTATATCCATTACCTTATACTTACCCTCACTATTCTTGCTAACGAACCTACTGAACTCCCTTGCACATTTTATACATAATGGGATAGGTTCTCTTATCATAATATTGTTCCAGTATACTGCATAGAAGCTTACTATACCCTTTCTATCCTCACAGTCAATGCATCTTATGCTATTGTATTTGAACTCTATTCTCTTGCCTAATGCCATGTTAATATTTATTGAAGAGTATGTTATTTGCATAAGTATGTAATGCTTAATACATACAGTCAGTTTAGTTAGAAATATTTTTAATACCATAGTATCAATAAGATGCATGAGTATAACTTATGAGGAGTTCAAGAGGTTAGATATAAGAGTAGGCATTATAGTTAGTGCTGAGAGTATAAAAGGGAAGAGCAAGGTTATGAAGGCTATAGTTGATATAGGTAATGAGAAGAGGGAGTTGATAGTTGGAGGGGCAGAGTATTACAAATCTGAGGATATGATAGGGAGGAAAGTTATAGTACTTGCTAACCTGGAGCCCAAGAAGATAGCTGGTGTAGTATCACATGGCATGCTTCTTGCTGCAGATGTTAATGGGAAGCCATATTGGCTAACAGTAGATGATAATGTGCCTATAGGAAGCAGAGTACTATAATAATGAGGGTTCAGATAATATAACGATTCTAATCATTGATCATACAGCCACCGCATCATCATCCCCTCATAATTATTTATCAGGCATGCAATTATAAATCTTTGATATAAGATCCTTGTACTTATTCTTGGTCTCATCATTAACAGTTACTATTACAATACCCTCTAGAGGTTGTCCATATACTATTGCTGTGTTATCTTGTGAGTATGCTAATGCTACCAATGCCATAAGATCCTCCTCACCATCAACGAGTATCCTAACAGGCTTCTTAGCACTTAGCGCTTCCTTAAATGTACTTATAGCCTCGTATGTTATGTTACCTGCTGGGTTAGTACACCTTAACTCACTAACGTAATGATCTCCAGCATGCCTTCTACTAATCCTCCTCTCTCTACCATCAACTATCTGTATATGTGGTACTATGCCTAAGTTTATTAGCCTATCTGTACTTGCGTCTCCTACACTAACTATCATTAATGCATTATTAAGATGATACTTTAGAGTATGAAGATTGATATCAGAGTCATTTATAAGAACACCCATGGGTCTCTTAAGTATACTTAACTCTTCACTACTTAGTTGCATCTGCCTCTTGCTCTAACCTTAACATCTCTGCTGCTATAACACTAACTCTACCAGCTGTCCTCTTTGCTATACCCTCTACTGCTTTAGCATATGGTGAGTCTGGCTCTAGAAGCATTATTGGCTTACCTTGCTCACTGCCATACATAATAGATGTATGCAATGGTATCTGCCCTAATAGTGGTGCACCAAACCTCTCAATTATCTTTGCCTCATCTGCATAGCCAAATACCTTGCTCTCTTTGTTGCAGTGAGGGCATATAAAGTAACTCATGTTCTCTACAACTCCTATTATTGGTATGCCTAACTTCTTGAACATTAGAGCTGACTTCCTTGCTATGTTCATTGCAACATCTTGAGGAGTAGTTACTATAACAACCCCTGTTATAGGTATAGTCTGTGCTAAAGTTAGTGGTGCATCACCAGTTCCAGGGGGAAGGTCAACTATAAGGTAATCCAACTCTCCCCAATCTACATCTGTAAGGAACTGCTTTATTATCCCAGATATTATTGGACCACGCCATATACCAACATTCTCCTCTCCCTTAGCATGTACAAGACCCATTGATATTACCTTGATACCATACACCTCTTGAGGTACTATCTTATTCTTCTCATTTACTGTAAGCCCAGGTTTTAGTCCAAGCATGAGTGGTACACTAGGTCCATATATATCCGCATCTAATAGCCCTACTTTAGCACTGCTCTTTGCTAATGCATATGCAAGGTTAACTGCTACAGTACTCTTCCCTACACCACCTTTACCACTTGCTACTGCTATAACATTCTTTACATTAGCAAGTATATCACTTGCATTAACTGCCCTACCCTCCATAACCCTAGCAGTAACCCTTATGTTAACTTCCTTAACACCCTCTATTGCCTTAACCTTCTCCCTAACCTCCTGCTCTATCTCACTATTGTATGGGCATGCTGGAGTGGTAAGTTCTAGGGTAAATGATACCTTACCATCCTCTATGGTTAGATCCTTTATCATATCCATAGATACTATATCCCTGTTAAGCTCAGGATCCTTTATACTCCTTAATACATTCATAACCTTCTCTACTGTAAGCATAAGCCTTTTATACTTTAATGCTATTTAAATCATTCCTTGCTTTAATGATCAATTCTAGAAAACTATTAATATTTTTACTTATAACTCCTTTCTTAATGAAGAGGTATTATATTACCATCTTGCTCTCTACATTTAGTATTATATTACTATTAATGCCTTTATCATATCTTTATGCTCAACAAGATCAAGGTCAAGAGATAAAACCTATGAGGGCATCAACAAAATCATTTTATGTTGAGTTATTGTTAAGCTCTACCCCTGAGCCTAACAAGGAGGTTAATATGCACATAACCTTCTTCCAGAAGGCAAACAATACGCAACTAAGGCATGTGGACTATGTTATTACAGTAAAGGATGGTAACGGTAATATTATAGATAGGATACCACCAGAACCAGCACCAATACTACATACTGATTCTGGTAGCATAACTGTACCCTACACATTCAAGACTGAAGGTAATTATACAATAAGTGTAGATATTAAAGGGATACTTTTCTTAGCTGTACCTACTGAGACTGCAGAGTTCAATGTAACCGTAGTACCAGAGTTCCCTCCTATGCTAGTATTAGTTACTTTTGCTACTCTAATAGCATTATACATAACACTAGTTAGGTATAAAGGTTATAATCCTCTCTCTACTAGCAGATAAATAATAATTAATAAGCAAGTGCTATAGCCTATTCCTATACTTAACCATTGTACCTATTCCAACTGCTACCCCTGCTATACCAACGCTTAACCCCATGAGACCAAATTTGTATGCATTATCTGAATCATTATTTAACCTGTCTATACTACTCTTTATCTCTTCAACTGTCTTCTTTGCATCCTCTGCCTCACTCAAGGCTCTCTCAGCCTTGTTCTGTAACTGAATTAGTGATGATTGGAGTGTAGGTATTATCCTTTGAGCATCAGTAGTATCACTCTCATCTGGGAATGCTATCCTAGCCTTATCCTCAACATCCTCTACAGGTACTTCAGCATTAACTGTATTACCTCCTACACTACCCTTAAGTACAACTACATAGCTCCCAGTTCGGGTAGGTATTATAGGGGATGCATACTTTCCAGGCTCTGCTAATGGTTCAATCTCTAGAGTCTTACTAACTCCTCCATACCTTACACTAACACTCAACTCTGTAGGTTCAATTACAAATGGCTTTGAGTCCTTCTTAAACTCAAGAACTATTGCATTTAACTCGCCCACCAATGGAGGCTCACTTAACCATCCTACCTCTATCTCTATATCCTTGATAGTAAGGGTTTTATGTGCATAGGCATAATTGGCAGCATTAATGATCATAATGCTACTTAACAACGCTATAATAACATACTTTGTATTTTTATTCATAAATCATAATGCATGGATAAAATATTAATATGTTATGGTACAAAATTCGTATGAGTATTATCTTATTATTATTTATGATGAAGATTAATGTGTAAGCTATACATTTATGAAGGGTTTATACTAAATCTGATAGAAGATAGAAACATGAGTGGTATCGCTTTTAAAAATATTATCAAGGAATTTTAGTTAGTTAGTTTCAGTTTGTTACTGCCTTGCTCTCTACCAATCTTACTATAGCCTCTGATACACTACAGTTCATACTCTCCTTAACCTTAAGCAACTTTCTATAGGCATCTAATGTTATATACACTGGTATTGAACCAGTACCCTCTAGGAGTGCTTTAACCTTGTACAATCCATTCTCTATTCCTCTCTCAGCCTCCCTCTCTATCTTTATCTTATCCATTATGCTGCCTATGAAGCTTAATGGTAGATCATAGTCTACTATCATCCTAGTCCTTGTCTTATTCTCATCTATAGGCTCGAACTCTACAGTTATACTCCACCTCTTGAATGGCCCATCGCTAACCTGCTTTGCTACTATCCTCCTCTCTGGTATGTACTCTAAGGTCTCACAGTCCCACTCTAAGACCTTGCCACCAAAGTTACCTATTACTCTAAATATTGTACCAACACCAAACCCTTCTTTAACCTCTATAGGGATAACGTTCAAGCCTATCTCCTTTGGGAACTGCTCAGACATGTGCTCTGGTCTAGCAAAGTATGTGAAGACCTCTTTTACTGGTGCATTTATTATAACCTCTTTGCTTATAGTAGCCATCAACATCTCTATATTAAATAGAGATTTAAAGGTTACTGTAATTTAAACACGAATTAATTTATCTTAATATGAAGACAATATGCATAAGGAGTTTACTCTAGATTAACTATATATTGAAGATTTCTTAAGGGTATTAATAGGGCCTGTAGCTCAGCCAGGTAGAGTTGTGTAGCATTAAACGCCTAAAGCGACTGGCTCTTAACCAGTAGGTCGTGGGATCAAAGCCCACCAGGCCCGCCATAACCAAATCTTAGCAATGCCCTAGCAGATAGTCTAGCAACTCTTATAGGCTCTGGCACAGAGCCTTGCAGTAGGAACTTGTTTATAACACCCTTTGCATTCTTAATATTTATACCAGCACATC
>VAPR01000052.1_pt1 | contig 77237 bp, 58 predicted proteins | sample 3380701 | NCBI WGS metagenome assembly VAPR01 (sample SAMN11536904, study PRJNA540576) | hot springs metagenome | isolation source: hot spring wet sediment | place: Spain: Lobios | collected 2014-01
CCTCACGACGTGGTGAATATCCAGTACACCTCTGGTACCACAGGCTTCCCGAAAGGTGCAATGCTAACGCACCGAAATTTGCTGATGAACGCCTACTACGTCGGGGAGCGCCTGGCCATGACCGAAAAAGACCGACTGTGCATACCCGTCCCATTTTATCACTGTTTCGGCTGTGTTATGGGTACGCTGATGTGCGTCATTTACGGAACGACGATGGTGATACCTGCCGAGGTGTTTGATCCCCTGGCTACCTTACAGGCAATCCAGCAGGAACGTTGCACGGCTGTGTACGGAGTTCCGACGATGTTTCTGGCGGAGCTGAATCATCCCCGCTTTGGCGAATTTGACCTGCGAAGTTTACGCACCGGCATCATGGCTGGCAGCCCGTGTCCAATCGAACTGATGCGGCAGGTCGTCGAAAAAATGGAGTGTCGCGAAATCACCATTGCGTATGGCCTGACCGAGGCCTCGCCAGTAATCACCCAAACACGCACCACCGATAGCCTGGAACATCGCGTCGGTACCGTTGGCCAACCTTTGCCGGGACTGGAGGTGCGAATTGTACGGCCGGGAACCTGGGAGGATGTGCCTGTGGGCCAGCCCGGAGAATTGGTCGTTCGCGGTCACGGTGTCATGAAAGGTTATTACAATAAGCCCAGAGAAACTGCCGAAGTGCTGAGCCCCGATGGTTGGCTTCGCACCGGTGATCTGGCCACGCAAACCCCCGATGGCTATTTCCGCATCACCGGGCGTATCAAAGACATGATTATTCGCGGTGGCGAGAACATTTATCCGCGGGAGATCGAAGAATTCCTGCTTCAGCACCCGCAGATTCTCGACGTGCAGGTGGTCGGGTTGCCGGACGAAAAATACGGCGAGGAGGTCAGTGCCTGGATACGATTGCGGCCTGGAGCCACGCTTACGGAGGAGCAGGTTCGGGAATTTTGCCGGGGCCGAATCGCCCACTACAAGATTCCCCGCTACGTCGTTTTCGTAGAACAGTACCCCACGACCGTTACCGGCAAAATCCAGAAATTCAAACTCCGGGAAATGGGCATCCAGCGTTTCGGTTTGGAACGCGCTGCCCGTATTGAGACCGCCTGATTACGGCGGCTCGCTCGACGCTTGTGATAGACGATCCGCAGCCTGTAAAAGACGCACTCAGGCCATTGATGCAGTTACCTGAATTTGCACCGGATGCAGTAACCGCAATCACGCCACTGGTGGGTTGCTTTCCTCAAATTTCGGTGCTGTCGGGGTAATCCGTTGCGGGGGCGCCGGAGGCTCGGTGCGATTACTCACACTTGGGCCGTAGCTGGTTGGTGCCGGTGGCTCCACATCTTCTTCGATGCCTCGCAATCCTTTCTTGAACTCGACGATGCCCTTGCCGAGATAGCGACCGACTTCCGGCAACCGTCGCCCAAACAGCAATACGCCCACGATCAGGATGATAATCAGCTCCGGTGTTCCCAGGTTGAACGCAAGCGGCCAGTGCATAGGTCTCTCTCCTCAGTACAGTCCAGTTTCTCGCAGTGAGCCAGAGGCGACCTGCCAGGCGCTGTCTTCGCCCGGCTCTGTTAGTAGTATACGCGCCAAAAGGCGGATTGTTCAGTGCTTAAACCTGTCCCGCATGGAGGGCTGCTCCAGACGAGCCATGCAACGGCCATTATCCCCGGGCTCCGTTCGCATTCCCATTGCTCCAGGCGGTAGTTGCCTGCGACAACGCGCGAACACTCCGCAGACCACATCGCAGCGCTCGCCGACACAGGCTTGATCGCAGCTGGGCAAATAACGGTGAGGCCAAAGCGAGAACCTGCGACGATATTCTGGCATCGCCCTCAGTACGGCCGATAGGATTTCTCTTCCACCAACCGTGAGCCCAGCAGCAAATTGATCCGTTTCTTTATCTCAGCACGCCGGTCATTGTAGCGATAGACGGAGCGAGCCAGTGCCACGAATTCTGCATCGAATTTCTGACGGCGTTCGCACTCCCGCAATGCATCTTCCACGTCCCACAGCGTCTCGTTGACCGATTGCAGTTCCCTCACCAGAAAATCGAGTTCCGCCAGTTGTGGCAGGGAGCACGCCGCGATTTGCTCCAGCTCGGCAAGCTCGATTTCAACGTGTCGCAACTTCTCCTCGTCCCGGATACGCGCCTGCTTGATGCGTAAGATGGTGATTTTGTCGAGCAATTCTCCCGGCGAAACGGGTACGCGCAGGTCTAACGTGAGGCCTAGCGGTCGTTCCTGTCGTCGGTTGGCCACGAATTCCTGCAGTGCCTTCCGCACCTGCCGAAACACGCCATCCCAGTCCTGCCGTACTTCCTGGCGAAATAAACACATCGTCGGATACCAGGGGGTGGTCGAACCCTCTGTCCCCCAACGCCAGTCACAAACCTGACCTAACAGTAGCCACACGGGTCGCCCCAGAGCACCCACCAGATGAGCAATGGCCGAGTCGGTGCAAATGACCAGATCGAGATGCTGCACAATCGCTGCCGTGTCCATAAAAGCGCCATTGCTCTCATCCCGACCCGCTCCTAAATCCACGACCGGAAAATCAACTTCTCGCAACTGTTCCTCGCCCGGACCTTTTTGCAAACTGATTAGCCTTACCCCATCTACGCTGGCCAAACACGCGAACTTTCGTAAGGGTACCGATCGCTGTCGATCATTTGCGTAGCTCGGGCTGCCTTGCCAGGCAATACCGATACGCACCCCTTCATACTTAGTAACCACATCCTTCCAATATGCTACGAGATTAGGATCGGCCGTGATATAAGGTATCGTCGCCGGTACGTTATCTGGTCGGGTATTTAGATAGCGCGGCAAACTAAGTAGCGGACTATAATAGTCGTAGCCCGGCACCTGATCACCGCTGGCATAACATACAGCTAATCCTGAAGCACGGCTCAGGAGGGGAACTAAGTTCCGAGGACATTCTAATAAAACGCGGGCCCCTTGATTTTCCAGCACCTGCGCATAGCGAACGAACTGTATCGTATCGCCGATTCCCTGTTCCGCTACCAGGAGAATGGTGCGCCCTGCTAATGGATTCCCCTGCCAGCGTGGTGCTCGATAATCTTGCCAGCGATGGAGCTGGATTAGTAACCGATATTCGTAATCTTCCCAGCCCTGCTGCCAGTTACCGCGAAGCAGATAGATCATGCCCCGGTTCAGATGAGCTAAATAATGCTGCGGCTGGTAAGTTAGTGCCTGTTGAAAGCAGGCGAAGGCTTCATCGTAGCGACCGCACGAGGAGAGTATCGTACCTAATGTGTTCCATGCCTCTGCATGGCTTGGAGCTAAGTGTACAGCGTGCCGGGCCCAGGCTTCCGCTTCCCTTTCCTCGCCCGTAGCCAGCAGGCTAAGGCTTAGACCTAAACATATTTCTACTTGTTCCGGACGCGCCGCCAGCGCTGAACGAAAATGTTCAACGGCTTTTAGATGTTGATTAAGAGAGCGGTAAAGCTGCGCTAAGTTGACGTGCAAGGTAATCTGGTCGGGACGACTTTGCAGAGCACGTACTAAGTATTGAATGGCCTCCTGTGGTCTCCCCAGGTCGCGCAGAGTTAATGCCAGATTGTTAAGGGCCTCGACAGCCTGGGGATCAATGGATAGGGCTTGCTTGAATGCCTCAGCCGCGTCCTGCATTCGCCCGAGCCGACGCAACACCAGGCCGAGATTACTGTAAGCCGGGCCATAATCGGGATAATGTTGCAACAATTGTCGGAAGGCGATTTCGGCATCGTGCATCCGGCCGTTCCGCGCCAGAGCGATGCCATATTCGTTCCACAGGTCGGGCGGAATCTGATAACCAGTCCGCCGGAGTTGGTGAAACAGATTCTCGGCTAGCGACCATTGGCCCGCTTGCAGGAGCTGACGCAATTGTTCCAGGTGCGGCGAAATCATAGCGTCAAAACCAGGGACTTTCTCAGCGACCGCTTTCTGGATAACAGCATTTTAGCAACCGCATCCCCGTGATAACGGGGTTCAGTTCGCTTGGGAGGTTTCCGGATTCTCGGCATCGTGCACTGGCAAAAATATGGAAAACGTGGTGCCCTTGCCGACTTCGCTTTCCAACTCAATCCAACCGCGATGCTCATTGACAATGCCATACACAGTCGCCAGTCCTAAACCGCTGCCGCGCCCCGGTTCTTTCGTAGTGAAAAACGGCTCAAAAATGCGGGAGCGAATTTCCGGCGGGATGCCGTGCCCAGTATCGCACACATCCAGGCGAATGAACTTCCCTGGCCGGGCCGCTACATGTCGCCGCGCATCTTCGGCTGAGAGCACCAGCTGTTTTGTCCGTACCAGCAACTGTCCTCCTTGCGGCATAGCATCGCGGGCGTTCAGGCAAAGATTCATGAGCACCTGTTGCATCTGCCCGGCATCTGCGTAAACTCGACCGGCCTGAGGGTCGAGTTCACTGGTGATGGTAATGCGTTTATCAATCGTGCGCCGCAACAGGTTGAGGGTCTCTTCCACAATCTGGTTGAGGTCAGTTGGCTGCGGGCGTAAACGTGTACGGCGGGAGAAACTCAAGAGTTGTCGGGTCAATTCGGCGGCACGCAACGCCGCTTTCTCGGTGATTTGCAGCAGTTCACGGTTGGGATCATCGGCAGGAAGATTCGCCAGCACCAGCGAAACGTTGCCGAGAATGGCGGTGAGCAGGTTATTGAAATCGTGGGCAACGCCTCCGGCCAGCTGACCGACAGCTTCCATCTTCTGAGCATGACGGAGTTGTTCTTCCAGAGCCCGCTGGTGCGTAATGTCCCAGAAAATCCCCAGCACGCCCACGATATTTCCCTGGCCATCGCGCATGGGCCGCTTGATAACACGCACCAGACGCGTGCGTCCTTCGCTGACATTTTCTTCTTCGAGTTCCAGTGTCTGACCCGTCGTCAACACCTTCATATCGTCCGCACGGTATTTATCGGCGAGATGGCGAGGATAAAAATCGTAATCGGTCTTGCCGAGAATCTCCTCCTCGGTCTTACCGACCGCCTGGCAGAATCTGGGATTAACCGCGGCAAAGCGCAACTCCCGGTCCTTGAGAAAGACGCATTGCTCCAGGTTTTCAATCAGAGCACGGTATTTAGCTTCGCTATAACGTAGTTGCTCCATCATCTGGCGGCGTTCGGTAACATCGGAAACCACGCCGTGGACCAGGAGACGACCATCTTTCTGGCGCTCGACGGAAACACTATCCCGCAGCCAGCGGACGCTACCGTCCGGCAGGAAAATGCGATACTCATCTTCGGCATGAGTGATTTCGTACCGCCGCACCTGTTCAAACCGGTGTATCATCGCCGACCGATCGTCGGGATGCACTATGCTCAGCCAAGCATCGGGACTGTTCAGGAAAAACTCCGGAGGTCGGCCTGTCAGTTTCTCCACCACTGGCGAGATGTAACGCAATTTCCATGCGCCATCAGTGCTGACTTCCGCACTCCAGAGGAAATCGCTGATGGAATTGAACAGGTGTCGCAATTCGGCTTCGCGCTGTTCGAGTTGACGGCGCATTTCGTGCATTTCGCTAACATCACGCGCTGTTACCAGGCCGAGTACCTGATTGTCCAGATGCAAGCGGGTTACGCTGATGTTGACGGGGACCCAATTGAGCAAACGATGCCGAATCCAGAAGCCATCTTTGCTGTGAAACATTCCCGTTTTCTGATACGCCCGCCGCAACTGGTACAAATCCTGAGGACGGTCGCTGCGAAACAAGTCAGTTACCAGCACGCTTCGCAATTCTCGGCGGCTGTAACCGGTCAGCCGCTGGGCAAACGGATTGACATCGAGCACCTGCTCAGTTTCCACATCAAACAAAGTCAACGCATCCGCCGATTCCTCAAAAAGTGCCTGTGCGAACTCGGCAGAACTGTGCGCGGTTTTCATGGCGCAAATACCTCCCGCAAGTGAAAAAGCTCTTAGTCGGGGACTTCCTCTTTTTGAGTGCGCGATGCTGGCGAAATATGCTGGGATTTATCTGTTGACGGCGTGAGAGTGGGGGACGATACGGATGGCGAGGTGGGTCGGTCATCTACGCGTTCCTGGCCGTTGAAAAAAGTCCGCATCAACAAGGGCACGGCTACTATCCCGGCGATTGCCAGCGCTGCCAGAGAACCCCACACAGGATGCTGACGTTTATCCAATAAAGCCTGGCGCAGGTCACGATAAAAAGCTTCAGCCGTCTCGTATCGCTCCTCCTTGTTCCGTGCCAGTCCCCTGGCCAGCACTTTATCCACTCCGGCAGGCAAGAAGAGATTGCGCCGGGTCGCGGGCACATAAACCCGCCCCGGCACATACCCGGTCAATAACTCATAGGCGAGAACCGCCAGAGAGAACACATCGGCCCGGCGATCCACTCCCAGACCGAAGCGTTGCTCTGGAGCACAATAGTCGGTGGTACCCCAAATAACCCCTGAGGCGTCTCCTGAACCGTCCACTTGCGAAACACCAAAGTCAGTTATCTTGGCCTGACCGGTTTCGGTCAGGAGCACGTTTTCCGGCTTCAGGTCCAGATGTAACACCCCGCGGGCGTGGATATATTCCAGGGCCTGGGTAACGGCTTGCAAAACTTCCAGCGCCTGGCTTATGCGCCACGGTTTACCTCGCTGCATCTTTTCTCGCAAACTGTGCCCGGCAATGTATTCCATCACGAAATAGCAGGTTTCGCCGAGCTGACCGGCATCGTACACGCTCACGATATGAGGATGCGACAGGTTGGCTCGCATCAGTGCTTCATGCCTACCGCCTGTCTGGCCATTGGACTCACAACTATTGCGGCTGCTAACATGCAGCACTTTGATGGCCACCGGCCGGCGGAGGGCTATCTGCACCGCTTTATAGACCGTAGCCGTGCTCCCCTCATGCAGGACTCCCTCAATTCGATACCCTGGAATTTCCGGCACTTTTCGATTTTGTTCGGGTTGAGACACGTGTTCGGGTGTGAGCGTGGACACTGTTCTCCTCCCAACCGGTTTCCGTTCGAATTTCTGGCCCTGCCATCCCTTCAGGGCAGGCGATCCGGCAATCATGCCAAATATAGCTCGCAATTTTTCGCCAAGTCGCCGCAACTTCGCACTAACCGTAGGCCTTCAGCGAAAATATGCCTGCTGAAAAATTTTGGCACGGGTGAATCGTTCGGCCGGCGACGTGCTGCCCAGCAATCCACGGCGAGAACAACCAACTTTGCTGGCAGGCTCCCGATGCGCGCCGGCCTGGTTCATCGGCGCTTACAATGCTGTTAGCGTTCCACTGCCTGTTCGTCTTAACTACACAAAGAGCCAAAAACGCAACGGGCCCGGGCAAAACGAACACAACCATGGCTGTGCAGTCGCGTGGCGAGGCGCAGGATTACTCGGCTTTCGATGCTTTGTATCAACATTACGGACGGGAAGTCTGGAGCCTCGTCTTCGCCCGCTGGCTCAATGCCGAGATCGCTAACGATATTTGCCAGGAAACCTTCCTGCGGCTCTGGCAACAATGGCAACGCGGCGAAGAAATCCGTAATCCACGAGCCTGGCTGCTTCGAGTAGCACGGAACCTCGCTGAGGATTATGGCAAAAGCGCTTTCCACCGCAACGGCACGCAAGAGCCGGAATACCTCGCTACGGTTTCCGGCTCCCAGCCAACACCGCTGGAACAACTCCAGAAACGCGAAGCACTGCAACTGGTACGCCGATTCCTGCAAGAGCTTGCCCCGACAGACCGGGAAATATTGACCCTGCGCTATGCCCTGGAATATTCCATCGAAGAAATTGCGGAAACACTGGGAATCAACGTCTCAGCAGTGCACATGCGCCTTACTCGGGCTCGCCAGCGACTGGCGGCGCGATTGGCCAATACGGGGGAGTTTTTCGCATGACCCGCGACGTGCATAATAACGCCTCCTCACAGAACCAATATGAACAGTTGGCCGAGGAGCTTCTGCGCTGGTATTTCCAGCAAACCGTGATACGGCAACTGCCGCCACTTCAAACCCCGACAAACGAGAGCATTGCTACCCTGGATTCTCAGCAGAGGGTAACCATCGGCGTTGATCGTTCTTCGCTGGTTGCAGACTCATCTCCGGGTGGCCTGCATTCCTACACTATTCCGTCCCAGCTTCATATCCGCCCATCGGACAGCCTGACAGCACCGGTTAGCGAGCCAGCCTTGTCTTCAACCAGCGCCTCGCGTTACGGGCGTTATGCACTGCTGGCTGTGCTTTGCTTGCTTGCCCTTGCGCTCCTGTTTGTTCCCTGGGAACCCCCCAGAATCTTCCGTTTTCCTTCCAACCACGACGGTATGCGAGCATTGGATAAACCGACACCGGGAGCAGGCTCATACCGTCCTTCCCCTGCTCGACCTCTGCCCAGCTCCGAGCTTTCCGTACCCCACCGCTCCCCCGACCCCAACCTCCCTCGCTGATGATCTACCTGACTGCTCTCCACCTCTTTGGCGAAACTTGAACGGCATCAGGCCTCAGTCATCATCGCAAACATTAATTTCCGCACCATGTAGCACACCCCGAAAAGGAAATGTTTTGCTTAACGGGCGGCATGTTAATCGGGACCGGCGTTTTGCTGTGTTGCTGGCCTCCCCGAAGCTTTCCGCGAAAAACCGTAGCGTAAATGCGACCTGTTGTTAGTTTCCCATCGGATAGCATACTTACGTGCACTAAGCATTGGAGTGATTAGGTTACACCGGGTAGATTCCCGACCGGATACCGCGCCTAGGTCAGCTATTGTCAAACTGCGACGTTATTCTAAAAACGAGGCGATGCGCATGCGCGCCAAGTAAATGGCCTCGTAAGGATGCGCTTGGCCGCGTTCGTACAGGCAACCGAGTGTGTCGCGGTCGAGGGCAGCCAGGCAGGAATATGCCGACGGGCCCTCGTACAAAGTCAGTTGCCTGGGCCAGGTTCGGCCATCATCGAAACTCACCCGCACGGTCATACGTTCTCGCCGAGTGCTGGCAGGATTGGCAAACAACAGTACGGACTTTTTCCCTTCGACCGGGAAGGGCCAGCGCAGCAAGCTGGCCTGGCAAACTGGCTCAGTGAGGGCGGCATCTTCATACAGCGTCCCGAATGTGCGACCGCCATCTCGACTAATGGCGACCAATCGGCGGTGATTGCCGCGATAACTGCGAATGTTAAGCATAACCCGGCCATCGCTGAGTTCGGCAGCCTGGCATTCATTGCAGTGCGGCCCTACCGTGCCACCGAGTTGCCAGCTCTTGCCATGGTCGTCGCTATAAATGACATGGGCACGCCAAACCACGCCGTCAGCGGTTGGCTCTTTGTGATCGCATGGGATTATGAGCCGACCACTGGACAACTGAATGCCGACGCCGGGTCCGGTGGCATACCAGGTCCATTCGGGGCGTTTGACCTGTGCGGTAATGTTGATGGGCTTCGACCAGGTCTGGCCGTCATCTTCGCTTCGCATCAGCCAGACCGTGCGAGTGCCCTTGGCCTTTCCAGCAGTTATGGCCGGTTCGGCATCGGAGCCGAGGTTGTGCGTCAATAGCAGGAAAATCGTGCCCGTCTGGCGATCCACTACCGGACACGGATTGCCGCAGGTGTTCGGGCCATCGTCCCAGAGGACTTGCAACGGTGACCAGGTCTTGCCGCCATCGGTGCTTCGCTTCATGACCACGTCAATATCGCCGAAATCGCTGCGACTATTTTTTCGCCCTTCGCAGATGGCCAGTAATGTTCCACGCGCAGTCACGAGTAACGAGGGTATGCGGAAGGTATGGTACCCCTCCCGTCCGCTGATGAAGACTGGTTGCTGTTCCACGGCAGGCGGTTGATCGGCCAGCCCGCCACGATTTGTCAGCAATGCCGCCAGGACAATACTACCGCTGAGATACATCAGCAAAGCGAATCGGTCTGACATAAGCAGACACTCCCGATGTTAGGTTCAAGTGCGGCAAGGCAATGGTTCCGGCTCATCGTGAACCGGCGGACCCACGCGAACGATTGCCGACCAGCTTGGCGGATCACTGGCCGGGAACGACTCCTGCAAAGCTTCATCTACCTGGTCGTTTTCCGGAGAGAGACTTTCTGGCCGGGTATCTAACGGTTGCACCGCACAAGCATCGGGTGAATAAGGCTCAGCCATAGTCAACATGGTGCACCTCCTGTCTTGCTCACTGACATGCCAATCCCGACCGGGCCTGCTACCAAGGGCGCTTTGCTTTCCACTGCCGTGGTGGGCGTCCTTTTTATTGTAGCGATACACCTTTTGGACGGTTGCCGCAGGAGCGAATAGTTTGTTTCCAGGTATCCGCAAATGGTCAGCACAAAGGAGGAACGGCTATGTACAGACTGATCGGTGTAGGCGTGGCGGTACTCACCGCGATAACGGCCAGTTTCGCCCAAAATAGCGAACCCGCTGTGTTCAAGGCCGGCGTCGCTAAAGCGATCATTACCCCCGAACCAGGACTCTGGCTCGCCGGTTACGCTGGACGCAACAAGCCGTCCGAGGGTAAAGCCAACGACCTGTACGCGAAAGCTTTAGCTCTGGAAGATGCACGCGGCACGCGACTGGTGCTGGTTACGCTGGACGTCATCGGTTTGCCGCACGATCTGTCCGAACAGATGTACCAGGACATCCGACAAAAAACGAATTTGCCTCGTGAAGCAGTCGTTTTTGCTTGCTCCCACACTCATTGTGGCCCGGTCATTTTCGGCAACCTGATGGACATGTATCCGCTGACGCCCGACCAGCCGGAAAAACTGAAAAAGTACCGGGAATTCCTCAGGCAAACGGTAGTCAAACTGGTGAGCGACGCGCTGGCCGATCTGAAGCCAGCTCAACTTGCCTACGGTCAAGGCACAGCCCGCTTTGCCATCAACCGCCGCCAATTCCAGAAAAAAGGCGTGATCATCGGCCAGAATCCGGAAGGACCGGTGGATCATTCCGTGCCCGTGTTGCAAGTAACTGATCCCCAGGGAAAGATTCGCGCTATCGTTTTCGGTTACGCCTGCCACAACACCACGCTATCCTTTTACCAATACTGTGGCGACTATGCAGGCTTCGCCCAGGAATACGTGGAAGAAAAATTCCCCGGCGCAGTGGCGCTATTCTGGACCGGTTGCGGTGGCGACGCTAATCCCAATCCACGCGGCACACTCGAATTGGCCCAGAAGCATGGCCGCGAATTGGCCGATGCCGTGGCCAACGTCCTGCGGTACAACCTGACACCGATTCGCGGACATTTCCGCGCCGCCTACTCGACGATCCGTCTACCGCTCGACACTCTTCCCACCAAAGATCAGCTGCAGGCCCAGACGCTGGACAAGAACCATGCGGTTCGACAACGCGCTCAGCGGCTGTTAAAACAGCTGGAAACTTCTGGCCGGCTCGACGACCATTATCCTCATTATCCAGTGCAGGTGTGGCGGTTAGGCAATGAGATTGCCTGGATCATGCTCGGTGGCGAGGTGCTCGTGGATTACGCTCTCCGCTTCAAAAAAGATTTCGGTGAACAACGCACCTGGGTCATGGGCTACGCCAATGACGTCATGGCCTATATCCCCTCCGTGCGCGTTTTGAAGGAAGGCGGCTACGAAGCCGATAGTTCTATGATTTATTACGGTCTGCCTACTCGCTGGTCGCCGCAGATCGAAGAATTGATTGTCCGCCAAGTTCACGCATTGATGAAAAGCACCCAGTGATCGCCGTGTCTCTGTACGGCAAGACGACGGAAGATGCGCTACCACTTTCTCGGTATTCCCATTCTCACAGCCCAGACCGATGAGGAGTGGTTTCCACCGCTGGATCGGGTGGGGCCGGAAGGCTTGGTCTGCCTGGGCGGACAACCCACCCCACGGCGATTGCTGGCCGCGTATCGGCAAGGGATTTTCCCGTGGTATAGCGAAGGGGAACCGGTAGCCTGGTTTTCGCCGGATCCGCGTGCTATTTTTGAATTCGAACATTTCCATGTCCCCCGCCGGCTCGCCCGAACTATTCGCCAGGGCAAGTTTCACCTCACCATCAATCAGGCTTTCGCTGAGGTCGTTCGCGGTTGTGCACGCCGACCCGATGGCGAAACCTGGATCACTCGCCGATTGCTTCGCACTTATCTCGAACTTCACAAACGCGGATTCGCTCACAGCGTGGAATCCTGGTACGGCGACGAACTGGCCGGCGGTATCTTCGGCATTGCCATCGGGGGTTTCTTTTCTGGCGAATCTATGTTTTACCGCATCAGCGACGCTTCTAAAGTCGCTCTGGTGCATCTCGTCGAACATTTACGCCAGCGCGGTTACGTGCTGTTCGATATTCAGGTGATCAACGATAACACTCGGCGTTTCGGTGCCGTTCTTATCCCGCGTGCCGAATACCTGCAGCGCCTGCAACACGCCCTCACCTTACCGGTCACTTTCACCGACTCTCCCCCGCCAACTTAGACCGCAATTGATTAGGAAATGACCGAAATATAATGGCACCGCGAAACCGGAATGAACCGCATATATTTCGCCGGGCGCTTACAATGCTGGACGTCAGTATGCTTCGTCCAGATACTCCAACGCCGTCGCCAAGTCGTCCCAGCTTAGCGGAAAGCTGAGATAAGTACCATGCGGCACGAGAAAAGCCCATTGCGTCGCTATGGAATTACGGGAAACCCAGACTACGGAAGTAAACCGTTCACGGACATCCAGTCTGTAACACCGGAAACGCCTTTGGAAAGGCTGAATTTGAACTGGCGTGAATGCGACCTCCCGGAGCGTGAACGCACCAAGCATGTTCACCGGTTACATCCCTACCTTGGCAAATTCGTCCCGCAGTTGGTAGAAATTTTCTTACGCAAATATCAACCCCGCACGGTGTGCGATCCGTTCTGCGGGTCCGGAACGACTCTGGTCGAGGCGAACTGCCTAGGCATTCAGTCGGTGGGTTGTGATGTTTGCGAATTTAATTGCTTGCTCACCCGCGCTAAACTCGAACATTACGACTTACTATTGCTGCAGCGCGAGGTCCAGGATATTCTGGAACGACTGCGCTTGGGTCTCGAAAGCCCGCTGTTTCGCCAAGAAACGACTCATTCTCTCGAACAAGCCTCGCCCTACCTTCGAACATGGTATGCCCCAAGAGCACTCAGACAGCTCCTGTATTTCAAGTCTTTGATTCCGAACTATCGGTACCAGTTGTTATTTCAAGTCATACTCTCCAGGGCGGCTCGGTCAGCCCGGCTAACTACACACTATGAACTTGATTTTCCCAAGAAACCTCAGACGCAACCATACTATTGCCATAAACACAAGCGGGTCTGCAAGCCAACCCAGGACGCTCTACAATTTCTTGTTCGTTACTGTGCCGATGCGTTACGGCGAATAGAAGAGTTTCAGAAACTGCGGACTTCTGCTCCTTTTCAGATTTTGTGTGGTGATGCTCGAAACGTGAAGTTTCCTCCCACGGACTTAGTAGTCACTTCGCCACCTTATGTTGGGTTGATAGATTACCATGAACAACACCGCTACGCTTATGAGTTGCTAGATTTGCCCATGCAGGTAGAGAGCGAAATTGGGCGAGCGTCTCTAGGGCAATCTCAAGCAGCTATTCAGCGTTATTTAGACGACATGAGCCGCGCGTTCGCTAACGTTTTGGAATCGCTACGCCCTGGAGGGCGAGTCGTGATTGTTGTGTATGACCGATTTCAACTTTATGATCGTATCGCCTCCAGGCTTGGCTGCCGAGTCGAACACCGGTTCCAAAGACACGTCAACCGTCGCACTGGACGCCGAGCTACCGACTTCTTTGAGGACGTCATTATATGGCGGGGCTAATTTCTGATGATATTCGAAGTGAGATCAAGAATTCGCTACGGAAAACTATAACAGAGAAGCTGAATCGCGTGCAGCCGGGCACGTTTTCGCCATTCCACCAAGCGTTATTCCCTCAGTGGTTACTGCTGGCATGGCAATTCGAGAGGACCTGTTCCACCGCCCTTGGAAAATTCTTTGAGAAGGTAGCGAAGCTCTTGGCCAGCAATTCACGCCGATACAAGACCGTAGAAACCCAAAAGAGAATTGAAGGCTATATTTCAAACGCAGCTAGCAGCACTATCAACTCCATTGTTACCCACCTCCGCGAGGGCGGAATAGAAAAGGCAGTCCAGCAGGCGGTTAGCAGCATTGGCAACCGACGGAAGCAAGAATACATCCGGAAAAGCCCTTTCAATGGACTGGCGAGCTTGGTTGCAGGTGCCTTTCGGGCTCCAAATGGTTCCAGAAAAACGATCGTCATAGATTTGTACCTGGAGGGTCTGGACGGGACGGAATATTACTTCGAAATGAAATCCCCTTTGCCGAATAAGGATCAGTGTATAGCCACTACCGAAAAATTTCTGTGGATCCATGCTATGCGTCCTCAAGGAAAAGTGGTCACTAAATATGCGATGGCCTTTAATCCTTTCGGTGATGACCGGACAACTTACCGACATTCGATTGCGAAAAAGTATCTGGACTTGAAGACACAGGTGCTTATTGGTCAGGAATTCTGGGACTTGCTTGCAGGCAAAGGCGTTTATCTCGAATTACTGGATGTGTACAAGGAAGTTGGTCAGGAGCTAATTGCCGAATTTGAATCTAAGTTACAAAGATAGATGTCTGAGATTCAGCTCAAACTAACTTTCGTGTGTCTGTGCGGAAAGGGACGATGTGGGTGATGAGCGATTGACTGGGCCGTTTGTGTCGGTTGTGAGCGGTTTTGAGGTTTTGTCCTTATCGTGCCGGATACTGGAAAATTGCAAGTCGGCGTCTTTTTCCGTGCCGGACGCTGATAAATCCACATGTAGCCGACGCCGGTGCGACCAGAGAATAGCTAAGTCATCGAGATAACTATAGACAATGGGAGTGGCCAGCAAGGTAAGCAACAGCGAAAGGGTCTGTCCCCCTACGACCAGAACGGCAATAGACCGCCGTTCTTCCGCACCAGGGCCCCGACCTACTAACAGCGGCAACATGCCGGCCACGAAAGAAAGCGTGGTCATCAGGATAGGACGCAATCGGTCGCGATTAGCTTGCATAATCGCTTCCAAGCGCTCCAGGCCTTGCTCTCGCAACTGATTAGTGTGGTCAACTTGCAAAATCGAGTTTTTCTTTATCACGCCAAACAGGACTAATATTCCCAGGGCTGAATATAAGTTAAGCGTTTCGCCACCCCACCACAGACTTAGTAACCCAAATGGCACCGCTAACGGCAGGGAAATCAAGATGGTGAGCGGATGAATGAAATGTTCGAATTGCGCGGCCAGTACGATGTACATGAAAATGAGCGACAGCACGAACGCCCAGGCGAAATCGCGGAACGTGCGCTCTAATTCCCGGCCACGACCAAGCACGCGGAAGGAATAACCCGGGGGCAGATTTAGTTCCTCGGCAGCACGACGTAAACGCGCAAGGCAATCTCCGAGAGCGTAACCAGGAGCAACATTGCCCCGAATCGCCACCATCCGTTGTCGGTCCACACGGTCAATTCGTGCAGGGCTGAAGGCTTCCTCAAATCTCATCACCGTATCGAGGCGTACCAGCCTGGGGCGATTTGTCGTCCCTGTGACCACCGGATTGCCGAAACTAAGTCGTGGCAACGGTGTCGCCCCCGACCGAACATAGAGTTGCTCGATTTTGGCCTTACTGCCGCGATCATCACCGATTAAACGTAACTCCACGTCATAGACATCGTCTAACTTTTCGTCGCGGTACCTCGACACACGATCGTCTCCGCCTACCATAAGTCGTAACGATACCGCGATCTCTTGGGCATCTATGCCCAGTTCCGCAGCTTTCTGGCGATCGATCCTGCCCACCAGCTCCGGTTTGTCCAAGCGCAAGGTTATATCGGCGTCAACAATGCCGTCCAGACCACCGTTAGGGTCATTAATGCGATCTAATAACTGCTGAGCGTACTTAGCCAGCGGGAGCAGTTCCGGTCCGGTGAGCACGAAATCTATATCCACGGGTGCACCCTGGCGCAAGGAAGTCAGGTTACGCACAGAAACCCGCAGATCAGCAAACCTCGACTGGCGAAGTCGTCGGCGAATTTCCACCATTTTTTCCCGCTGAGTATAGTTGTTGCGAAAGGCATTCCAGGGTTGGCCGCGTAAGGTTTCGCGTATCAGTCGCACGATAGAGAAGGTGCGTTTTTCTAAGTCTTCCAGCCGCACGTAAATATTCGCACTGTTGACCCGTCCCAGACCGGAACTGCCGACAGTTGTCAGGAGATGAACGACGCCTCCGACTTGGCGGATTTCCTCCTCGACAGCTTCGACGACGCTGCGCATACCTTCGATACTCAGTCCCTCCGGTGCCTGGATGCTCACTTCAAATTCAGACTCGTCCACGTTTGTAGGGACATAATCCTGTTGCACCAGGAAATAGAGGGGCACATTGGAGAGCAGAACAACGATGCTTAGAACGCCCACAATCCAGCGATGCCGCATGCACCACCGGAGCATGGCAAGGTAAACGACTTCAATCCAGTGATAAAAACCGCTTCGCGATGTGGCTTCGCCCTCGCGTACGTCATGCCGAAGAAATCGGCTGCAAAGCATCGGGGTGAGCGTGAACGATACCAGCAGGGAGACAAGCACGGCTACGGATGCCGTGATGCCGAATTGATACAGAAACCGCCCCGTGATGCTGGACATGAACGAGACCGGCAGGAAAACGACCACCAGAGAAAAAGTGGTGGCAAGCACTGCCAGACCAATTTCGCGGGTACCTTCGATGGCGGCCTGAACCGGAGGCAAGCCCTTTTCCTCCATGGCGCGGAAGATGTTTTCGAGCACCACGATGGCGTCATCAATGACCACGCCGACCATCAACACCAGGGCCAGCATGGTAACGTTGTTCATCGTGAAGTTGAGTGCTCGCATTACGGCAAAAGTAGCGATAATCGAAGCGGGAATGGCAATGGCAGCGATCAGTGTCGAACGCCAATTCCGCATGAACAGCAAAACAACGATGCTGGCCAGCACACTGCCGACAATCAGGTGCAGCCGAATTTCGTGCAACGCCGCCAGAATATAGCGGGACTGGTCCTGAATCACCTCGATATGGACGTCGGGGTAATGCTCGCGGAGATAAGCCTGGGCTTTGACCAGCCGCTCTTTGACCGCTTGGATGACCTCGATAGTGTTGCTGCCGGATTGGCGTTGCACGGTGAGCACAACGGCCGGGTTGCCGTCCAATCGAGCAAGAGTGCGAACTTCCTTTTGGCCGTCGGTTACCTGACCGAGATCGCCAAGGGTAATTTTGCGGCCGTTGATGGTGGCGACAGTCAGGTCGCGGAACGATCGAACGTCGGGAAGTCGGCTCAAGGTACGCAGGCTCCATTCCCGCGGTCCGGACTGAACATTGCCACCGAAACCCTCGGCGTTCTGGCGGATGAGAGCGTCACGCACCTCGGTGATGGAAATTTGGTAAGCGGCGAGGCGACGGGCGTCAATTTCGACTTGAATGGCTCGTTCGGTCGCACCGTATATGTTGACCGCCCCCACACCGGGAGCGGATTCAATCATGTCTTTGACAGCCTTGTCAGCAATGATGTAAAGCTCACGGCTGTCGCGGTGTGGGCCACCTGCAATGGCCAGCGACAACACGGGCGAGGAATCGGTGTCCAGTTTGCGAATCACTGGAGGATAAGCGTCTGCTGGGAGACGATTGAGAACAGCCCCAATAGCATCGCGCACATCCTGAGCCGCGGCGTCCAGGTTGCGATTCAGGGTAAACGTCAGTAACAGCAGTGAACGTCCTTCGGTCGAAATGCCGCGCAGCTCATCCAGACCCTCCACGGTAGCCACTGCGTCCTCTAACACCATCGTTACTTCCGATTCCACCTCTTCCGCAGAGGCATTGGGCAATAGAGTCGAAACGGTGACCGTGGGCAAATCCACCTTGGGAAAACGGTCCACACCCAGTTGCCAGTAAGATGCAGCGCCCGCTACCACCAGAGCCAGCGTCAGCATGGTGGCAAAGACAGGTCGCCTGACACATAGTTCTGCCAACCACTGCACCGCACTATCTCCAGGCAGGTCGGTTAGAAAAAGGTGGGAGCAGCAAAAGCGGGTCGAGGGATAAGATTTATCGTTGCCCAGACGCCATCAGCGAGTAAATTGTCACGCCCGAGGAGGCATTACCAATTTTACTTACTCCCAGAACCACAGCCAGGTCAGCAACACGAACAAAGGCATCAAAATCGGAATCGTCACACGCACAATGTAGCCGAAAAAGCTGGGCATGGGATAGTTATTTTCCTCGGCAATCGCTTTGACCATGAAGTTTGGTCCATTGCCGATGTAAGTGTTGGCACCCATGAAAACAGCACCACAACTAATCGCCTCGAGCAGGATGGGGCGATGGTGAATCAGCTGACTAATTTCGTGAGGGGCAGCCGCCAGGGTCGCAAAAGTCAGATAGGTCGGCGCATTGTCCAAGAACGACGACAGCACCCCGGTCAACCAGAAAAACTGCCAGGGCTTTTCCAAATTCCAGGAGGGGCCATGAATTTTTAGAAGCTCCAGCACCGGCCCCATGGTAATAAAAATCCCGGCAAATAAAACCGCCACTTCGATAATCGGATTCCAGGTGAAACCGTTTGCCGTTCGAACACCGCGCGGAGTAAACAGCAAGGAAGCCAACGCGATGACGATCATACCGACAGCCGCCCACAGTGGTGAAAGTCCTTGCTGTAATAGCCATGCTTGCGCCAGCACACAAGCCACTACACCGAGCAAGAAAAGCAGGTTGATTTTGCCCCGTAACCAGGGTGGCGCATTGACGGTGTCTAGCGTTTTCTTTTGCGCTGGCACGAGTGATTTTTCTCGCACGAAAAGCCAGCTGTCATAGATGAAAAAAACAGCCAGCACAATTCCGTTGGCGATAAGCCATTCCCGCCACAAGCGTAAGGTCCAGGTGAATGGAACACCTCGCAGGAAACCCAAAAACAAAGGGGGATCGCCCAGTGGTGTGAGCAAGCCCCCCATATTGCTGACCGTGATCAGAAAGAAAATCGGAATGTGCCCCCGTTGTGGACGGTGCTGATTGAGCCGAAGGATTGGACGAATTAACACCATGCTCGCCCCGGTGGTGCCGATGAAGTTAGCCAGGATGCTCCCGGTCAGTAAAAAGCCAAGGTTGGTAATTGGATTGCATGCAAAACGGTCTGCCAGCAACAAGCCACCCGCCACCACGTACAACGAGCCCAGTAAGGTGATAAACGCGGCGTATTCTTCCAGTGCGTGAAGCAAGACGTGCAGACCTGCATCACCAGCCAGGAGCAGATACACCGTGGTCGGAGCGGAAAAGAGAGCCGCCACTAAAGCCCGACGAAAGTTGGACTCCCAAAAGTGGGGAAAAATCAGCGGCAACAAAGCGATCGCCAGCAGCAACCCGACGAAAGGAGCTACTGTCCAGAGTGGCGGATGCAGCTGAGCCTCGGCTGCGAGAACACAGCCAGGAGCTTGGCACCAAATTAACAACGCCAGTGCCGCGAGCGCGACTTTCCGCTCAGCCGGGGATCGCACCAGAAGCGTCATAGCCCACGTTTCCCGCAATGCGTAAGGAAAAAGTCAAACCGAATTGTAGAAGGTCCCCAGCTCCCAAGGTATATCAGTCCCCGCTAGTTGTTGACAGGGGAAAAATTGTTCGCCACCAAAGCAAAATTTTTCGTGAAGACGTCTTGAAATCGCCGTTGCCAGCATTTACAATCAATTGTCCTGGAAAGGGCTGGAAGCATTCCATGAAAACCCGCCTAACGATGGTTCCTTTCGGAGCAGGGATTGAGGCCAGCGAGGGAAATCGCAAATTCTGTTGTCCCAGAACGATCCGACCATTCACAGCGTAAATACCGGAGAACGGCCTATTCCCTGGAAAATGCGTGACTTGGCGAAAAACCAGCCCTGGCCTATCGACCACAACCAATAGCTGGCCCGTCCCGCTCTTCTCGCCATGCAAAGGACTCAGGCATGAAAGCACAAGGCAAGAAGCGGAAGGTGTGTCGGAAGAAGAAAAAGCAATCGCTTCTGGGCTCGGCTACCCCCGAAACAGCCTTCTCATCCGACCTTTTGACACCTGAAGAAGAAAGGGAGCTGCTGGCGGAGTTCTGGGAATGTAAGTGCGACTTGGTGAAGACTATTTTGCGCGAATTCCCCAAATTACGCGCTCATCGGCCTCCCATGGAACCCTGGCCAATGGCCCAGTTTATCCGCGACTATTGCAACGACGAGACGTTAGAACGACCGGCAGTAAAAAAGTTGTACGATCGCTATGTTACCTACAAACACCGTTTGGCATCGGCGAATATCCGTTTGGCAGCGCACGTTGCCAAGAGGTTTCGTCATCACGCTTTAAGCTATGCCGACCTGTTGCAGGAAGCGGTATGCGGCTTAATGCAGGCCATTGACCGATTCGACGTCAGTCATGGTACGCGATTAGCTACTTACGCCACCTGGTGGATTCGCCAGACTCTGCAAATTGCCGTGGCCCGACAAAGTCATCTGGTCAGCCTGTCGCCCCATCACCTGCAAGAGCTGGGACTGTTGCAGCAGGAATCCGAAGCTCTAGCTCATGGTGGCAAAGTCCCCAGCGCACAGGAGTTGGCCAGACGGACAGGGTCCAGCCTGGAGCACCTGGCTCACCTGCAGACAGCCACACGAACTCCGGTCTCCCTCAACGCAGTCCTCGACGACGACAGCGAGTTTAAACTCACGGAAGCAATGCCCGACGTGGCCAGTGCTCTGGAACGCGAAAAGCATGAACGGGCGGAGTCGCTGCGCTACTTGCTGGAACAATTGCGGCCACGCGAGCGGAAAGTTCTCGACCTGCGCTATGGTTTGACCGGCACTGGTTCGCACAGCCTGCGGCAAATCGGGCACCTGCTGCGAATCAGCAAAGAACGAGTCCGCCAAATCCAGAATCGCGCTCTGGAAAAACTACGCGCCAAGGCTGAACAAGCCGGGTGGGAACCCACCCTGCTGCTAGAATGAACTTTTCCGCGAAACCTGAAGCGGAAGCCATAAATCCCATGCAGCCTCAGAACGGGCGAACTTCACCAGCTAAAATAGCAATGGGCTGGGTATTGGAGATTCTGTCCCCACTGTTTCGTTGCGTCTGGTATTTCCATTGTAAGCCCTCGGGTAAACTGTGCTCAACCGAAAGTCCAGCGGCGTGAAAACCGCTGCTTGCTGCGGAGAGATGATATGACCCCGGCACTAGCGGAACGCATCGCCCAGTTTCGCAAAATGGCCCAGGACGACCCAGAAAATGAGTTGGGCCACTTTGGTCTGGGAAAAGCGCTCCTGGAAGCCGGCGAGTTTGCTGAAGCCGCCAGTGCTTTCGAGCGTGCTTTGCAACTCAACCCGGAATTCTCCAAAGCCTACCAATACCTCGGCGAATGTTATGCCCGGTTGCAGCAGCGTGAGAAAGCTCTGGAGGTTTTCCTGCGGGGCTACCAGGTAGCCGACCGACGTGGCGATCGGATGCCGCGGGAAGAAATGGCCCAGTGGATTCGACAGCTTGGCGGTCAGGTTCCCGAGGCGGCTAAAGTTCCGACAGCTGATCAGTCAGCTGGTGGCTTTCGGTGCCAGCGTCCCGGTTGTCCTGCAGGTCCTTTCGCCCGGCAGCTGCCCAAACCACCCATGAACGATGAACTGGGGCGACTGATTTATGAGCGCATTTGTGCCGACTGCTGGCGGGACTGGCTGGCTATGGGAATCAAGGTAATCAACGAGCTGCGGCTCGACCTGAGCGATGAAATGGGCCAGAAAACTTACGAAATGTATATGAAGCAGTACCTGGGTCTGGAATGAACGTTTGGCAAACAAAGCTAACTGTGTCTGCGTGCGTATAGTCTCAGCGCTACTCCGGCAATTATCGGAAGCTATATGCCCGGCTCCGAAACTGACAAGGAACATTTCGGACAGAGCAGCGTTCGGCATTACTGGCTGACCTACGGCCTGGTTGGCTATTGCGGCCAATTTCGATTTGTCAGTAACGCCCAATTACAGCGTGGGCAACTGGTATTGATTCGTTCTCACCGCGGCATTGAAATTGGACGAGTTCTCTGGCCGGTTATGGCAAGGCTTGATGGCCTTCGTGAGTCCAGCAGCAGAGTCGCAGTTCCGCGGAGTGTGAGTAAACCCATTGGTGACGTCCTGCGACCTTTGGACGATACCGACCCGTTCCTCCGGGAGCATTGCCGTCGGGTGTCGGAGATTTCTTCCTGGCTTGAGGAAAAGCTCCAAACCGACGGTGAACGAGGCGTGATCTGCGAGGTGGAATGCGTTTATGAACCGTTGCGGCTGGGCGTGCTCTATCTCGGCTTGCATCCCGAAGCGGTCGCCAGACTGAGCACACTTCTGGAGCAGCAATTTCACACTTCAGTGGAGTGGTACGATGCCAGCGAATGGCTCGATGCCGATCGGGCTTGGCAGGACCGTTTACAAGCAGGCGAAAGATTGTACCCGCCCCGGAACGAAGAACCATTCCAGAGTGGCGGATGCGAAACATGCGGATGCGCTCGCAACCAGGCGCACCAGATGCAACAAACATCGCATCGCAGTTGTGCCTGCACTGCAACCGCGGCTACCACGCAGCAACAAAGTGCACTAGCATCCGCAGGTTGCAGCACCTGCGTTCTTTTCGACTGGATTCGCAAAATCCGTCAAGTCGGAAAAGTATGTTCCGCTCGCCGTTGATGGTGCTGGGACTTGCAAAGGCAGGGGTGGGCCTGCGCAGGACAATTGGGCTGAGCGTTTAGACCAGCGATTTCAAGGCCGCAAGGGCCTTTTCGTAGTCCGGTTCCTGAGTAACTTCGGGTACGAGCTGACAGTATCGGATTACCCCATTAGCGTCCACAACGAAAACGCTCCGGGCCAGCAATTTCAGCTCATCGATCAGCACGCCGTATGCCTGACCAAACGACCGATCCTGATAGTCGGATAAGGGGATGGAATTGGTGATGTTGCAGGTACTGCAAAAGCGGTTCTGGGCAAATGGCAAATCCACGCTGACCGTATAGCAATTGACTTTACCGGCCAGCTCTGCCAGGGCAGCGTTGAACTTTTGCGTTTGAGTGCTACAGACAGGCGTATCCAGGGAAGGCACCACACTGAACAAAGTCGGTTTCCCACCCAAAGCATCTGCCAGCGTAACTTTTACCAATCCCTTATCGGGCAGAAAACGGAAACACACAAAGTCAGGAGCCTTGTCACCCGGCTTCAGCTCCGGACCGACCAGGGTCAAGGGATCGCCTTTGAAGGTCACCGCGGCAGGACGTTTCAGCATAGATTCTCCTCCTGCGGAATGTTGTCTGAATCGAGCCGACTCTCTCCGGCCCCGTTTCCTCCGATACGCTACCCGCAACCAGACGTCGTCTGGTTTTCGAGCAGATACACAATACGAACATTGGCCGCTATCGTCAAAGACCCGCCCGCACATTTTTGTTCAGCACTGCCGGCAACCCGGTTGCAACCAGGCAAGGTTCACCAAAAGCTAATGCCACGAGCGAACAGATACCCGCGACCTCACCCCTTTGCTGCGGGTTAAGCGAGTCGGCTTCAGAGTAAAACCGGTGAGCTGCCACAGCAAGAGCTATGCAGCATCAAACTGCTGCCATTCGGAAAACAGGTGCAGCGCAGGATAGCGCAGTTCGCAAGTATTTCTCGGCGGCAAAACAGGCTCGCATCTTTCGCAGTAACCAGCAAACTCAGGGTTTCGCCGAATTGTGGGAATAAAAGGCATCTCACTTTCGGTACCGTGTTCAGGGCTCGGTGCGGAGAGGCTGGTAGGGCAAACCGCTGTAATCCGGCGGGGGAACCGGGCGAAGCTGGCGGGTAGCCCGCAGGAATCCCCAGGCTTCGCTGGTATCGGCAATAACTGTGCCAGGCTGAGCAGGTTTCTGCGTTACTCCTGCTGGCGGAGCGCTGACCTGTGAGACGGACTGCGATGGCTCAGGGCGTGACAGATGTGCGGGAGAAAACACCGCTGTGGCTCTGGATTCGTTATCACCAGCGCGGTTTGCTGCGGAAACGTTCGCCTGCTGTGGGTGTGCCTGCGATTGCGAAGCAGGAGAAGGATGCGCAGCCGCGGATGGAACCTGGCCCTCGGAAATGCCGGGCGAGTTTTTATGAGCAGGTCGCCAAATGCTCGCCGGCAGTTGCTCGACCGGAACCTGGCCAGCTATCTCAGCAAGGGCCGCGGCAATACGTCGCCGGGTCTCCGCATGCATCGGTGTTCCGAAGTGCCAGACATCCTGGCATTTGACATTGTCAGCGCCTTCAATGGCCCAACCGCCAAAGATCGGATCATTGGCGCGAATGTGGATAAGCCTGCGGACGTTTTCGGGACGATTGCGAGGTGCGTTGGTCAATGTTGCCCCACCGAGATAGACGAGTAACTCCACAGGAATGTTTTCGCGGTTGAGAGCTTGTGCGAGATCCCGGGCTGCCAAAGTACCGGCACTGAAACCGATAATTACCAGCCGTGCCTCCGGGTCGCGTTCCCGGATTTCTTCGATTACACGCTGGAAATACCAGCGATGGTAGAATTGGCCGTACCAGCTCCTGGCAAAACCCAGGTCGCGGCAAAAGTCTCTTAATCCGCTCAGGTTGCCGAATTCCAGCGGATCGATCCCGTTGAGAAAGAACAGGTACACATGCTGTTTCGCTGCCAGGGGTAACTGACGGGCGAACTCAATTTCGTCGCTCGCCTCCTGACCAAGGGCCAGACACGGCACGACCAGCAGCAAAACGAGACCGATTCCGGCGTGGTAGCTTTTTCCCGTCGGGAAGAGGCACTTGCTCGCATTCGGGGCTATACTCGCCACACATTCGCTGGGCGCAGGACTGCTCAAAGTTCTGCCATTGCCGAGAAGTTGCATTAGCCTTGCCATTGCGGTTGGGGTTGGTGCCAAATGGTTACAAGCAGCGTCAGTACCGTCAGAGCGGCGATCGTTCGTGCTGAACATCGGCGTGACCGGCGAAGTATCGTTCAGCATTTGCAGCGACAAACCGACATCCGGCATCGAACAGGAGCCGGGTTTACAGCCTCTAACAACCAAACCCGGAAAACGAATTAAGCCGATGCACCCACACGCTTCAGCTTTGCCAATAATGCTGCAAGGGAATGTGAATCGCTGGAGGCAATCTCTCAACCGCCAGTCCCGGCGAATTCGTCTTCGCAAGTCGCCGGCTTGCGGTTAGCATTGTTTTTTGCCGAAAAAGCCATCAGGACTGCTTATCGCCGACACCCCGAACGAGCGGGAAACGCACCGCGGCTAAAACCAGTAGAGCCTGTCGAAAACGCAGGCTTCAGGTCCCCGCAAAACTCCAACTGGTCGGTGTCGGGTGTGCATCGCGCGAGGGCAGTCCGGATTGTGAAACCCACCCGAAAGTCTTCGCCATGGCAAAAGAACGAAAAGCGTGGCTCGACCTGCTGATTTACTTAGCTGTTCGGCTGGTCGTGCTGGTGGTGCAAAGTGTACCGGTGAGCTGGGCGTATGCGCTGGGGCGAATGTTGGCGTGGCTTGGCTGGAAGCTGGATCATCGCCATCGAGAGGTAGCCCGTCAGAACCTGAGCCTGGCGTTCCCCGAGCAATTTTCGTCCAGCGAACTGGACGAGTTGGTGCGCGCGGTGTACCGCCATTTTGGCGAAATGCTGGTCGAATGTCTGCTTTTGCCACGTAAACTCTGGCCGACCACCTGGAGACGGTATATCGAACTGGGGAATTCGGCGGTTCCGCTGGCTCGAGCGCTTTTGTCGGGCCGACCCTGCTTGTTACTGACTGCCCACTACGGAAACTGGGAGCTGGCGAGTTACGTTCTCGGACTTTTCGGGTTTCGTAGCTGGGCAGTAGCTCGGCCTCTGGACAATCCCTGGCTCGACCGCTGGGTGCGACGGTTTCGTCAACGCACCGGGCAAAAGCTGCTGGCTAAGAAAGGCGAACTCGACCGCCTGACGGAACTGTTACGTCGGCGAGCGGTGGTGGCCATGCTGGTCGATCAGGATGCCGGTCCACGGGGATTGTTCGTGCCCTTTTTCGGGCGCTGGGCCTCGACTCATAAATCTCCCGCCTTATTAGCACTGGAACATAACGCGCTGGTGGTTACGGTCGCCGTCCGTCGGCTTGGACCGATGCGCTATTGTGTGGAACTCGGCGAGATTCTCGAACCCGAAAACTTCCAGCATCTACCGCAGGCCCACTGGTTGCTGACAGCGGCATTGACGGCCAGTCTGGAAAAACTGATACGAAAGGACATCCGCCAGTATTTCTGGCTTCACCGCCGCTGGAAACACCAGCCCAGGCATGTACCGACAAGCCAGCCGCTTCGGGCCAGCCCAACTTTAATGGCCGGCTAAAGACCCATTGTGCATTTAGCCGAATCGCCGGCTAGCTGAGCGTTGGTTTGTTACACGGCTCTGAAGTCCGGGTAGTTTCTCGCAGTTGATGAATTGTCGCCGCCTGTCCAAACGGATGCCGGTAACGGATAGGGCATGGCTGGTTCCGCAAACTGGGCTGGCGGCGGTTGGTTCTAACAACCGGGGTTCGTATGGTGATCACCAGAGGTGTTTTTCACAGCGCTGGAATATTTTGCCGCTCCCAGGCGTCTAACTCTAATGGAGGAATCAGTATGGGGTCGCCCGCGGAATCCGGCTGGGCCGACGTAATTGTCGCCCAACATTACCAGGGGCTTTATCGGTATGCTTATCGCTTGAGCGGCTCGGCCACGGAAGCGGAAGACCTGACGCAGGAAACTTTTGTGCGGGCATTCTCGCACCGCCGGCAATTGCGCCATGTCGAGCGGGTGCGCCCCTGGCTTTATAGCATCCTCCGCAACGAGTACCTGCGTCGCTGCCGACAGCAACAGCAGCGCGGCCCAACGATTTCACTCGACGACACCGATGACCTGGCTGAACGTCTTCCCGCTCCGCCAACGAACATTGATGCCGAACTGCTGCAACAGGCGTTGTTACAATTGCCCGAGGAGTTTCGCACACCCCTGATCTTGCTTTACTGGGAAGATTTCCAGTATCAGGAGATTGCGGAATTGATGAATATTCCCATGGGCACGGTGATGTCGCGGATCTGGCGAGCCAAACGCTGGCTCAAACGTTACCTGACCAGCAAAAGCTCAACCGGTTTGGCTGCCGGCGATGGTCGTCCTGAGGCCTTGAGCGATCGGTTGCCATCATCTGTAAGCAACCCCGAAAGGGTGGGCCTGGCTGAAGACAGAACGGTTTACGGACAGCGGAGGGGCGAAAATGTCATGTGAACTCCTGCGTGCCTTGCAAATGCTGGCCCGACCCTGGGCCCGCGAATTCACACAGCCAGAAAGCGAATGGCTGCACCAGCATTTCGAACGCTGCTCCAGTTGTGCGGCTTGGTGGCAACAGGAACAGGCTTGGGACCAGCAGTTGCATCAGGCCATGACGAACGTGGCTGTTCCGGCAGACCTGATGGGACGCATTCACGAGCGGTTACGGCAGGAAAAGCGTTACCAACTCCGTCCCAAAGTGCTGCAGCTTGCTCTGGCGGCACTGGTCCTGCTAGCGGTTACGGTAAGCCTGAGCTGGTACACAATTTTCCTGGTGCGTCCCCTGGATCTAGCAGCGCTAACCGGGCCGATCCCGTTGCCGGAAAACATCGGTAGCGAAACTGTTGCCGCCCTGCTGGAAGAGCACGGCATTAGTTTACCCGACGAGCTCCGTCGCCGCTGGGACTTCCGCCATCTCAAAGCGATTTATTACACCTACGAACAGGGGCGCTGGTTGTGTAACCTCGAATTCCGCCGCGATGATGCTTCTGCGCATGTGGTTGTCAAACTCATTCCCCGGCGCTGGTGTCGTCCGGATCAGCTTGAAGAATTCCGTCATCGGCCAGGAACAGCCGTGCTGGGCATCGAAGAAGGCGGGCCCTATGTGGCATTCGTCATTGGTCAGCCAGGGCACATCGCCAGCTTTTACCAGAAAGGCGATCCCACAGGTTAGCTGACTTGCGGCCCCATAAAGTTTGCCAGCCGCTTACTCGGCGAAGAGGGCTTCGACGTAGGCTTCTGGATCAAATACCGCCAGGTCTTCGAGTTTCTCGCCCACGCCAACAAATTTCACCGGCAAACCGACGCGCTGGCGGATAGGAATGATCGCTCCTCCTTTTGCCGTGCCGTCTAGTTTGGCCAGAATGATGCCGGTGCATTGAATCGCCTTTTTGAAAGCCTCAGCCTGTTGAATGGCGTTCTGGCCGTTGGTGGCATCTAAAACCAGCAGCACTTCGTGCGGAGCACCGGGGATCTGGCGGGCAAGAACCCGGCGGATTTTCTCCAGCTGCCGCATCAAATTTTCCTGCGTTTGCAAACGACCGGCAGTGTCCACGATGACCACATCCATGCCGCGTGCTACTGCCGCTTCGCAGGCATTGTGAGCTACTGCCCCCGGATCGCTGCCATGTTCCCCTTTGACGATATCGCAGCCGATCCGCTGGCTCCAGACGGTGAGTTGTTCAACTGCCGCTGCACGAAACGTGTCGCCCGCCGCTAAAAGAACCTTTTTGCCCTGCTGCTTGAGCCAGTGAGCCAGCTTGGCGATGGAAGTAGTTTTCCCGCTGCCGTTGACGCCGGCGACGAGGATCACCGTTGGCCCTTCGGGGTTGAAATGCAGCGAGCGATCGCTGTGATTGAGGAGCTGCACGAGCTCTTTCTTGACAAACGCCAGCACATCTTCACTGATTTCGCGGTCGAGAAAGGCCTGACGGACTCGCTGAACGATCTGCGCCGTGGCGGCCGGGCCGACGTCGGCGAGATAAAGCGTCTCTTCCAGCCGTGCCAGGAATTCCTTGTCCACTTTGCCCTTGAGACGGAACAAGGACGCCAGCCGCCCGAAAATCTGTCGGGTTTTCGCCAACCCTTGCTTGATCTTGTTCCACAGCCCGCTGAGCATGGTTAGTTGAAGGTCTTTCTGCGACTAGTTACGGTGCGAAAGCTTTTCATCCATCACCCGCCCGGTCATCCATCGCCCGCCCGCGAAGCGATCTGGTGCAAGCTCCGGTTGCCAGCCATCAGCAGTTCCCGCACAATTCCTATCGGCTTTCGAGTCATTGGCCCTGGCGGCAGGTCTGAGCGAGGCGGTCGAGTATGGCATTGACAAACGCGGACGAATCGGAAGTCCCGTAGCGTTTCGCCAGTTCAATCGCCTCATCAATGATGACACGGGTCGGGGTGTCCGGGCAAAAAAGCAATTCATACGCGCCCAGACGCAGAATGTTGCGATCGACGGCATTCATGCGTTCGATTCGCCAGTTTTCGGCAATACGGCCGAGGTGTTCGTCAATCTCTGGCCGGTGAGTAAGGGTACCCTGGTACAACTGTTCTGCGAAGGCGATCAAATCTTCCTGTCTCAGCCGGCGCCACAAAAATTGCTGGACACGCTGCCGGTCCAGTTGCGGATGGAGGTCCGCCTGGTAAAGAATCTGTAAGGCGACTTCTCGGGCACGATGGCGTCGGGTCATCCCAGGTTTCTCACCGGGGTAGATACAAGCCTGCCGCAGGCTGCGTCATGTTCCGCTTTCCGCGGGGACCTGCCCGCTCAAAAGCGGACTCGGTGCGTCCTTCCTGCTGGTCGGCTTGTGCGCCATTCTATACATCGTGTTTACCGACCTGATAGCCTAGCGGCGCGAGAAATTTCTCCCAGCCAGCTTACCCCTTGTGAAGCTGATGGACGAAAGAGAGAGTGCCTCAACATGCATCGCCTTCCGACTGGTGTGTGCATTTTTATCCTGTTTTTGGCTGCTTGCCAATCGCAACCCGATTCAGCGCAAACAACCGGCGAAACCAACTCGGTAGTTGATTCAGGCCAATCGAGCCGCTTGCTGATTGCAGCCGCTGCTGATTTGCGCTTTGCTCTTCCCGAGCTCAATGATGCGTTCAACAAGCTCCACCCGACGGTGAAGATGGAAACCATCTTCGGGGCTTCCGGAAGTCTGGCAGCACAGATCGAAAACGGCCTGCCCGCCGACGTGTTTCTTTGCGCTGATGAGAGGTATCCGCAAAGGCTGATCCAGGCCGGTCTGGCCGCGCCTCAGGATTATTTCCGCTACGCACGGGGACAGCTGGCGCTGTGTATCCCGGCCAATTCGACTCTCGCTAAGCAGTCCGATGGCATCACGTTGCTCACGAAATCCGGTATTGGTCGCCTAGCTATTGCCAATCCACGCACGGCACCTTACGGGCAGGCGGCTATGGCTTTGCTGGAAAAGCTAAATCTGGCCGAGGTTTACCGAAATCGGCTGCTTCTGGCTGACAACGTCATGCAAGCATTGCAGTTTGCTGAAAGCGGCAACGCCGATGCCGCGATCGTGAGCAAGTCGTTGGCCCTGGCCGCAGATAAAGCAACACGCTGGCTCGAGATTCCTGAGGAGTTTTACCCACCCATAATCCAGGGGGGAGTCCTACTGAAGAAAACATCGGCGCGACAGCTAGCTCAGCAGTGGCGTGATTTCTTGCTCAGCCCCGCTGGCCAGGCTGTGCTAAGCCGCTACGGATACACATCGCCCGACTCGACGACTTCAAGCTCGCCGTGAAATTGCCGGGCGGTTGTACACGAATCAAGGATGCGTTTCCCGGCTTGCTTGAGCGAGTCCGTGGTATAGCCGGCCAGTTGTACACAAATAATGGGCACATTTTCCGCCTGCCATAGCCTAAATAAGCGGATTTTCCGTCTGCCATAGCCTGGTCGAACCGCATGGAGAATGCACTGTGATTGACTGGCAAGCCCTGTGGTTGACATTACAACTGGGATGCTGGACAACGGTCATCGTGTTTTTGCTGGGATTGCCGCTGGCCTACTGGCTGGCCAGTGGGCAGTCGTGGTTACGAACTGTCTGCGGCTTGCTTCTCACGAGTCCGATAGTCTTGCCGCCTACCGTTCTGGGATTTTATTTGCTTGTCGCTCTGGGACCTCGCAGTCCTGTAGGACAATGGTGCGAATGGACTTTCGGTCAAACCCTGCCGTTTACTTTTCCCGGTCTAGTTACGGCCCTGGTCATCGCCAATCTCCCGTATGCCTTGCGTCCGTTCGTGGCTGGGTTCACTCGCGTGGAGCGACAACTGGTTGAATCGGCGTGGTGTTTGGGAGCTTCGCGGTGGCGCACCTTCTGGCGAATCACTTTCCCGCTCGCCATGCCCGGAATTGTCTCCGGCTTGGTGCTGGTTTTTGCCCATGCTGTCGGCGAGTTTGGCGTGGTGCTGATGGTCGGAGGCAACCGGCCCGGCATTACTCGCACACTTTCCATTGCCATTTACGAGGAAGTCCAGGCACTGGATTACACACGGGCCTGGTACAGTTCCCTCGTGCTGCTGACGGTAGCACTCGTTGCACTGGGCATCCTCAGCTGGGCTGAACAGCGATTGCGGAAACAGTGAGCACCTAGCTTGGCACGCTGCGACGCCGCCACAACACGCGATCCAGTGCGAACATACCCGGGCCGGTCAGCATCAACGCGATATACACCGTCAGGTACACGCAGGCTAGTTCGCGTTTCGCCCACTCATCAGCCGCATGAATCACCATCACTGCCACCAGCATATTGATGATCAGGGGCACCAGAGCCAATCGCGTCAACAAGCCAATCGTCACGAGAGCGGAGCAAAATACCTCCGCAAAAACGCACAACGCCAGACTGATTCCCGGCCCGAGCCCGATCGGGTCGGGGAACTTTTCCCGTACCTGGCCAAAGTGAATGAGCTTGTCCCAACCATGACCCAGCAACATCATCAGCCCAAATCCAGCCCGCAAGACCAGCAGGCCAAGGTGAAGCAACACCTGATCGATAGCGTAGTTTAGGCGCGTCGCCCATTGGCTGAACATGATTTGCTCCTCGTGAAAGGCCTGCATGTATGCTTGGGGTCGGCAGTGTAACAATGTAGCATTGCTTTTCGTTAAAATAGCAACACAACGCCTGTTTGCCAAACTGGGAGCAATGACGCTTATGCACTGGCTCTTGCTGATGGTCTGTGTCCTCGCTCTCTTGCCCGACATGCCGCAGGGCATTATCTCCCATCCCTGGTTCTCGGCAGCGGGTACGTGGGGACCAGTCGCTGTTACAACAGTCGCGGCAGTGATTCTCGGTAATAAGTTTGGCCGCCGCAAACGCACTCTCACCGGTGCCCGATACCGCTGGTACCGCGCCTTGCGTTTTACCCTCGGATTGACGGTCATGCTCAATCAGGTGGTTGCATTGATGGTCTTCGATTGGGGCAATGTGGTGCGCGAACGTTACCACTTGGGCAACTGGTGGCTGGTAGATGAGCTTTGTCTTATTGCCCCCTTGGTGGTGGGATTATGTAGTTTCTGGTGGGGCATCTACCCTGCCGAGAAGGCGTTGCATAAGAGTTCCGACCCACCCGACTCGGTAACATTCTGGTCGCGTCGGGACTATGTGCTCTTTCAAATGCGGGTGCATCTTGGCCTGATGCTGTTGCCGATGCTGCTGTATGTGAGTGTGCAAGACCTGGCCACCCGATTGTCACCAGGATTGTTACAACTGCCGGGACAACTTAGCTGGTGGTGGCTTGCTGTGAGTGTGATTTCAACAGCAGGTACGCTCGCGATTTTGCCTTGGGTGCTGGTGCGAGTTTGGGGCACCCGCTCTTTGCCCGCGGGACCTGTGCGGGACCTGTTACAGGTCACTGCTCGCCGACTTGGATTTCGATGTACCGACCTTCGCGTCTGGCACACGCGCCATAACGTCGCCAATGCGATGGTGACCGGCATTCTCCCCTGGCCTCGCTACATCATTTTGAGCGATGCGCTCATCGAAGGTCTTACTCCTGAGGAACTGGTGGCGGTGCTGGGTCACGAAATCGGTCATGTTCGCCGTTGCCACATGCTGCTTTACGTCCTGGTAATGACGCTGGCACTGTTTTCCGGTGGCTTGCTCTTACAGCGGTACACACCGGACTTGCAGGTGAACTGGGTGACCATGACCTTGCACTTTACGGATAACAAACACTGGCGACACTGGTTGCAGTTACTCTTTTCGCTCACTGCCATGGGGGTTTACGTATGGCTGGTTTTTGGGTTTATCTCACGGCGATGCGAACGGGAGGCGGATGTTTACGGCTGCCTGGCAGCTTCTTGTAACCAACCGGTGTGCCTCGGCTTTCACATTGGCACTTTTTTCCTGGATGAGAAACCGTCGCACCTGTGTCCAACAGGCGTACAGACTTTCATACGTGCTCTGGAAAAAGTTGCCGACCTCAACGGTATCCCCAAAAACCAGTGGACCTGGCGGCACGGCAGTATCGCGCAGCGCATTGCTTATTTACAAAGGCTGATAACTGCGGCGCCGCGATCGGTCGCGTTGCCCCGCTATAGCTGGATACCGCAATGGGGACTACTCGGCCTTCTGGCCGGCATTTCGCTGCTACTCTGCCTGTGAGAAGGATTGACTGCTAACGAGAAAACGAATGTTCGAGGTATTTGAGCATACAGCCGACCTGGGATTGCGCGTGCAGGCCCAACAACTGGATGACCTGTTTGCTGAGGCCGGACGCGCTCTTTTCAGCGTGATCGTCGAGAATCTGCATGAGGTTCAACCTCGCCAGTCTTACCCTGTCCAGCTTCAGGAAAACACTCTGGAATATCTGTTTTTCGACTGGCTTGACACGCTCTTATACCTTTTCGATGCGAAAAAGCTCCTGCTGCGTGAATTTGAAGTGCAGGTAATGCAGTCGGCACAAGATGCTAGCGAAACCGGTCCAGGTGGTCGCGAGCCGGGTCTTACGAACCCGCATAGTCCTGCCGGAATGTGGAAGCTGACCGCCATGGTGCGCGGCGAGCCGCTCGATCGCACCCGTCATCAACTTGACCACGAAGTCAAAGCGATCACCTATCACGGTCTGAAAGTAGAACGCACTGCCGATGGCTGGTTAGCGGAAGTCATCGTGGACATTTAGGATGCGAAACTTGCCCGGCCGGATCGGGAGTTGTTGCGGAAAAGAACTTCCTTTTCAGCTAGCCGGTCCCTGGTGAACGACCAGAGCGGGAGTTTTCCCGGAATAATCCTGCGTGTCCCGCATATTGTCCCCGGCGGCATACAATAGCTGGTGCCGTCTAAGACCACGGCACTGCGTCCGAGCAAGTTTTCATTACTTACTTGCACAGGGAAGGAGGAGTTGGCAACGGCAGCATAGTCGCACCAGGAGGAAGGACTCATGACGCAAGCCTATCGAGGTCCACTGGAAAGAATTGACGAAACCCGCTGGCGGATTCCCAAGAGCTATAAACCCGGCATGCGGGTAGATGGAATCATCTTCGCGGATGACCGGCTGATTGAGCAAATCCGCAATGACCAGGCACCGGAACAGGTGGCCAACGTCGCATTCTTGCCAGGTATCCAGGTGGCGAGCCTGGCCATGCCCGACATCCACTGGGGCTACGGCTTTTGTATTGGCGGCGTGTGTGCCACGGATCCCGACGAAGGAGGCGTAATTTCGCCTGGCGGTGTCGGATACGACATCAATTGCGGTGTGCGCCTGGTACGCACCAATCTCACCGAAGACCAGGTCCGGCCGAAGCTGAAAGAACTCATCAATGCACTGTTTCGGGAAATACCAACCGGTGTGGGGCGGACCGGGAAATATCACTTCGACAAAAAGGAGTTGCGGCATCTGCTGGCGGAAGGGCCGCGCTATTTGATCTCTCGCGGATTGTGCACGGAAGAGGACATCGAACACACGGAAGCGGAAGGTCGGCTAGCGGGTGCCAAGCCGGAAAACGTCAGCGATCGCGCTTTAGAACGCGGCGAGGAACAGTGCGGCACCCTCGGTTCGGGCAACCATTTTCTCGAAGTGCAGGTCGTGGATGCGATCTTCGACGAGGAAGCCGCTCGGGTGATGGGACTGTTTCCCAACCAGGTCTGCGTCATGATCCATTCGGGCTCGCGGGGTCTGGGTTACCAGGTCTGCGATGATGCCCTGCATGCTCTGCGGCACGCGCCGGAAAAATATGGCATCGAGCTACCCGACCGTCAGCTTCTCTGCGCCCCTGTGCACAGCCCTGAAGGTCAGCACTATATCGGCGCCATGCGAGCGGCAGCGAATTTTGCCTGGTGCAATCGTCAGTTGCTCACCTGGCAGGCGCGGGAAGTTTTTGAAAGCGTATTCGGCAAACCCTGGCAGGACCTGCAGATGGCCGTCGTATATGACGTCTGCCACAACATTGCCAAATTCGAGGAGCACGAAATCGAGGGCAAACGGAAATGGGTCTGGGTGCACCGCAAAGGTGCCACTCGTGCCTTTCCGCCAGGTCATCCTGAGATTCCGGCCAAATACCGCCACATTGGCCAACCGGTACTTATTCCCGGTGATATGGGACGGGCCAGCTGGGTACTGGTCGGTCAGCAGGACAGCATGCGGAAATCATTTGGCACAACCTGTCACGGCGCCGGTCGTGCTATGAGTCGCACAGCCGCAGTGCAGGAAGCCCGAGGACGCAGCATTGAAAAGGAACTGGAGCAACGCGGCGTCATCGCCCGTGCCCGAAGCTGGAAGGGTTTGGCTGAAGAACAACCGGCCGCTTACAAGGATGTTGACCTCGTCGTCGAAACCGTCCACAAAGCGGGGCTGTCGAAAAAGGTAGCCCGATTGCGACCCATTGGCGTGATCAAAGGGTAAGCGGCGGTCGGCACACACATAACGCTCCTTCGTGACCGACTGGCCATAGGAGCAGCCGTGCCGGAACTGGAATGGCGCGTCGGAATGAAGCTGGTCTAGCGCTTCGAGAACTGGAAGCCCCGTCGGGCACCGCGCCGACCGTATTTCTTGCGTTCTTTGCGGCGAGCATCGCGGGTGAGCAACCCAGCTTCGCGTAGTTTGCGCACGATCGGATGGACGGCCGGTGGTTCCGCACCAGCTTCGGTCGTCGGCGGTTCCTGAGCGCTGAACATCTCCTTCAGTGCTCGGGCTACGCCCTGGCAAATTGCGCCCGCCTGGCCAGCAAAACCGCCGCCGCGAACGTTGACGTAGATGTCCAGCTTACCCTGCATTTCAGCTACTTCCAGAGGCAGGGTGACCAGCTTGCGGTCGCGCAATTCGGTGAAATAACTTTCCAGCGGCCGACCGTTGATTTCGACTTTCCCATTACCGGGGCACAACCGCACTCGCGCCACCGCGGTCTTGCGTCTCCCAGTTCCCCACCAGTAGCTGATTACCCCTGTGCTCATAGCCAGTCCCGTGCTTTATTCGTCGGTTAGCTTCAATTAGAACCCAGAAGGAAAGTGCCTTCACACTCCTGTTGAGGCTGCTAATCGAATTGGCGGCGCCCAGGTATTTTCCGTGACGGTCAGCAGGATCGGCTGCTGGGCCTGATGCGGATGTTCCGGCCCGGCGTACAGCTTCAGTTTCAGCAGTTGCCGGCGTGCTAGCTTGTTTTTCGGCAGCATCCGGCGAACCGCCTCCCGCAAAATTTTCGTTGGATTACGCAGTAGCATGTCTCGGGCACTGCGGAGCTTTCGCCCACCTGGATAACCACTGAACCATTCGTAATACTTCTGCTCCCACTTCTTCCCCGTGAAGCGCACTTTGTCGGCATTGACGACGATGACATAATCGCCGACGTCAATGTGTGGCGTGTATTCCGGTTTATGCTTGCCCATGAGGATGCGGGCGATGACGACAGCCAGCCTGCCTACGACCTGATTGGTCGCATCTATCAAATACCAGCGTTTTTCGACATCGCCTGGCTTGGCTTGATAGCTTCTCATGCGGAGCATGCTCCTGTGCCTCCCGCGCTGCAAAGAAACCGACTTCTTCCCTGCACGCAGGAAATCAGCATTGTAGATTGTCTAATCATCGCGTCAAGAGTTTGCGGGCACGGTTGCCGCTTGCGGTGCGACATCACTCCCAGCCGACTCTTGAATCGGCACCACACGAACGCGGCGTCCGTTTTGTTCAAACCGTACGATTCCATCCACGAGAGCAAACAGGGTATCGTCGCGTCCCCGGCCAACGTACAAACCGGGCACGAACTTGCTGCCGCGCTGCCGCACTATAATTCCGCCGGCACGCACGAATTGGCCGCCGAACACTTTGACACCGAGCCGTTTGCTGTGTGAATCTCGCCCGTTTCGCGTTGAACCCTGCCCTTTCTTGTGTGCCATATCTGCAATTCCTCCTTCGTTCCCACCTTCAGATGGCGAGCAGCCTATTATACGCTGAGTGCTACCGCTGGCCACCGTCCAATGAAAGCACTCGCCGCCAGGCCATTGCGGATGGGTGTAATCCCAAATTTCACTCCTCACCGGACATCATTCTTTTGAGAAAAGCCCGTGGCCAGCCCGACGCAACCTTCCCCAATCAAGCCAGACGATTACCCCCGCGCCATGGTGCGCCCGACCGGCTTCCGATTGCTCGCAAGTGGCTACGCTGCAACAGGTACAAATTTCAAACAAACCGGGGTCGGTACGTTTTCCTCGACAGCTGTCCGTTTTAGCTCGCCGGTTTTCGGGTTCAGCTCGAAGATGACGATGTTGTCGCCGTGTTCGCTCGCCACCAGCACAAACCGTCCGGACGGATCGATGTTGAAGTTTCTCGGCCAGCGGATGCCGTCACGGAATTGGCCGACCGCCGTCAGTTTCCCCGTCTGGGTGTCGATCCGGAATACACTGATGCTGTCGTGACCACGATTCGAGCCGAACAGCCATTCTCCGCTCGGATGCACGAGCACTTCGGCGGTATAGCTTGTGCCTTGGAAGTCTTTGGGCAGAGTGCTCACCGTCTCGATTTCCTGAAGCGTACCTTGACTGCCATCCCAGCGGAACGCCGTTACGGTATTGGCCAGTTCGTTGATCACGTATGCAAATTTTCCCGACGGGTGGAAAGCGAAATGCCGCGGACCAGCTCCGGGGGCAACACTGGCAAACGGCGGGTCGTTCGCTTTCAGTTCGCCCCGTTCGGCGTCGTAGCGATAGACATAGACGCGATCCAGGCCGAGATCGGCTACGATGGCAAATCGTCCCGACGCATCCAGGTTCACCGAATGAGGATGCGGCGCTTCCTGGCGTTTGGGATTAACGCTTTTGCCCTGATGCTGGATGACACAAGTCGGCTCAGCCAGACGACCATCAGCAGCAATGGGAAGCACGGCTACCGTGCCGCCGCTGTAATTGGCTACCAGCACGTGCCGACCAGCTGTGTCCACCACAAGATGACAAGGTCCGGCACCCGCGGAGGGCTGTTCATTGAGAAACTGAAGCTTTCCTGTTGCCGTATCCATAGCAAACGCACGCACTCCACCGGTGCGTTTCCCGCCCAGGCTACCCACCTCGCCGACGGCATACAGAAAGCGTCGGCTCGGGTGAACTGCCAGAAACGAGGGATTCACGCTTTCCGCAGCCAGTCCATGCCCGCGCAGCTTTCCGTCCGTGTGCCACTCGTACAAGTAGATGCCCTTGCTTTTTTTGCTTGTGTACGTGCCGACGTAGAGCCAGTAGCGCTGCGTCTGAGCAGCCCTCAGCGACAGGTCAACACTCAGGGCCGCGCTGGCGAGCAAAAATTCCCGCCTGTTCAGATGCATGGTTGTTCCTCCCCGTTTGAGTTTAGCCACAACCGGTAGTCGCACCGCAGGTATCACATTTCAGGCAAGCCCCACTGCGTACCAGAGTAAGCTGGCCACATTCCGGGCAAGGATCGCCTTCGTATCCTTTGAGTCGTGCCAGACGAATCTCCTCCGCCAAAGCGCTGCGGGCGAGCAGAGCCGGTCCCGATTGCTGAGGTTTGCTTCCGTTGGCCGTTTCCGCAGCGTTGCCGTTACTCGGTCGGACTGGTCTGGGGTGGAGGTGAGGCGTTTTCGGTTTGCGAAACGCGGGCGAGTTCCGCAACGACTCCTCCTCTTTCCATTCCCCAGGGTCGTACACGCGCTCAGCGACCACTTCTTCACCTTCATATTCCGGCTCGACCGCATTGCGATGCATAGCGTCCGCCCGCAGGTCTTCTTCGTCCACCTGGGCCAGATCATAGCGACCCAGATAGGTAATCGCCAGTTCGCGGAAAATATAGTCAATGATCGAGGTCGTCATCTTGATATGCGGATTGCCCTGCACCGGACCGTTGGGTTCAAATCTAGTGAACAAAAATGCATCTACAAATTCTTCCAGCGGAACCCCATGCTGCAAACCCAGTGACACGGCAATGGCGAAACAGTTAAGAATGCTCCGGAATGCCGCTCCTTCTTTGTGCATGTCGAGGAAGATTTCCCCCAGCGTGCCATCCTCGTATTCCCCGGTGCGAAGGTAAATCTTATGCGGACCAATCCGCGCTTTCTGCGTATAACCAGCGCGGCGATCAGGTAAGCGGCGACGCTTGGCAATATAGCGGTGGATAATGCGCTCCGCGATGCGCACCGGTTCGGCCTGTGGTTCCTCGGCAATCGCTAACAAATCCGATGCCTCACCCACCGAGCTTAGAGGCTGACTAAGTTTCGAACCATCTCGATAGATGGCGATCGCCTTCAGCATCAGTCGCCAGCTTAGCAGATAGGCATTCTTGACATCTTCGATGGTGGCATCGTGAGGCATGTTAATAGTTTTCGAGATAGCGCCACTAATAAACGGTTGTGCAGCAGCCATCATGCGAATATGGGCCTCAGTGCTGAGGAATCGCTTTCCCTTCTTACCGCAACGATTAGCACAATCAAAAACCGGCAAATGTTCGGGCTTCAGATGGGGAGCCCCTTCCAGGGTCATGGTGCCGCAGACATATTCGTTAGCCGCCTCGATCTGCTCGCGGGTAAAACCGAGAGCGGCCAGCACATCGAAGTCAGGCGCCTGTATCTGCGCATCCGTGAAACCGAGCTGCCGCAAGAAGTCATCCCCTAAAGTCCAGCGGGTGAACGCAAACCGCAAGTCGAATACCGTCGGCAAAAGTTCCTCTATTCGAGATAGAACGGCATCCGTAAAACCGCGCGTTCGCAGGGTTTCCGGATTTATATAGGGGCAACCGTGTAAGGTACCGTGTCCGCGGCAGTATAGTTCTATATCACGGATCTGCTCACTGCTATAACCTAACTTAGCCAGAGCCAGCGGTACCGAACTGTTGATAATTTTGAAGTAACCGCCACCGGCAAGCTTCTTAAACTTCACCAGAGCGAAGTCCGGTTCAATGCCAGTGGTGTCGCAATCCATGGCCAGACCGATAGTGCCGGTGGGAGCAATGCAAGTAACCTGAGCGTTGCGATAGCCATACTTCTCACCGAGTTCCAGCATCCGGTCGGCTTCCCGCCGCGCTGCCTCTAACAAAAAGCGAGGACATTGTTCAGGATCGATTCCCATCGGTTTAATACTTAGACCTTCGTACTCGCCAGGCGGTGCGTTATAAGCAGCACGGCGATGGTTACGGATAACCCGCAACATAGCTTCGCGGTTAGCATGAAAGCGAGGGAATGGCCCTAATTCGCGGGCCAGTTCTGCGGAAGTGCTATAAGCCGTAGCATGCATCAAACAGGTAATCGCACCGCAAATGGCCCTGGCACGCGGCGAGTCATAGGGCACGCCTTCGACCATTAGCAAGGTACCTAAATTCGCGTAGCCGAGACCTAAAGTGCGATAATCATACGATCGCCGGGCAATCGCTTTGCTGGGGAACTGGGCCATATAAACCGAAATCTCCAGCACAATCGTCCAGAGCCGGCACGCGTGCTGGAAAGCTTCGACGTCGAAAAACTCCTCGCTGGATAAATTCGATTCTGGCCGGCGACTGCGATGGAATAGCAGCAAATTCAGGGAAGCTAAATTGCAGGCGGTATCGTCGAGAAACATATATTCGCTGCAGGGATTGGAGGCATTGATGCGACCATCGTTCGGACAGGTGTGCCATTCATTGATGGTTGTGTCAAACTGCAGACCGGGATCGGCGCAAGCCCAGGCAGCCGCCGCTATTTGATCCCACAAATCGCGGGCACGAATAGTTCGACACGGTCGTGGAGGCCGATTTTCCCGCCGTGCCTGCTCCAGTTCGGTTCGCCAGTAAAGATGCCAGGGACCATCGGACAGTACCGCTTCCATAAAGGCATTGGTCAGGCGAACCGAATTGTTGCTGTTCTGCCCGGAAACCGTAGCGTAGGCTTCGGAATTCCAGTCGGTATCGTACTCGGCAAACTGAATGGCTGTGGCACCTTGCTTAGCCAGCTGGATAGCCCGTTCGATATAGTTGATGGGCACCTGAGCGCGGCGGGCCTCGGCAACAGCCCGGCGCAACGCTTCGTTTTTGCGCGGATCGAACCGATCTGCTTCGGTGGTCAGCGTTCCGTTGCCGTTAGACGGTTCCGGATGATGACAGGCGCGGATGATCGCGTTGAGGTAATGATTGCAAATCTTCGAACCGGTTACCAGTGCCGCTACTTTCTGTTCCTCGTGCACCTTCCAGTTGACAAACTCCTCAATATCGGGATGGTCGGCGTCGAGGATAACCATTTTGGCAGCGCGACGAGTGGTGCCACCGGATTTGATAGCGCCAGCAGCACGGTCGCCAATCTTGAGAAAACTCATCAAGCCACTGGATTTTCCGCCCCCCGACAACGGTTCACCTTCGGCACGCAGAGCGGAAAAATTCGTCCCCGTGCCCGAACCATATTTGAAGATGCGTGCCTCACGCACCCACAAATCCATGATACCGCCCGGATTGACAAGGTCATCCGCAATGCTCTGGATAAAGCAGGCATGAGGAGCTGGTCGTTCGTAAGCTGATTTCGAAGCGACGGTCTCGCCAGTTTCCGGATCAACGTAATAATGCCCCTGCGGCGGCCCAGCGATACCGTAGGCCCAGTACAGGCCAGTATTGAACCATTGCGGACTGTTAGGGGCGGCAATCTGCCAAGCCAACATGTAGAGGATTTCGTCATAAAAAGCGCGGGCGTCTTCTTCAGAATCGAACACCCCTTCTTTCCATCCCCAGTAAGTCCAGCAACCGGCCAGGCGATGAAACACCTGTCGGGCATCGCGTTCACTGCCAAAAGAACAACCTTCTGCCGGCACCGAACGCCACAGCCACTCAGGAACGTTGGCCTCGGGCACGCGAACCGTTGCCGAAGGCACGCCCGCTTTGCGAAAGTACTTCTGCGCCAGAATATCCACGGCCACCTGCGACCAGTGTTCCGGCGCAATCAAGTCGCGCATCTCGAAGACCACGGAGCCATCGGGATTCGTGATTCGGCTGGTGCGATTCACAAACGAGACGGAGCCTAATGGGTCTTGATTTTCCCGGGTGAAGCGGCGTGGGATACGCATATCCGACCTCCTGGCGGATGGTTGTCAATCCGAGCGTAAAGCTGGCGCAACAAAACTCCGATCAGCGTGCGAGCACTCCGCAATTAGTGGAATTATGTTCACTGGCCGCATCGGGCCGAGAACCGGATGTGTTCCCCAATACGAACGGTAAAGTCAGGCCTTTCTGATCCTGATACTTGCCGCGTTTATCGGCGTAACTGACGCGGCAGACCTGTTCGGCACGCAGGAAGATAATCTGAGCGATGCCTTCGTTGGCGTAAATTTTCGCCGGCAGGGGCGTGGTGTTACTGATTTCCAGGGTGATTTTGCCCCGCCATTCCGGTTCCAGCGGCGTAATGTTGACGATGATCCCGCAGCGGGCATAAGTGGATTTGCCGACGCAGATCGCCAAAACGTCGCGGGGAATTTCAAAATATTCCAGCGATTCCGCCAGAGCAAAACTGTTGGGCGGAATCAGACAGTAATCTCCTTCAATGTCCACGAAAGCGGTCGGCGAAAAGTTTTTCGGATCCACCACGGCACCGTAAACGTTGGTAAAGACTTTGAAATGCCGACCCACACGCACGTCGTAGCCGTAGCTGCTCAGCCCGTAGGAAATCACCCCGGTTCGGGGACTGCCATCGGCAAAGGGTCGAATGACGATCTCCTGCTGAATCTGATGGTCGCTTAAGATGCTCACCGCCATCCTCCTGGCTATGTCTTTAGTGGACGTTCGTACACTATTATCGGTATCCAGGGGCAACCGAGTCAAGACTAGTTGGCAGGCCGGTTATGCCTGTCTGGGTACCTCACCCGCGCCTTTCGCACTAGATGTAGTAGCCAAAGCCGCTTTTTAGCCCAAGATATAGGATTGTCAAGCCCCCAACCGTCTTGGACAGTCCCTCGGAGACAGGACTCCTCATCCGATGAACCGAAGCGGAAAGGATTTGTGTAAACGTGATGAAAAAGCGGCTCGATAGGCGTTCTCGCAGCGCAATTTTGCAGCTGGTACCGCAGCTGTTTCCGCCTTGCCAGCTGTGCATTTTGGCGATGCCCAAGTGAACCATGCTCCCCTGCGAGGTAAGCACTCCAAACAGCAAAATCGTGAGTTGGTCATTTTCCGCTTCCCAGCCTCTGTCCTGCCCGTCCGACCGGCGAAACAAATTGGGTCGCACTGTCCCGTTACGCAAGCTGGGATGACGAAGAAACGCCGAGGTAATTTTCGCCAAACAAGACGGCAAGCAACGCGCCGATAACTCAGTCCACAGGTTATTGGCAGCCGACCGGCTCGCGTCTTGCAGCAATCGTTCACCGCTGATGGATAAGACGTCACCCGTGGAGTGAAGGGAGTTGCGTCGGCCTGACTGCTGGCTACAAGCACGTTCCGGGACAGGCTTATTGCTGTGATTTGCCGACTCGGTGTCGCTTTATCGTCCTGTTTGTCGTCTGATTTAGGTCCCGCTAATTGCTGCAAATCGCTGGCCGATGAAGGGCACCGAGAAGTAAATAATTCCGCGCGTACGGTTACTGTTTGAATTCGCTGGCTCGCCTGTCCGGCGATTCTGACTGGTGCCACAAATACATTTCGCGGACTGTTTATTGAGCCTGATATTGCGCCCGCTGCCGTGTGCTTCCCACGACGCCGAACCGCTCATGACATCCGCACAACGTTCGTTAGTAACCGTCATCACTCCGGCCGATGCAAAGGTCGCAGGCCAAACTGTCGGCGGATGCAATTCGCCTGTTCCCACACCTTATCCTGACCGGCAAGAAAGCGTACTAACTGGCCGGTGGACACGCCGAGCAGTGCCGCGGTCCTGGCCAGTTCGCCGTGCTGAGCGACCAGGGCATCCAGCACCAGACCCACTGTTGGCCAATAGCGTGTGTCTCGCTGACCGAGTTTGAGCTGATGTTCAGCCACTGCTTGCCAGAGGGCGACGGAGGCGGGATCGGTGGGCGGAAACGGTTCGCGTAAAAGCAAAAACAACCGCTGGCGGAGCCGTTTCAGTGCCCGCTGCTTGTTTTCGTGTTGGGAGCGGCTTTCTTCGGCAATGACCTGTAACCCGCTGGGCAGATGGCGCAGACGCACAGCCGAATCAGTCTTGTTGCGTTTCTGTCCGCCCGGACCGCTGGCCCGGTACGTGTCCACAGCACACTGCCGCAGGAGTTGCTCATCGGTTAAGCAAGTGAACTGCTGGCGCATGGTTCGAAAAAAAATTTTTGGGCGGCAGCTTGACCCTGACCTGAGAAATTTTACAATCGGCTAGCGAAGGGATTGCATCCTACCATCCCCACCAGCCTGAGGGAGGAATGCCCATGCCTGAAACACCCCACCCCAGTAGCAAGCCGGGCATCTCCCGGCGCGAGTTTCTCAGCGGCACAGGTTTGACGGCAGCGGCTACGGCTCTGCTCCAGACCGATGAAACGTTTGGCCAGGCCGAGAAAACTAAGGCACCTGCTACGCCAGGATTCGGTCCCCGGCCAGTGGCTTGTGAATTGCTGGTCAACGGGGCACGAATCAATGTGCAAATTGAGCCGCGGGTGACGTTGCTCGATTGTTTGCGGAATTACATGGATGTGACCGGCCCGAAACGGGTCTGCGATCGCGGTACCTGCGGTGCGTGCACGGTTCTGCTGGATGGCAAACCCATCTACGCCTGCACCATGCTGGCACTGGAAGCGCAGGGCAAAGCCATCGAAACACCGGAACATCTCTACCAGGATGGTCAGCTCCACCGCGTGCCCGCAGCATTTGCTCAATATGACGCCCAGCAATGCGGTTTTTGCACACCGGGATTTGTTATGGCCATGAAGGCTTGTTTCGACCGCAACCCGAAAGCCACGCCCAGAGAAGTCGAGCATTGTCTGGCTGGCAACATCTGCCGCTGCGGAACTTATCAGCAAATGCGCGACGCCCTGCGCAGTCTTTGCCGGAAGGGAGGCTAAGCCATGGCGGAAATCAAATGGCCGGAAAAACGCCGCGTAATCGGTACCAAAGTGCAACGCCTGGACGGTCCCGATAAGGCGACCGGCCGGGCACGCTATAGCCAGGACATCAATCGGCCGGGCATGCTGCACGCCGTTATTCTCCGCAGTCCCCATGCCCATTGCCGCATTAAGAGTCTGGATATTTCCGAAGCGGCGAAGGCTCCCGGCGTGCGAGCCATTGTTACGGTCGGACAGCTGCAATACACCGGCGGTCGCAAAGAAGGCAAGCCTGGCTGGTTATTCCCCATCAGCCTCACCGATGCGAATCGGGAGTTGTTCTATCACGGCGATGAAATTCTCGCCATCGCCGCAGACACGGAAGAGCATGCCCGCGATGCGTTGCGGCTGGTCAAAATCGAATTTGAACCGCTGCCGTTCATCGTCAAGGAAAGTACGGCTCTGCAAAAACGCCAGGCTCCCAGCACCGTGCCTGGAAAAGACGCCAGCAACGTTTTGCCGGGTGGGACTCGTACTGCTGGCAATCCCGACCTCGCCAGGAAAGAAGCGGAAGTGCTGGTCAGTGGTACCTACGGCGTACCGGTCATAACGCACTGCTGCCTGGAAACGCACGGTCTGGTTGCCGAGTGGGAAAGCCTGAAAAGTCTGGTCATCTGGTGCACCACGCAAGCTGTGCCTGGAACCGCGGGCCAATTGCAAGGATTTTTCGCCGGCCACGGCATTAACTGCACCGTCCGCTGCATTACGCACTATATGGGCGGCGGATTCGGCAGCAAGTTCGGCCCGGATATTCAGGGGCAACTCGCGGCTGTGCTGGCCTGGATCGCCCAGGCTCCAGTCAAACTCTTCCTCGACCGCGATGAGGAACATCTGGCCGCGGGCAATCGCCCCAGCGCCACTGCCAGCGTGACGATCGGCGGCCGCAAGGATGGTACAATTACGCTCTTTGAAGCCAGCAGCTACGGCACTCCCGGTATCGGTCGCGCCGCTGGGGTCAATACTGCGATTCTCCCTTACGTTTACGAGATCCCGAACGTTCGCGTGAGCACCGACATTGTCAGGCTCAATCACGGTGCGGCGCGGGCCATGCGGGCACCAGCTCATCCGCAAAATTGCTTCATCACCGAGTCAGCCGTTGACGACTTCGCTAACGCGGCCGGGTTGGACCCCATGGAAGTGCGATTGAAAAACCTGCCCAAAAACGACCCGGCAGCAATGAAAACCGCCCCGACCTCGTTCCCGGCCTTACGCGAGACTATTTACCGCGACGAAATTCAAATTGCCGCCGAGTTGTCGCAGTGGAAAAAGAAGTGGCATCCGCCCGGCAAAGGTCCGACCAAAGGCCCCTGGAAACACGGTATGGGCATGGCCCTGCACACCTGGGGCGGCGCCGGTCGCGCGGATAACGACGTGTTCGTCTCCATACACAGCGACGGTTCGGTCGTGGTCCAGTGCTCGACCCAGGATTTAGGTACCGGCGAGCGCACTGTTCTGGCCATCGTCGTCGCCGAGGTGCTCGGTCTGGAGCCGAAAGACATCACTGTCATCATCGGCGAAAGCCAGATTGGCCGTTCGACAGGTTCCGGCGGGAGCACGACCACGGCCGGCACTGCCCCGGCTGCGTTGGTGGCCGCTATCAATGCCCGTGATCAGCTGCTGCAAAAGATCGCTCCCAAACTGGGCGCCAGGCCGGAAAATCTTGTCCTCGAGCCCGGCAAGATTACCGACAAGGCCAGCGGTAAGAGCTTTTCGTGGCGGCAGGCCTGTGCTCGACTCGGCATGGAATCGGTGCGCGGCCAAGGGAACTGGCAAGAGGGTCTCTCCGGGTCCGGTGTGGGCGGAGTGCAGGTCGCCGAGGTTTGGGTGGATACCGAGACCGGCGTCGTCAGACTCGAGAAAATTGTTGCCGTACAGGATTGCGGCATGGTCGTCAACAAGCTCGGCTGCGAATCGCAAGTGGCCGGTGGCGTCATCATGGGCATCAACCTCGCCATGTTCGAGGAGATGATCGTGGATGAGCAGACCGGCCGGATGGTCAATCCGGACTTCGAGTTCTACAAACTCGGTGGCATTCTGGATATGCCGGAGATTATCGTTCACATGCACGACATGCCGGAGCGCGGCGTGATCGGTATCGGCGAGCCGCCCACCATCAGCACTGCCGCGGCTATCGGCAACGCCATCTGCAACGCTCTGGGTGTGCGCGTGCCACGCACTCCGTTTAGCCCCGACCGGGTGCTGGCCGCTTTACATGGGAAAAAATAACTACGGCAGCATCGGCTGTCGAAAAGCCGACAGGAGCAACCGGCTATGAAAAACTTCACCTACTACCGACCAACTTCCCTGGAAGCTGCCCTTGCCTTGCTCGACAACCGCTGGGGAACGACGGAATTGCTCGCCGGCGGCACCGATTTGCTCGACCTGCAGAAAGAATACGTCGCTCAACCCGAAAAAGTGGTCAGCCTCAACTTCATCCAGGAACCAGCTCTCACGCGGATTGACGTGCCTAATCTTCCTGCAGGTTCCAAGGGGGTGGTGAGCATTGGAGCCGCGGTCAAACTCGCTGACATAGCCGATCATCCCGAACTGAAAAAGCTTTTCCCGTCCCTGACCGACGCCGCCGGCCAGATTGGTGGGCCGCAGATTCGCAACATGGGCACGCTGGGCGGCAATCTTTGCCAGCGCAACCGTTGCTGGTACTTCCGCGACGAACACGTGCAGTGCCTGCTCAAAGGCGGTAGAAAATGTTACGCCACGGATGGGGAAAACCGCTACCACGCCATCTTCACCAAAGGCCACCCGTGCGTGATCGTGAATCCGTCCACTCTGGCCCCGGCTCTGATTGCCCTGGGAGCCAGCGCGGAAGTAGCCGGACCCCAAGGAAAACGCACGATTCCGCTGGCCCAGTTTTTCCAGGCACCTACGAAACCAGAGCAACGCGAACATGTGCTGGCTCCGAATGAGATTGTGGTACGAGTGTTAATTCCGGTGGAAGGCCTGCGTAACGCCAGTTATGAGGTTCGCCACAAGCAGAGTTACGACTGGCCACTTGTGCAGGCGGCGGTGGCGTTTCGCCTCAGCGGCGGCAAAGCAACGGACGTGAGAATTGTGCTGGGACACGTCGCTCCCACACCCCACGTCGCCAGCGAAGCGCAAAAACTGGTAGAGGGCCAGACCATTACTCCCGAATTAGCGGCCCGGGCAGGTGAAGCTGCCACGGCGGGGGCCTCTCCGCTCAGCCAGAACGCCTACAAGGTGCATCTGGTGAAGGTGGCCGTGAAACGGGCTTTGCTGCTGGCCAGTGGTGCGACGCCCGATTGGGTGCTCTGAGCCAGCTGGCTGGCGACAAGGTAACCCGAATAACTGTCCCGTGCCCAGCTCCTGTTTGGTGCCATTGGCCTGACCAGTACGGAACTGGTTTGGCCGTTGGTTGCCGCTCTTCTATCGGCCCGAAGAAAAGTAGTTGATACCGTTCTTCGCACGCGCTGCTGGCCTATTACATGCTGGCGCACGGCAAAACAATTTGCCAAACAATGGCTGTTATTACCGGGCTATTGTTAGTTGCAGAACGGAAACGCATATCAGCCGCTATGCGACAAACAAGCGGTATCTTTTGTGCCCACGTTTGCGGTGATTTATCCAGGTGCCGGGGAAGGTTCGGAAAAAACTTAACAACACGCGGTGGCAGTCCCAGCCAACTACCACAACTGCCTGTATCAAACCAAGGAAGGCTTAAAACAACACGGGGTGGCGGAACCCGAAGGTTCGCCACCCCGGCGGGGTTAGGTAGGGGAACATGCGTGAGAAGATGCAGAGGGGGCTTGTCGGCGCTTATATTATAGGCGACGTTGGCAATTATTCCAGGTCCTGCACGTTAAATTGCTGACCGTCATCCCGAATGCAGGCCAGCACCAGGACATCCAGATTGACGCTGTAGCGAATGCGGCGAAGAGAACGGTCGGCCATAACCGCATTGAAGCTGCCTGGATGTGCGGAGCCAAACGAAGCGGTGTTGGTTACTCCACGCGTATCCCGGAGTGGCTGGCTGTTGCCCTGGCGCACTGTGTCGCCATCGAATCCCGCCACATATCCTTCATTATCGCCTGGGTCACCACCGCTGTTCAGTGTGGACAGGTTGACGTACTTCTCACCGATCAGAACGGTATTGCTCGTGCCGTCCGGCACGCCGCCGTCGAGACTGCAGATACGAGTGATCCAGGCAGGACCACCTTGCAACCCACTGCGAATAATAATGCCGCTGCACTCGTACGCACCATAAGGCGGGCTGTTGTAAACGAAACCCGCGGCAGTAGTGTAGGCTCCGCTCACTCCGCGCGATGCGGCATAATCCAGGAAAGCGATTGGGAAAGGCGCAGCTGGAGGCGGAGAAATCTGCGTGCCGGTCTGATCCACTGCCGCTACCAGGTTCCACGGAGTGCGGTTGTAATTAATCGCGGTGGGTCTGCGCCGACTGGGACAGAAGTAGGCGTTGATGGGCGTACTCAAGATCGTCGCTTCCTGACCAGCGGGCAAGCGGAAAAGTTGCTCCTGTTCGAGGTAAGGCAGAATCTGATACGCCCAGCCCCAGTTCTGGTACGGGGCCATAGCAGGTTGGCCGCTAATGATGACCCGCGGAGACTGCCAATCCCAGCCCGCACTGGGGAAGATGTTGAAATCGTTGTGGAAATTGTGAGCTGCCATCGCCATTTGCGAAAGGTTGTTTCCGCAGCGCATTCGGTTGGCAGCTTCTCGCACTCGCTGAATTGCCGGCAGTAACAGCGCCATGAGCAAGCCAATAATGGCGATAACCACCAGCAATTCAATCAGCGTGAATCCTCGCCGTGTTGCACGTAAGGTCATCTCGATCTACCTCCTTTTGTTGGAAATGGTGTGCGAGTCCCGGTAGCAGGTTAAAATTTGCTCCCCCGTAGGGAAGCAGTACAGGCCTTCTTGCGCAGGAAATCGGCCGTGATGACGATGCGCGCAGGGCACACGCCAAGCTGGCGCATCGTGCAGATGCGTAATCAGACGCAGTCGTGTGTCATCGCGGGGAGAAAGGCGAAAAGATACGACTGGTTCGGTCGGCGGGAGTCTTCCCTGTTCCGTTGCTGCGGCGAGAAGGGAAGGCCGCCAGGTGGGTTAGTCAGTCATCCGTATCCTACCTATTAGACGCGCTAGCGTCAAGAAAGTTCCGCAAAATTGTACGGGGAACTTCTTAAGGATTGATGTGAATGGATTCGGTGCCGTCGAAACGAACGCGATTGTCACGCCGCCAGAACCAGATTCGTTTAGCCCGAACCGGTTCATATTCGCCGCCCGGAACTTTTTGCCGATACAAAGTGGCGCCCTGACTGCCCTCGAAGATCAGTAAGTCCTTGGCCTCATCAAAAGACACGCGGTCGGCGTGGGCATAAAACTGCCGGGCTCGCACACGAACACCATGCAACGCAAGCAATTCCTGCGAAGAGCCGCCGTTTTCGAGCTTACGACTGGTGAATTTGAGTTCCCCACAGGATAAAGCCAAACCATCTTCGGGCAAGCGGTCGGGATCTATGGCTTCGTCGGGGTCTGCGGCGGTCACATGCACGAGCTGAACGCCTCCGGTGAAGCTGACCAGATCGGTCTGCTTATCATCCGCTTTGGTGGCCTGCATGTGGCCATCGTAACGAATGCGGGTCAGTTTGAAGCTACCGGTGGTCGCGGCAGAAGCCGAGCTTCGCCCCTGGTTCGGTTGGACTGAACCAGGTTTAGTCGGTGTGCCCGACGTTGGGCCAGGCAGGAAGCTCCCAGCGGGATTGTGCTGAATTTCGCTACCCGGCTGGAAAACCTGCACTACTCCGGGTCCGTAGGCGGTGAGCGTGCCGGATTCGTGATCGTAAGCCAGCTCCCTGGCCTCGATACGCTGCAGCAGTTTGTAACGGTCGGCCTCGAGGATGGCTTTTTCGAGCCGAACGTCCTGTTCGCACATCAACCTGGACAGGGCTGCCGGAGCATCAGACCGATTCAGGTCCGCAGGCTTTTGCTCTCGCAAAGAGACTTTGCGGTCGAGAAGCAGAGACAGTCTGCGGCAAGCCAGACGCGAATTTCCCTGTACCGCCTGGACGCCACCATCAAATTCGGCAAGTCGGCCATCGAAGAACATACTCTGGTTCCAATCCACCACGACCTCGGCAGGTTCACGGAGCGGGTTGCCCTGAAAATCATTGCGAGCCGGCAGCCGCATCGAACCCAGCCCATCTACCTCCACGGTATTGAGTACCTGGTCCACTTTGATCACCGGCCCCCGCATGGCCATCTGACCGAAGTGCACGCTGGCGGGTTGAACAGGGGTTCCTTCGAGGCGCAGAATGTCACCATGGGAAGTACGTTGCAAATGGAGCAGGCCACAACGGATTTGCCAGGAACGATTTTGCGGCGAGGCAGGCGGTTGTTCGACCTGAACCTGACCCTGAGCGGAAACAGAGCGGAGCTCGGCACGAGTTGGCGAACCGGCAGCGATTGCCTCAATGGTGCGAGCTCGCAGTACCAGTGGCGGACGCTTTTGCTGAGTCGGTTCCGCGGATCTCGCCGGTTTGGAATCTTTGATTGGGCCAGCCGCTGCGGTGCTGCTATCGGAAGCTGGGCCGGGAGCTCGTCCTGTCTCCGCATGATGAGGCGAAGGAGCGATGGGGTTTGCTCGACCCGGTATAGCATTTTCGGATGGTTCGAGCGGTGCTTCGTGCAGTTCCACACGTAGCCGTTCGGTCTGAGGCACCACCAGCGTTTCCGACTGTAACGAGACATTCCCCGACGCTTCCAGACACCGTGGAATGCGGTTCCCGGCGGCCTTTTCGGTTTGCGAGGGAACAGCACCCTGGATAACCGCAGCGGAGGTTGCGCCGGAAGAACCATCGTTCCGGGCAGACGCAACCCTGTCGGCTTGGGAACCGTTTGCTGGTGCACTTCCTGGTGGGGCCAATTCCAGCCATAACAGCAGATGGTCCGCACGTAGCGAACCACGCTGAGGTTCTTCCAGCAACACGTTCCCGCTCAACAGCAATCGTTCCAGAGAACCGTCCCGTTCCAGACGCATTTGTTCGCGCCAGCGGACGACCAGTGTCAGTTGTTCACTTTGTCTTCTTCCCCGCAACCAGGCGGTTCCAGGTCCGCGTGCCTGTGCTTCTCGCAGTTCCCGAATCTGGTTTTCTGGAGTTCGCAGGGTAAGCGAACCGGTTACCTGCAAGCGATGTCCATCGTAAATAGCTTCCAGAGGTTTTCCGACCAGCACGGCAGAATTGCTGCCGCGATCGAGCACCAGCTCGCTGCCGGTAGCATGCAGACCTTCGCTTTCCACCGTCAGTTCCAGAGGCTCGCCGACAGCACGAGCGGAAACCAGTTCGACGGCTGCTTCGGAATCTTCCGATTTCGATTTGCCGCTGTTGTTTTTCCGGCGGAATTGCAAAGTCAGCGATTGGCAGCGCAGCTCATCCAGCAATTGAGTGCCGGACGGATTTGCCTCCGCTGGCACGATGCGGATCAGGTGAACGCGGTGGTAAAACTCGGCCCGATCCTCCGGAACGCGGTACAGGAATGGTCCATCTGCAATCACCTTGACCGGAGACCGACGGGCCGGTTTCCTGGCCGGTTCAGCGGCAGTGCTGGCGGTAGTAACCGGGGCAGTCGGTTTGGATGACGCTGATGCTGAGCCAGACGGACTGTTGGGTCGGCCAGGTTTACCGATTCCACCGAATAAGGCGGTATGGGCGTCCACCTGGAAATACATCTGCACGTTGCTGGCCAGTTCAACGCTCCGCACGCCGGTGATGGTCGCCCGGCTCGGTTTCGCCGGCGGTGAGCGAGATGGCTCAGTTTCCAGCAACACCTCCAGACCCACACCGGTGATTTTGCCTGTTTCGGGATCGCCATCCACGATTTCAACAGCAGCTTCCGTCCAGATGCGATGCTGACGGTCATCATACTCCAGCCAGTCGGTGAACAGGTGCAGGTCATCGTCCGGATTGGGAGTACGGCGATGATGACGGAGGTGAACCTGATTGACTTTGCCGGTAGCGGGATCGATTCGTCCTTCGATTCGGCCAGCCACGGGCTTGCGATTGGCGACATCCCGAACACTGGTGAGCGGCTTATCAAACTCGATGATGGCCCGGTCGCCCTGAAGAGTAGCGATGTCGGGTTGCGCGGATTCGCTCTTTTTTTTACCAAAGAAAGCTACGGCGACCTGTTCGAGTTCGAGCTTGCCCTGGGGGTTGAGAAAAGCTTTCTGCGCAGCCAGCACCAAACCGTGTTGCACCGATTCAATGAGGATGGGACGGTCAGCCTCTTTAGCCTGCGGCCCGAACGCCAGGCGCAACTTGCGTACCACAGGCGGTTCGGGATTGGGCGTGTCGCGCACTGGTGCGAAGTCTGTTTTTTGACCGGGCCAGTATTCCGCGGGCAGCGGTGTCAACCCGTCATAACCCCCCAGAAAAAACAGGTACACCTGGTACAACGCCAGGCACACCGCCAGACCGGCCAGCATCCACAGCAGCCGTTTCGGTGGCAGCATGACTTAGCAAGGCCGCAAATTCAGCGTTTTTACGGGATTGCCACGGGAAGGTTTGGGGCTTGGCCCGAAGTAGCGGCTGGCCAAGCAATCATCTATTCTCCGCTGGAAGCGTGAATGCGGTTCAAGCTGCACGAGCCCACTCGGAAGATTCCGCTAAAGCAGTTTCGCCTGGCATCCAGTTCAGCACGTCCGTGATGTCCAGCAGCCCGACCGGTCTGCCGTCGGCATCAACGACCGGCAGCTCGCTAATGCGTCGCTGGCTCATGATTTCGATGGCATCCCACACCCGTGTTCCGGTCGGGACAGTGATTGGAGTGCGTGTCATGACTTCGGCAATCGGCCGGTCCAGAGCAGCGTCGCGCCGCTGTTCAAACAGCCGAGCCAGATCACTATCGGTAAAAATGCCCACCAATCTGCCGGTTTCATCCACCAGCAACACGGCACCGGTGCGCCGACCTTTCCGAGAACAGCGAGCGAAAACCTCCCGCACAGTTTCCCCAGCCGGCGCGATCCGCAACTGTTCGCCACGCCGCATAATTTGCTCCACCTTCATCAACCTCCGTCCCAAACTACCGGCGGGATGATAGCGGGCGAAATCCTCCTGGCCGAACTTTCGCATCCGGCTGAGCACAAACGCAAGGGCGTCGCCCACCGCCAGCATCACCGTCGTGCTCGTGCTCGGCGCCAGACCAAGTGGGCAGGCTTCCCGAATCGGCCCCAGAACAATCGCCACGTCCGCCAACCGTGCCAGCGTGGATCGCGGCTGGCTGGTCAGCCCAATGACTGCCAGTGCCATCTGTTTCAAACTTGGCAATAACCGCACCAACTCTTCACTTTCGCCACTATGCGACAGAGCAAGTACCACATCCTGCGGTGCCACCATGCCAAGGTCGCCATGCACCGCTCGCGTTACGTCCAGCACATACGCGCGGGTACCGGTGGAATTAAGAGTACCGGCAATCTTCTGCCCCACATCGGCGGACTTACCCGTGCCAGTGACGCAGATGCGCCCGGGACAGGAATAGATCAGATCAACCGCCTGCAAAAACGGTGGCCCTAACCGCTCTGCCACTTCCTCAAGGGCACGCGCTTCCGTTCGCAGAATTTGACGGGCATATTGCAGCCGATCAAATTCCCAGGCGGAATCCGTTGCGTTCATCTTTACCATTTCGGAATCATTGCCTTGCATGGTTTTCCGTTGCGGAGAGGGTCGGTCCGTTCTGCACAATGTAGCCCCAGCAAACCCATGCCCCAGCTTCGGTCTGGTCGCGTTACTGGCGGCCCTACCCTGTTCGATTCGCCTGCGGACAAAATAGCACGGTGGACTCGACCGCCGGCCGACGCTTCTTGGATTGGGTCACGCTTGCCGGGCATGGCCCAGCTTATACCGACCAGCCAGAAATTTGCAAGCGCAGGCGATGCTGAGGGTGCTCGCAGAGCAGCGAAGGCTACCTCATGGTTGTCGGTCAACGCGGAGGTGGTCTTCGCTGCCCGCGTTGACGGCGGCCAAAAAGTACCTCAGGGAGCAGCGGGTTTATTCGACCCGGTCAGTGCCGATCTGATTGCGCCTGGTAGCCAAAGGCGGCTATGAGTTGGCGACAAATTCGACCTGGTCGGTGCTGACCTGATTGCCCATACCGATCAACGGTCGGCAAGATTATGCCGCAGGCGAGTTGCTGGCTGGCAGTGAATGCGCCATGGCAGCCGAACCCGGGCCCGGTCAAGCCAACGGAGTCGGTTGCGGTTGACGGCTACGGCCCAATCATGGAATAATCAGCCCGCCTGAAGTAGTGTGCGAGGTCTGCATTCAGCCCGTGGATTCCGCACGCGGAAAGAAACCAGCTCTGCTTCTTGTGCTTCGCATCGGTGGGACAGACGACATGGGCAACCGCTGGCGGCACGGAAACCGCCAGGCTAACGACCGCGGCTGACAGGAGGCCGACCATGCGACGATTCTGGGCAGGAATGGCAATTGTCTCGGTGACGCTGCTGACATGGTGGATGGGCATGATTCCAGGTCAGCTCACCCAGCCCAAGCCCGGTCGTTCGCACTGGTTCAGCGATGCCGCTATTCGTTCCCTCTGGTTTGTGGACGACCAGGAAGGTTGGGCCGTAGGCGATGATGGACTCATCCTGCACACGATAGACGGCGGGCAAACCTGGGAACGACAGATGAGCGGCACTCAGGCGAACTTACGGCAGGTGCAGTTCGTCTCACCGTTTGTCGGCTTCGCGGTAGGCGAAGAGGCATGGCCGGAACTTCCGCTCAGTGTCGGTGTGGTTCTGGGAACACGCGATGGTGGAGCCAACTGGCGGATTCTCAGCGAACGCACCATGCCCGGGCTGTACCAGGTGCACTTTTTCGATGAGCGACGCGGCGTCGTTGCGGGGGATACCTGCGACGCTTTTCCAGCGGGCGTATGGGAGACCGAAGATGGGGGACAGAGCTGGCGAGCAGTTGCCGGGACACGCCAACCAGGCTGGTATGCGACGGCGTGGCTGCGACCGGATTTTGGTATCCTGGCCGGTCGTCAGGGGAAGCTGGCTTTACTGAGCCGGCCGCGGTCTGGGTCTGCTTTAGCGCAATGGCAACCGATTTTCTACCAGGCTCGCAGCGACAACTTGCCGGGCAGCAGTTTCTCGAGCGGCAGTTGTGCCATACGCAGCGTTTGCTGGACAGGGCGTACTGGTTGGGCTTGCGGCGATCGTGGCCTGCTGCTCGTCTGCCGCGATCCCCATGGTCGGGACTGGCAACCGTTGACACTGCCGATTGAGGAACCCTTGCGCGAGATGTGGGATTTCCACGCGATACATTTCGTCGGCGATTTTGGCTGGGTTGCCGGTCGCCCTGGTTCAGTTATTCTGCACACCTGGGACGGTGGCAAGACCTGGCAGGTGCAGCGCACACCGCAATCCCTGCCGATATACGCACTGCATTTCGTCAACGAAAATTGCGGCTGGGCAGCTGGCGCTGGCGGAACCATTCTGCACACCCGCGACGGAGGCAAAACCTGGCAGGTGCAACGCCGGGGCGTTCAGCGTGCCGCAGCTTTGATCGTTACCGCTCGCGCTGAGTTTTTGCCCTGTGAATTGCTCACCAGCCTGGCTGCAGACGCCGGTTATCATACCGTGGCCCTGCGCGTGTTGAGCGAGGATAGTTCCTCGCCCGACCATACGGCTCACGCTTCCGAACGATTCCACACCGTCGTGCGAAGGCTCGGCGGAATCTGCGGGGAAACGTTGACCGGCTGGCAGGTGCCTGAGGTGATAGAAACGGCATCGGCGGAAAAACTGGCGGAAATCCTCGGTAATGGCAACAGTGCTCGCACGCTGGAACGTTTACAGCAGCAACTGGTACTGACCTTGCGCATCTGGCGGCCGGACGTTGTGATCACCGATCATCCCGATGTACAAGGCCCGGGTGGAGTGGAAGGAGCGCTGGTAGCGCTGGCCGTCAGCAAAGCCTTTCGACTTGCCGAGAATGCCGATGTCTGCCGCGAACAAATTACCCGCTGGCTGCTTCAGCCGTGGTCGGTCGGCAAACTCTACAGCTCCTGGGACGGTTCAGAGGGAGCTACCGTGAGTGCGGATTGGAATGCGCTCCGTCCAGCTTTAGGCCGAACCGTTTGGGAAGCGGCTCTGGTAGGTCGACATTTGCTGGCTCCACTGGCCACGGTTCGCTTTTCAAACAGTGCGGTCTCCTCCGCGCAACGGTTTGCTTATTTCCGTTTGCTGGACAGTCGCCTGGAAAATGCTCAGCAGCATCGTGAGCTGATGGAGGGTATCCACGCACCCCCGGGAGGACCGAATCGGCGCGAGCCAGCGCAAACGGTTTGGGATGAGTCTCAGACTAACCTCGCCCAGCGCCGGGCACGGAAAATGGAAGAAGTTCTCGGTCTGGCTGACCGACTCCTGGCTTCGCCACACTCCGGAGAACGCTGGCTTGCCGCTTTACCTGAAGAACTGGCCTCACTCGACGAAACCCAATCCGCCGAAATGCTCTGGCAACTGGCCTTGCAGTGTATCGCCCGCGGACAGTGGGGTTTCGCCAAGGAGGTTTTCGTCTCGCTACTGGAAAGACACCCCGACAGTCCCCTGGCACCAGCAGCAGCCAGCTGGTTGGTGGCATTTCTCTCCAGCAGTGAGGCCCGCCGACGTGCGGAATTACGCCACTTTCTCTGCGACTTACCCCCGCACCAGGAAAAATCGCCCAGTAACTCCGCTGCTTCTCCGACTGCACAACAACCATCGCCAGCAGGATCGCGGTCGGCACAATTGGCGGGCAAGCCCCAGCCTGCTTCGACCGAACTGAATACCATCCTGCAACGTCGCAGGGAGGATTGGCGGTTCTGGGAACGGGGAGCACTGCTGGCTGGCGATGTGTTGACCGCTTACGGCCCGCTTTTCTGGCTGGAACCCCGCGTACAGTTTTGTCTGCTTGCAGTACAACGCCGACGAGCTAATCCGGCAGAAGTTCTGGCCGGCTATACGCGCTTCCGGTTGCACCTGTCAGGCGGCCCGTGGTACGAAGCTGCCGCTTCGGAAATCGCTTTCCTGCGACCTGGTGTGCCGGCGAACCCGTCCAAAACAGACCCGGCGGAACCGAACAGCCTGGCTCGTAAACGGGCTTATTTGTGTAGCTGGACAAACCAGCCCCCCTACCTGGACGGCGAGCTAGACGATGAGGTCTGGCGCAGCATTCCCCCGATACTATTCCGGAATGTCCTGGGCCAGACCAGCGACACGTACCCATCCGAAGCCTATCTGGCCTACGATGCCCGGTTTTTGTACCTCGCTTTGCGCTGTAAACATCCGCTGGGTTGCCGGCAGGAACCAGTCCGTCCTCGCAGTCGTGATGCCGACCTTCGCGGCTACGATCGCGTTTACCTGCTGCTCGATCTCGACCGCGATTACGTTACCTGCTATCGCCTGGAAGTTGACCAGCGCGGCTGCGTGTTCGAAGAATGTTGGGGCGACCGAACCTGGAACCCGAAATGGTTCGTTGCCAGCAAAAGCGGCGATACGGTCTGGCAAGCGGAACTGGCGATCCCCTGGACAGAGTTAGTTCGGGAAGCACCAAACCATCGCCAAACCTGGGCGTTTAACCTGGTGCGCATCATCCCGCAAAAAGGTCTGCAAGCGGTTTCTGCTCCTGCAGGCGTCACAAACAGACCGGAAGGAATGGTCTTGCTCACCTTCTCGGAATCCCGCTAACGTTCCAGGCTCGGCTGGTTTCGTATAATCTAGAGAGCAGCGCCAAGCCAAATGGTCGCTACTCGGGCCCTGGGAATGGCCAGTATCAGGAGGGGTGGCAGAGCGGCCGATTGCGCCGGTCTCGAAAACCGGTAGGCGGGCAACCGCCTCGTGGGTTCGAATCCCACCCCCTCCGCTACCAACCCGAACAGTTCCTTTGAGGTGGCTTGCGTTGTCCCTGATCCGTGTCCGACCATGCGCTGCTGTCTCGCTATCGTTATCCGCGATACTGGGACGCTTATAATAAGCACAAGCAAGCCGATACAACTTCTGCAAGTGAAGGGTCAATTATGAGCGACGCTGGGCAGGAACCGGTTGCGGGAGACGGTCAGGGCTCGGAAAATTCCCTGCCGCAACCGCAGGAGCCTTCTCTTCCGCCAGTCGAGCCACCGAGTGCCAGGTTGATCGCTCAACTCTTTTTGATACCCGGCCTGGTAGTTGCAGTGCTGGTCGGAGTGGTGTGGTTGTTTTTCGGCTGGCTGGCACCGGGGAGTTATGAGCCGCAGGACTTCCTGAAAGGACTGCGTTCCCAGCACGATCCTGTGCGCTGGCGCACCGCTCAGGACCTGGCTCAAATCCTGCCGCGAAAACAGGAATTACGGTTGAACGTGGACTTCGCCCTGCAGCTCACGGCTTTACTGGAAGAGGAGCTGGAACGAGAACGTTCCAGTGCGGCGAGGGCATCGGAAAACGATGATAAAAGTGCAGCATCTGCACCGCATCTGGCGGAATTCCTACCGGCTGCGGTAGGACATTTCCACGTGCCGGTCGCTGCGCCGGTCCTGTGCCGAATCGTTCGCGATCATGTACGCGGAATTGAATACTTGCCGGGAAGTGGCGATGCTTCGTCCGGTCGCGTGGTGAATGTTTCCGGTTTGCGGGTGCGAAATAGTCTGGTTGCTCTGGCGACGCTCGGTAGTCGCCTGGAGGAACTGGAGCAGTTGTCTGGCGAAGTGCAGGAAGACGTCCTGGCCACTTTGCAAAAATTTGCGGAGCGTGGCGATCCTCAAGGTCGCTATGCTCGTCTGGCCTGGGAGTACCTGAAGCGCCGCCTGCACGGGGATACATCCCGCGGCTCGGACGTGATCAACGAATTGCGGGAAACTTTGTCGCTGGTGGTGAGTTGCGAAGATGAAATGAGCCGGAAATACGCCTGCTTAGCGCTGGCAAACTGGCCTGAACCGGAGCTGGAACCGTTACTGCTTGATTTGCTGCGTGGCGACCCGGCTCCCACTTTGCTGGAAAGTGTTAGTCCTGCTCGCGCTATCCTGGAAATCCAGTACAATGCGGCTCTGGCTCTGCTTCGCCGGCGCAGCGCCCGTATTCCCTGGCGTTTGATCGAGGAATTGCTCGATGAAAACGCACTCAAGAAAAGTTACTACGAAGATTCACCGCAGGGTTACAACGCTGCTGCGGTGAGCATGGCGCAGCTGGCAGCGCTTCGCACACTCTATGACGTCGAGCGAAAGAACCCCGGTTTTATTCTTCAGCATCCGACAATCAAGCCGCTGCTGGAGCAGTTGCAATACAGTGGCAATCCCGCGGTGCAGGTCGAAGCCAGGCGAATTCTGGGAACGGAGTCGGTTTCCGGAAAATCGCCGCGACGAATCAGCCGCGAGGTGTTGCTTTTGGTCGGAGTCGGTTTAGGGGTGGTGATTTTGCTCACCGTCGCAGTGCTGGCTCGCTGGAAACGTCATAGTTCGCCCGGTGTCTCTCCAGCCGATTTGCCGAACTCTCGATAACATATCCCACGAGCTACGGACTTAAACCGACCACACACTCCAACAAGGAGAAACCCATGAGCAAACCGAACAAGGAAATCCTCGAGGCCTTGCGTAAAGCCTATTGCATGGAGGTGGAGACGGTCATCAACTACCTGGCCAATGCCCTCGACCTGGAAGGTGTGCGTGCCGACCACATCAAGCAATCGCTGCTTTCCGATATCCAGGGGGAGCTTGGGCACGCTCAGCAACTGGGCAACCGTATTAAACAACTCGGCGGTGCGATTCCCGGCAGCCTGGCCCTGCAATTCAGCCAGAAATCGTTACAGCCGCCGAGCGACCCGACCGATGTGGTTGCCGTGATTCGCGGCGTGATTGCTGCTGAAGAAGAAGCCATTGCCCATTACGAGAAGACCATCGAACTGGCTCGCCAGCATAACGATTACGTCACCGAAAACCTCGCCATCGAACTGCTCAGCGATGAGGAGGCCCACCGTCAGCAATTCCTGGGCTATCTGAAGGAATACACGAAATAATTCGCCTGGTCGCTCAACGTCGAATTGTTCTGACCCATCAGCGAACCAACGACAGGCTTCTGGTCCGGCAAGCATATTGTCGAGCGTGGCAAAAGAGCCAGAATAGTGCACTGACATTGCGAACCGAGCTTGACGGTTATTGGGCCTTGCTCGGCTGAAAGGTCGCCGTCCTCGGCTTGCCCCGGCAAAATGCAGTAAGGTAACTATGGCCGTTGTGATTCGCGCTTACCGTCCCGACGACAAAGCTGCCATTCTGCAATTGACCATCGAGGCGTTTGAGCCTGTTTCCATCGATTGCAATATCGAGAAACGGTTCGGACTGGTGGGTAAACATGACTGGCGCTGGCGGAAAAGCCGGCAGGTAAACCGGGAGCTTGAGGAGAATCCTCAGGGTTGTTTCGTCGCCGAAGATGACGGTCAAGTAGTTGGTTACATCACGACGCTCGCAGATATCGAAGCCGGCATGGGCTGGATTGCCAATCTCGCAGTCGCTCACGATCGCCGCGGCGCTGGCATCGGGCGTTCCCTGATCCTGCAGGCGCTACGCTATTTCAAACAGCTCGGCCTGACGCACGCCCGCATCGAAACGCTCGAGCAAAATCCGATCGGCCAGCGTCTTTACCCGCAATGTGGTTTCGTAGAAGTAGCCCGGCAAATCCACTACTGCCGCTCTTTAGACGACATCCCGACCGAGGAAGCGGGCTGAAGCTTACGGCTCCCGGCCGGCGAACGGCAAATTGTGAATCGCGGTTGCGCACAGGAAAGCTAAGCTGCATCGCCCGGGTCAGAATGTTCACCACTACCCGGCCTGCTGACGGCATCGGAGAGGGAACCGGATTACTTGGGCGACAAGGCGCTCTCCCCGCGCAGCGAGAGTAAGTAAGCCAGTAAATCGGAGAAGTCTGCGACCGGTATAGTTTCGCCGAAGTTGCCGGGCATCAACGAGAGCGGGCTGGTCTGCATTTTTTCGATATCGGCCTGAGCGACGGCGAATTCCTTGCCCTGCTGGTCAGCGAAAATCAGTTGCTGGCCTTCCTGCCGCAATTTCAAACCGGACAAACTGCGACCATCGCGCGTCAGAAGCAGAGTCAAACGATAGGCTTCGTCCACGTTGCGGTTGGGGTCGAGGATATCCTCGGCCAGTCGTTCCAGGCCCCGGCTGCCGATGCCGTCGAGTTTCGGGCCGATGTTGGTTCCCTCGTTGCCGATGCGGTGGCAGTTGGCACAATGTTTTTGGAAAACAATGCGGCCACGGTTGGGGTCGGCCCGGTTGGGATCGAAACTTTTCAATCGTTGCCGGATCAGGGCCGCCACCGCGTCGCTGGCTGGTGGCAGTTGTCGGGCCAGTTGCTCGATACGCTGTCGCCATTGCGGTTTGTCGAATGCTTCCAGGCGCTGGCGAATGACCAGATTCTGCAACAGCCGCGGTGAGGCCTTGCCGCTTTCCATCGCCTGCACCAGGACCTCGGCACCACGCGGATGCCCGGAAAGCAAGTCCGCCAATCGCGTTTGCAAATCAGCGGGTGCGTTTTGCAGTGACGCTACGAAAGCCGCCACATCTTCGTCGCGCCAGTTCCGCAGCAGGTATTCGCCTGCCAAACGCCGCAGGCTGGTCGGTTCGTCGCCGCTGACGATTATGGCCAGGCTGGCTTTGCGTGCAGCCGAGGCATCGGTCCGCCACAGCGCCCGCAAGGCCCATTCACGAATGCTCAGGTCTTGCTGGCTGTCGTTCAGCCAGCTGGCGATGCCCCCAGACGTATCGGCCAGCGCGAGCAATTCTGCCCATTGCAAGGCCAGGATTCGCTCCTGCGTGTTGGCGGATGATCGCGGCACGAGAATTGACCGAGCGAAATTCGCGGGCCAACCAGTCCAGGCGGCCTTCATGCTGGGATAAGCCCGACGCAAACGCTGACCTTCCGCAAGTGCAGCGAGGGCAGCCTGCTCAAGTGGGGGCTGCTTTGCCACACGGGGACGCGCTGCCGTTACTGCACGCAGCAGTTCTTCATCGTTGCCGAACTGCGAAACCTGACGCAGTAGAGCCGGGATTTGCCCATCAGCCAGTTGCGGTTGTTCCAGCAAGAATAAGGCCCAGGCAATCAAACCGGGCGGCTTGAGACCGGCAGTGACATCGGCCAGCCAGCGTAACTCCGAGGCCCGGAAATTGGTCCCCTGCACGATGCGCAGCGAGTCCGGTAGCTGCAGATGATTGCGCAATGCGATGCGGAGCATGTGCACCAGCTGGACATCGTCGAGCGGCGCCTGCTCCAATGCGGCCAGAAGAGAGCTGAGCAGCGACAGGTTTGGGTGGAGGCTAGCGGTTTCGGCTGCCGCTCGACGCACCATTGGGTCGGGGCTGATCAGACTGCGTACCAGAAAGGCTTGCTGCTCGGCGGTCCATTGCTGGTGTCGTGCCAGTGCTCGCAGGTAATGCACCTGCACCAGCGGATCGGCGGTGGCGATCTGGTCCACAGCGAGTTCGTTCAGGCTACCGCAGCGGAGATAGACCCAGACGGCATGGGCTTGCTGCAAAGGCGTCTTCGCTCGCTGTTGCAGAACGGACAGGGCTTTCTTCCCGAAACGTTCCACCAGCTGATGCGTTGCCAGTGTGCGCACCGTTTGATTGCTGTCCTTCAGTAAGTCCACCAGTTCCTCGCAAGTTAAGCGGGTCAGATCGCGGATCGGCGACAGCTGTGGCCGATTTTCCTGGCCCACGTAAACGACGCGCCAGATGCGGCCTCGAAACCGGTCGCGGCGCGGATGTCGCAAATCCACCTCGTAATGGCCGATGATGCAGTTGTAAAAATCGGCGATGTACAGCGCCCCATCGGGGCCAAGTTGAATATCCACCGGACGAAACCACAGATCGTCGCAGCGAACGAAATCCTCCGGCCGTTCGACCCACGGCGAAGAACCGCGCCAGACCGGCGTATCACGATGCACCACACCCGTCACCGGATTGCCGACGTAAAAGCAGTCGCGGTACGGCGGCGGGAATTGCTCGGCGTCGTAATAAGCGATGCCCGCAATGCCGGTCGAACCGTGGCTGTGTCGCGTCATTTCCGGCCCGAAACCGAGACCGTCATGCGGTTTGCCGAAACTTTCGTAATACGCTCCTGGCAGCAGCATCATAATCGGTCGGGAATGGCAGTCAGCTGTGTACTGGTTGAGCCAGCGATCGAAGCACATGCCAAACGGATTCACCTGGCCATAGGTCCAAACCTGAATCGCCGAGCCGTCCTGTCGGAATCGGTAAGTGTGGCCGGACTGCATTTCCACGACGACCGGCCCCTGGCCACGCAAACGCACCCGGGAATGGTTGCGGAAACCGTGGCAAGCATAGACCCAGCCATCCAGACCAAGTCGGAAAGCGTTCTGATTGCCGTGCGTGTCCACGTACTCAAACGGGCCGTAAAGTACCTCACGCTGGTCGGCGCGACCGTCCCCATCAGTGTCGCGGAGTTTCCAGATGTGCGGGATTGACCAGACGATCGCCTCATGCCCATCGCCAAGCGGCAGCACACCAATCGGAATGTTCAAGCCCTCGGCGAAGCGCGTGACCTTGCGAGCACGACCGTCCGGGCCGAAATCTTCCAGGACACTGATGCCGTCGCGTGCCGGGCGATCGCCGCTGGCAGGAAACGGATATTCCACACTGTGCGTTACCCACAGCCGTCCACGGGCGTCGAAAGCGAGATTGATCGGCTTTTGAATCTGCGGTTCGCTCGCCACCAGCTGGATGACGAAGCCCGGTGGCAGACGGAACCGCTGCTGCTCTTGTTCCGGCGTCAACGCTTCCGTCGGTGCGATCAGAGGCTGCGCTGGCGAACGAAAGTCCAGGCACAACCCGATTATGCCGGCAACCAGCATCCCGATGCAGATAGCAATATGCTCATGGCGCATCGTGTGGGCTCCCGTTATCCTTTGCCTAGCCCTGCAATCGTCTCCCTGGTCAGGGAGCTAAGGCGGACGGAAAAAACGAGGTTTTCGAATGCGGCTGTGAGAAGCGGTCGGACCAGCGGAAGGTGGGTGCAAGACCGCGATCGAAGCCCCGGAGATGTTCCGGCGAAGTCCGTTGACTCGGTGGCGTGTAAACCCAGGTGTTGTTGCGAAATACCTCTTCCAGCAGCCGGGCCAGTGGCGGATCATATTGCCGGAGCACCTCGCGGCTGTTGACAAGATTGTGCTGGCGGTCATTGGTGCGGTTACAATGAAACCAACTCTGCACGCCCTCGGCCCAGTATTCGCTGCGGTTAGTAGCAGCGTAGGTGTTCTGCCAGCGCTGAGCTTTCATGGCTTCCGAATACGCTTGCGCAAGCCGACCATCGAACGTCGCATCCACCTCGCGCAAAGCGATCTGGTGAATGGTGTGCGCAAATTCGTGAATCAGGATATTCTCACCGCGATAGGGGTCGCCGGGATATTCCAGCAGGTTTTCCTCACCGCAACTCACCGCCGGGCGAATTCGCGTCGCTCCCAGACCACGTGCACGACGATCCCAGTATTCAGGTGGCTTGAGGTCACTGTGTTCCGGAACATCGGTAGTTCGTTCATTGTAAGCCATGACTACGACGCGAATGCGATGCTTGATGAGAGCCTGGCGCAAATCGTCGCGGCCTGCCAGCATCTTGTCCACCAGATAAGCCGCTTCCAGCAGAGCATAATCATTGACCCGCCGCGAAGCTAAGATCGGCAAGCCGCCGGTTACGACACTCTTTTCGTAAAAATCGCTCAACCGCCACTGCTGCTTCAAGACGGCAGGGACCTCGGCAACCCGATAGGCAGCGGGCTTGGTGTTATCCGCGCATACCAAACCGGACATAAAACAGCCCATACTCAGACACAATCCCAGAGCCAGCCGGTAGGGCATGGTGAAGCCTCCTGAGTGCCAATTGAGCCAGTTCGGACTTGCACTCCGTTGATCTCAGTCAGCCGATTGCGATTGTGGCTGTCGGCATCTGGTATGCCTCACTGCGGGTCAGCAGTTGCAACGATTGTTTCCCACTTCTACGAGGCTAATTCCGCCAGCAAGAAGACTTGCCGTTGCGGTTCGCCGCCGGTTACGTGCACCTGCCCTTGCCAATCCACGAAGACATTGACTTCGCTGCGGATGCCGAATTCGTCCAGGTAAATGCCAGGCTCCACGGAAAAACAGGTGCCGGGAAGGATGCGCCGCTCGTCGTGAGTTTCGAGATTGTCGAGATTGGCTCCGTTGCCGTGAACCTCCCGGCCGATGCTGTGGCCGGTGCGATGGAGAAAATAGTGGCCAAAACCGGCGTCGCTGATCACCTGGCGGGCTACATCGTCCAGTTGCCAGCCGCAAATCGCTTCCCCGCGAGCAAAAGCCTGGCGCACCCGCTCGATGACTGCATCGCGAGCCTGCGCGACGATGGCGAATATCTTTTCCACGTGCGGCGGCACAATCTCTCCGGTCCACGCGACACGAGTGAGATCGCTATAGACGGCGTCGGCATGGTTGACTTTGGCCCATAAGTCAATCAGCACCAGTTGGCCGGTAACGATCACCGCGTCGGCCGCCGGTGTGATGGTGTAGTGCGGATCAGCGGAGTGGCGTCCCGCTGCTACAATCGGGGGGTGATCCGTGATCAGGTGGTTCTCGGCGAAATACCGCAGAATCTCCGCCTGCACTTCGCTTTCGCGGACAGGTTGACCGCGACGTAGCCGCTCCGCCAGAAAGCCGAAGGCAACACGAAAGGCCTGATCGGTATGCTGGGCTGCTTGCAAATGCAGTTGCCACTGTTGCGGTGACCAGACCGCCTCGAATTGCTGGATCAGGTCGGCCGAGGAGACTGGCTCAGCTCCGAAACTTCGTACAAGTTCGATCGTGCCCGCATCGAGACGAGAAACGTAAGGAATCGCATTACGCGGTGAATATTCGAGGGCGATTCTTTTGTCGGCGACCAGTTCGCGCAAGGCTAACTCGAGTTCCTGCCAGCGGAGATAGACCCGTTTTTCGCCCGGCAGAGTGTCGAGCACTGCCGATTCGATGCGATGCACGACTTTGCTCGGCGAACCCTGGGCGGGAACAAAGTAGTACCATCGCCGGGTCGTCGTCAGTTGCGTGTCCAGGCCGAGGATGCGGCGAGCCAGAGGGTTATTGCCGCGAAAATCGCCCATCAGCCAGCCGTCCAGTCCCGCCTGCCGGAGCGCTTGCTGAATCGCCTGCAGGTTCATACGGTTTGTCCTCGCGTTGCTCCCGCTGGTGATACCAGTAGTGTATGTGTAGCATGGTTCATGGCAGCAAGGGAGGCGCAAGGCATGTACCGCGAATTCGACCACATCGGTATCATTACCACCGAACCTCACGAAGGCGAAAGCTGGGTGCCGCAAACCCGTGTCTGGGTAACCAATCCGCGGTTGCATCCGCAGCGTATCGAATATATCCGGCCGCTGGAAATGCCGACAATCGATCCGCGGCAGGTCGGTCTGTGGAAATTGTGGCACCTGCCGCACATCGCTTACCGTGTGGACAACCTGGAAGAAGCGCTACGCGGCGAAGAAGTAGTGCTGGGGCCGTTTGAACCTGCGGAGTTTGGCCGGGTCGCCTTCATTCACAAGGACGGGGCGATCATCGAATACATCGAATACACGACGCTGGAAACCTGGTTCGGCCAACCGACTCCGTGGCGCCCAGCAGGCCCACCTTCGTCCTGATAAGAAAACAGCTACTACGATCAACGCGAACAATGACGCAGGACTGGTTCGAAGAAAAACGGCGTGCGATGGAAAAGCCGTTACGGCGGCATCTGCAAGGCGAAGTGCGCTTCGACATCGCCAGCCGCAAAATCTACAGCACCGATGCCAGCATTTATCAAATTGAGCCGCTCGGCGTGGTGATCCCCAGAAATCTGCGGGATGTGCACACGGCGTTAGCGATCGCGGCGGAACACCGCGTTCCTATCGTGCCGCGTGGTGGTGGCACAAGTTTATCCGGACAAAGTATCGGGCCCGGTCTGGTGCTGGATTGCAGCAAGTATCTTCATCACGTCCTCGATATCAATCTGCAGAGCGAGACTGTGCGATTGCAGCCTGGAGTGGTGCTGGACCAGCTGAACCGACAGCTGGCCCAGTACGGCTACCAGTTTGGTCCAGAAGTGGCGACTTACTCCCGTGCCACTCTGGGAGGCATGATCGGTAACAATTCCGCCGGGGCTCGCTCCATTGTTTATGGCAAGACCATAGACCATGTGGTGAGGCTGCAACTGGCCCTGGCGGATGGCACGCCCCTGGTCTGCGAGCCGGTTTCTTTACAGGAATGGCGACGCCGCTGCCAGTTCTCGACGCGGGAAGGGCTGATTTATCGCACTGTTGACGAGCTGGTTTGCCTACATGCTGCTGAGATTCACCGCCGTTTTCCGCGTATCCAGCGGCGTGTGAGCGGGTACAATCTGGACGTGTTTGCCGACCGACTGGCACCGATTCAGGGAGCGCCACCGGACGATTGTGTCAACCTGGCCTGGCTGATCGTAGGCAGCGAAGGGACACTGGCCTTCGTAACCGAAGCGGAATTACGTATCGTCAAGCGGCCGCGGTACCGCATGCTGGCGGTGCCCCACTTCGTTTCGCTGGCAGCCGCACTCGATGCTCTGGCGACCTGTCTGGAGTTTTCTCCCTCGGCTGTGGAATTGCTGGATCAACTGCTGCTTGAGCTGGCCCAGCAAAATCTGGCACTCCGGCGTGAAAAACGCCTTATCGTGGGGTGCCCGGCTGCGCTATTGCTCGTGGAATTGCAGGGCGATGACCGGCGCGAGGTTGGAGACCGTTTGCAGCGGCTGGTTAACCGTCTCCACCAGTTACCGGGCGTGCAGGCCGTTGTCGAAGCCAAAGAAGCCCACGAGCGTGAGCCATTGTGGAATTTACGTACCGCCGGCCTGCCCGTGTTCCTCAGCATGCCTGGCGATCGCAAACCCACCACCTTTGTGGAAGATGCCGCGGTCAGTCCGCAACGGCTGCCGGAATTCGCGCAGCGCTTCCGAGAAATCCTGTGGCGGCACGGCACCGACGGGGCATTTTACGGGCACGCCAGTGTTGGCTGCTTACACATTCGCCCCATCCTGAACCTCAAACAGGCTGCCGATGTCGAACGAATGCGAAAAATTACCGCCGAGGTGGTTGACCTGGTACTGGAATTCAACGGGGCGCTGAGCGGCGAACATGGCGATGGATTAGCACGCAGCGAATGGAACCGCAAAATCTTCGGCGAGGAAGTGTACGGGGTCTTCCGCGAGATCAAACGGCTTTTCGATCCCGCGGGGCAAATGAATCCGGGCAAGATTGTGGACGCCCCGCCGATGACCGAGCATCTCCGCTATGGGCCGAACTACCATCCGTACACTCCCGATCACGTTTTCGATTACCGCCGCCAAGGAGGTTTTCTGGGTGCCATCGAAATGTGCAACGGTTCCGCCGTGTGTCGCAAGCTGCAAGGGGGAGTCATGTGTCCCTCTTATCGAGCTACCCGAGACGAAAAAGACAGCACGCGAGCACGAGCGAATGCCTTACGGCTGGCACTGGCTGGTTCGCAGCCGTTGCGAGATTTTACTTCCGATTGGGTTTACGAGGTCCTCGAACTGTGTTTGATGTGCAAGGCGTGCAAAGCGGAGTGCCCCAGCAATGTGGATTTGGCCAAACTCAAGGCCGAGTTCCTCCGCCATTATTACCGCGTGCATCGGCGACCATGGGGAGACTATGCAGTCGCGTGGTGGCGTCAGCTCATTCCATGGGCAGCGCGATGGGCACCGCTATTGCGATGGATGTCCGGCCGGGCCTGGGTACGCTGGTTGTTGCACAAGGCTTTTCGCCTCGATCGCCGCCGCAGTCTGCCACGACTGGTTCGCCAGGATTTGCTGCGCTGGTTCCGCCAGCATAGCGTTCCACCTTCCGCCGGGCAGCGCGGGAAGATTCTCTTCCTGGCCGATTGTTTCACCACCTGGAGCGAGCCGGAGATTGGCCAATCGGCTATCAGGCTGCTCGAGCAGCTTGGCTATGCAGTGGAAATCGAACCGGAACTATGTTGCGGGCGAACCCTCATCAGCAAAGGTTTCCTCGACGAAGCGCAGCAACTCGTCCGGCGACAAACACGGTGGCTGGCACCGCGAGTCCGAGAATATCACGCTCTCGTGGGCATAGAACCCAGTTGCTTGCTCACGCTCACCGACGAATGGCCGGACCTGGTGCCCGGCCCGGCTACCGAGACGGTGGCCAACCACGCTCAGCTCGTCGAAACCTGGCTCGTGCAACAGCAAGCCCTTGTCGATCGGCAATTGGCGCCGCTCACCCAGCCTGTGGCCTTGCACACCCATTGTCACCAAAAGGCGTTGTTGGGTAGTTCGCCGACGCTACAATTGCTGCGGCTGATACCGGAAGCGCGGGTGGAATTGCTTGATACCACTTGCTGCGGTATGGCTGGCTCTTTTGGCTATGAACATTACGAGGTGAGCGTGGCTATTGCCCAACTCAGCTTGTTACCGGAATTGCAAAAACGCTCCGACACGCTCATCGTGGCGAACGGCACTTCCTGCCGTCAGCAAATCTTTGACCTGACCGGACGGTCCGCCTGGCATCCGATCCAGGTAGTGGCAAGGCAATATTTTCTGGCACATCCTGAAGTATCCGGAGACGTGCAGTTCACCAGGACAACGTCATGACTCCATCGCCCTCAACCATACGACGAAGGTTGCTATTATTGGCAACGGGATTGTTGGCGGTTCTGGGGCTGGGTGTGTGGTTGGGTTCGGGCAAACCGCCGCCTGCGACGGAAATGACTCGCCCTGATGCGGTTCCCACTGAGGAGGCGGACAACATGACCCATCCGGTAGCCCGCCGAATTTTGGAAACCACTGTTACTATGCCGGGCCGATACTTTCGCGGCGAGCGAGCTATGGAGTATCTGCGAGCGATTTGCGCTTTGGGGCCTCGCGTCAGCGGCTCCGTGGGTATGCACAAGCAACGGGAAATGTTACGCCGGCACTTTGAACGATGCGGAGCGCGTGTGGAAATGCAGGCGTTTACCGCACAGCAACGCAGTCGTCGCCAGCCCGTGGAAATGGTCAACCTGATTGCCCGCTGGTATCCGGAACGCACCCGCCGACTGCTGCTGTGCACCCATTATGACACCCGACCCATAGCCGATCAGGAACCCGACGAACGCCTCTGGCACAAACCGTTTCTGGGGGCAAACGACGGTGCTTCCGGTGTGGCATTCATGATGGAACTGGCGCACACGGTGCCGCATCTGCCTTTGCACGTCGGCGTGGATTTCGTCTGCTTCGACGGCGAGGAATACATCTTCGATCCCCGGCCGAGTGAATGGGGCGGCGACCGATACTTTTTCGGTTCGGAATTTTTTGCCCAGAATTACTTGCGTTTGCGTCGCGATTCGCCTGGTAGCCCGGTGTATGTCGAGGCGGTGCTGGTGGACATGATCGCCGGTAAAAACGCACGCTTCTACATCGAACAACACTCCCTGATGCAGGCCGGGCCTCTGGTCGAAAAAGTGTGGGGCTACGCGAAGGAATCTGGCTGCCTGGCCTTTATCCCTGAAGCTAAACATGCTGTCCTGGATGACCACCTCCAGCTGTTGCGAGCAGGCATTCCCTCGATAGACATCATTGATTTCGACTATCCGCACTGGCACCGTCTCAGCGATACGCCGGAAAACTGTGCCCCGGAGGGTATGGAACAGGTGGGTCGGGTCGTGTTACTCTGGTTGCTTCGGGCCCGCTGAATGGTAGGTCAGCCCCGAGCAATCGCTCGATAATCTCGCCAACCGAATCGCACTCAGCGACCATGCTATTCCCGCGGCAGGTCTTTTGAGCCGATGACGGTGATGGTCACACTGACCTGCACGTTAACGGGTCGTTCACCCACGCGAACCGCCATCTTGCCACTGTAATACCAGCCTACCGAGCCGGTCGAGAATTCCTTCACATCGGCGGAAACTGGCATCCCGGCTATGGTCACCTCGATCGGTTGGGCCTTTTCTAAAAACTCTTTGCGAGTGAATGGCACATTGCCCTTGGCCACGGCTCGACCCTCCTGCACCCTGGTTCCACCGGCTCAAAGTATTGGATTACGGAGAAAAGAGCAACTGTGCACGACGAAAAGCCACGCCAAAAACAACTCCGCATGGCACCGATTTTGCGCCCTGCTTGCCCCTGAATGAAGAAATCGCAAAATGTCGTCAACGCGCTTGTACGTCTCGGAGCTGAGGCCAGCATTCCGACGACGAACTGGCCACGAGCTTGTCCTTGTCGCTGCGAATCCATCAGTTGGGCTATGCTCACGCTGACGTTCCGTGCTTTGCGAAGCGATGACCGCGACCTCGCCATAAAATTGGCGAGTGAGACGGAGGTTTTCCGTGCTGCCGAACTGGTCGTACTTGCGGAAGTGCTCGACGACTACCTGCGTTCACCGAGCGGCGAAGGATACCATACTCTTGTGGCCGAACTGGCTGATTTTCGCCTCGCCGCAGGCAGCGACGTTTCTGAAGATCCGTTGGCAGAATCCACGCCGCTACCCGGGCCCGAATATCCGCTGCCTTTCGCTTCGGTAAACCCGACGCCACCACCGACGACTGCCCTGATCGGTTTTATTATTTACGGCCCGACGCCGCTTACTCTGCACACCTGGGACGTTTACTGGATCGTGGTGGGCAAACCATATCAGCGGCACGGTATCGGTAAGCGATTGCTCGAAGCTGCCGAGGCACGGATTCGTGCGCAGCGCGGCGAAGTGATTCGAGTCGAAACGAGTTCCCTGCCCAGTTATGAGGCAACGCGACGCTTTTACGAAAAGCACGGTTACCGTTTAGCTGGCACCATCCCGGATTTTTACGCTCCTGGCGACAGTTTGTGCATTTACTATAAACGCCTGGCCAGCTCGGCGGCTGAAGCGGCCGCAGACGAACCAGTCCGCGCTTGACTCCCAGGGTTGACGCAGCGTTATTCGGCGATGCATCCCTTTAGGTTTCGGCTTGCAGGAGACCGGTTCGGATAGCCGGAATGGCACGCCCGATAGCGTAATAATGAAAGCCGTGTTCCAGGACAACTTTCGGCTCATACAAATTGCGGCCGTCAAAAATTACTTTTTGCCGCATCAATCGTCCCATCAGGTAGAAATCAGGATTGCGGAATTCCGGCCACTCGGTCATAATGACCAGGCCATCCGCGCCTTCCAGAGCCGTGTAAGGTTTGTCGCAATAAGTCAAGCGGTTGCCGTAAACGCGGCGCACTGCCTCCATCGCGGCCGGGTCGTGCACGCGGCAGGCTGCCCCTTCCGCCAGCAATTCGTCGAGCAACACCAGTGCCGGCGCTTCACGAATGTCATCGGTACGAGGTTTGAAGGACAATCCCCACACGGCGAAGACTTTGCCCGTCAGTGTACCGTAGTGGCTGCGCATCTTGTGCAACAACACGCGTTTTTGCCGATCGTTGACCTCCAGCACCGCCTCGATGATGCGCAAGGGTAATCCCTGTTGCCTGCCCAGAGCCGCCAGGGCTTGCAAATCTTTTGGAAAACAACTGCCGCCAAAACCCACTCCGGGATGCAAAAACTGAAAGCCAATCCGCTTGTCGTAGCCGATTCCCCGACGAACGTCGTTGATATCGGCACCCAGCCGTTCGCACAGATTGGCCATCTCGTTGATGAAACTGATTTTCGTGGCCAGGAAAGCGTTGGCAACATATTTGGTAGCCTCGGCGCTTTCTGGCGACATTACGAGAAAAGGCTGACCGGCACGCAAAAAGGGAGCGTAGAGCTGCTGCAACAATTCCTCGGCTCGTTTGGTCCGCACGCCGACCACCACACGGTCGGGCTTCATAAAATCCTCAACAGCCGCACCTTCTTTGAGAAATTCCGGATTGGTGGCCACGTCGAAAGTGTATCCGGCCCGTCGCCGCATTCGCTCCCAAAGTTGCCGATTCGTTCCCACCGGTGCGGTGCTCTTGATGACGATCAGCTGTTCCGGTCGGCACAGCTCGGCGAGTGCCTCGCCAACCGCCCAGAGACTGGACAAATCGGCCTGGCCGTCGGCCAGTGGTGGCGTGCCAACACAGATGAAAATCACCTCGGCTTGCGCTACCGCCTCCTGCAGGCTCGTTGTGAATGCGAGCCGCTGGTCGCGGAGGTTGTGCTTCACCAGCTCTTCCAGCCCTGGCTCGTAAATGGGAACTTCGCCTTGCCGAAGCCGGGCGATTTTGCGTTCGTCCACGTCCATGCCGGCTACTTCGTTACCGCTTTCGGCCAGGCAGCTGGCTGTGACCAGACCGACATAACCCATACCGACCACCGCTACCCGCATGTTCCATCTCCCATTAGCCTGAACAACTCAATGCCACAGTTCATCAAAGCGGTGCGATACTTCCAAGCTGAATCCTTAGCGGCCACGTGTTTCGTTTCGATATCCGCTTGCCCATAGTTTAGCTCACGGTTTTACGGCTGGGCCAAGGGCGGACAGTCAAGCGGTGTCATCTCACTCGTGGCTGGGAAATTGATTTAGCAGTGCCCGCAGCCGATGGGGTGGGTTTGGTGAAAAGCTCAGGCGGGTTGTTCTACCCTGTTGGCACTCGAAACACTAACCGCAGTTCCAGCAGCAGGTTTGCGATGCTCCTGCTCGATTTTCTGGCGGAGATAGGCTTCCAGAAACTCGTCGAGCTCACCGTCCAGCACACGCTGCACCTGGGAAGTTTCCACACCGGTGCGGTTATCCTTGACCAGCGTGTACGGGTGCAGCACGTAATTGCGAATCTGATAACCCCAGGCGACTTCGCCTTTTTCGTCGTACTTTTTCTCGATCTCCGCCCGGCGTTTCTGTTCTTCCAGGCGGAGCAGTTTGGCCCGCAGCAGGTTCCAGGCCATCTCCTCATTGCGGCGCTGGCTGCGTTCCGACCGGCACTCGGCAACAATGCCGGTCGGCTTGTGGATGAGCCTTACGCCGCTCTGCGTTTTGTTTTGATGCTGCCCACCGGGCCCACCGCTGCAAAACGTCTGCCGTTCCACTTCGTCGCGGCGAATTTCGATTTCCGGAGTCTCTTCGATTTCCGGCATCACATCCACGGCGGCGAAAGACGTGTGCCGTTTTGCTTCTGCATCAAACGGGCTGATGCGGACCAGTCGGTGCACGCCCGTTTCTCCCTGCAATCGGCCATAGGCATAGTCGCCGTGAATCAGCAGCGTAGCGTTGCGTATTCCGCCCTCTTCATTGGGCACCAGGTCCACTAGCTCCGCCTGGTAGCCGTGCTGCTCGGCCCAGCGGGAATACATGCGCAGAAGCATCTCGGCCCAGTCGCAGGCATCGGTACCGCCAGCACCGGCCTGGACACGCAGGTAGGCGCTGCAAGCGTCATATTTCCCGCTGAGCATCGCCTGCAACTGAAAATCGCGGAGCTGGCGTTCCACCCGGTGCAATTCCCGCTGCAATTCCGGTTCCAGAGAAGCGTCTTCCTGGGCCAGTTCGGCCAGGGCTTGCAAATCGGCCAGGCTGCGTTCCAGTTCCTCATACGGTTTGAGCAGAGCGGCCAACGGCTTGAGTGCGGCAATCGTCTGCTGAGCCTGTTCCGGATTATCCCAAAACCCTGGCGCGGCCATCTGGGTTTCCAGGCGTGCGCGCTCCGCTTGCTTGCTCGGGATGTCAAAGACTATCCCGTAGCTTGGTTAGCTCCGCAGCCAGTTCCTCAACCCGACGCTGCAATTCCAGATTCAACACGTGTACCTTCCTCCTTTCGGGAAATGGCAGGCCAGGAAATTATACTCGCCCCTGTGCCATTTGCGAGCCGTTGTCCCGATTATCTAACGCATGCCTGGCCGGTTCCGCAAGCCGAGTTGCTGGATCAACGGTTGCCTGCGCTGCAATCGAGGATCAGCAATCCGGGCAAGTTGGCTCGACCGGTCTCTTGGTCACAGGGACGCGATCCCCGCTACCAGCAATTCCTGCCGGGGAAGTCGACTCGAGCGGTCACCTGGTGGTGCCAGCGGTCGCCCCTTGACAATGTTTGCTGCTCTCGTAAAGTCTCCGCAGGGGTCTGTGCACAGAGTTAGGGAATCGGGCCAATTCACCTATGGCACACAGGAGGGCAAATCATGTCGCAGCGAAGGTACGTTTGCCGCTGGGGATTTTCGGTGCTGGACCTGCTTGCGATGGTGGCGCTATTGCTTTTGTTTATGGCGCTGATGCTACCGGCAATCATGCGGGTGCGTGGCGCTGCTAACCGGATGAAATGCAGTAACAACCTCTCGCAGAGTGCGCTGGCATTCTGGAACTACCATAACGATTACAACATTTTCCCCAGCGGTGGCGGTCATGCCGAACAGGGTCGCGCTTACAGTTCCGCAGGGAAGACCGAACGGAACCCTCCGCTTGGTGGCAAACTGCCAGACGGAGCCCAGGTGGTTCCCGCTCCGTCTCAGGAATGGGGTTGGGCTTATCAGATTCTGCCCTACGTGGAACAGCATCAAGTCTATCGCAAGACCAGCGACGACGAAATCCGCCAGACGGTGATACCGATTTATTTCTGCCCGGAGCGGCGCAAGCCTGGCGTCAACGAAAAGAATGCCCGCGGATTGACGATGGCCGGGATTGATTACGCTGGCAACGGTGGTGTCACCGGCCCGGCCCAGAAGGTGGACTGGCTCAAGCAGGCACGTTACGCGCCGCCCTTTGGTGATTACACCGCCTGCGGTATGGTCATTCGCAGTTCCCACTGGTACCCGGAGAAAGGCCCGAAACTGCGAGCTGTTTCTCTCGATGGCGGAGTCCCTGACGGGGTCAGCAACACTTTGTTGCTGGCGGAAAAACGGATGCAGGTGGGGAAAATCAATCAAAATCCCGGCAACGATGACTGGAGTTTTGTGGACGGTTGGGGCAACGACACGATCGTGCGTTACCATCCCGAAGATGAGAAACTCAAACCGATGCGGGACAATCGTGATCCGGTGCCAGACTTTGCAATGGGTTCGCCCCATCTCGAAGC